>MTLD01003175.1_pt1 | contig 12915 bp, 11 predicted proteins | sample 1982471 | NCBI WGS metagenome assembly MTLD01 (sample SAMN05712604, study PRJNA340218) | biofilm metagenome | isolation source: sample SPM anode biofilm adapted to -50 mV | place: USA | collected 2012-02-03
CGGTGGCGAGGATCTTGAAATCAAAGCCGGGGTTTTTTGCCGCGAACTCGGAGAGCACCATGGCGAGGGTGTACGGCTCCTCGCCCGACGAGCAGCCGGCGCTCCAGATGTCGAGAGTCCCGCTCGGGTGCCGTTTCACCCATTCGGGAAGCACGGTGTGGGTCAGGTAATGGAAATGGTCGGGCTCGCGGAAGAAATCGGTCTTGTTCGTGGTCACCATGTCCAGCATGGGAACCAGCTCCCTTTCGAGCCCCTCCGACGAGAAAAGGAAATCGCAGTAATCGGTGAAGCTGTGTATGCCGAGAGTTCTGAGCCTTTTCTGCAGGCGCGCTTCCAGCATCGTCTTCTTCACGTCGGGCATCTTGATGCCGCAGGTGTCGTAGATAAACCGGCTCAGCCTGCCGAAGTCGCGCGACGAAAGCGACGCGCTCGGCTCGATTCGACCTGGTTCCTCCATCTTGAGGGCCTCCGCTGCGTACATTTTTACCGCTACCTCCTGTCTGCTTTCATCACTGCGCCGCTTCTGCCGCCTGCACGAGCTGTGGGATGTCGAGGATGAGCGCCACGGAGCCGTCGCCAAGGATGGTGGCGCCCGAGATCCCCTCGGTGTCCTTGTAGGCCCGCCCGAGCGATTTGATCACGGTCTGGTGTTCGCCGATCACGTGATCCACCACGAAACCGACCCTCACCCCGTTTACCTGGGTGATGACGATCTGCTCGATCTCCGGGGGGGCGCCGGGAATCGCGAAATGCTCCCGAAGCGGGATATAGGGAACGAGTTGGTCGCGCACGTGGGCCAGGTTCCTGCCGTGGGCCGCGGCCACGTCCTCCCGCGTGAGCTCGACGCACTCGTCGACGAGGGCAAGCGGCATCATGAAGGAGTCGTTGCCGATCTTCACCAGCAGGCTCTCGATGATCGCCAGGGTAAGGGGGATCTTCACGGTGATGCGGGTCCCCTCGCCGCGCACGCTGGTGATGTCGATGGAACCGCGCAGGGCCTCTATGGCCCGCTTCACCACGTCCATCCCCACGCCGCGCCCGGAGACCGAGGAGACCGTCTTGGCGGTGGAGAAGCCCGGGGCGAAGATGAGGTTGAAGAGCTCCTTGTCGGAGAGTTCGGCGTTGGCCGGGATGATCCCCCGCTCGATCCCCTTAGCCCGAATGGCCTCCTTGTCGAGCCCGGCGCCGTCATCGGCTATGGTGATGAGAACGCTGTCGCCGGAGTGGACGGCGGAAAGGTGCACCGTGCCGCGCTCGGGCTTGCCGGCCGCGACGCGCGCCTCGGGGCGTTCGATGCCGTGGTCGATGCTGTTTCTGATCAGGTGCACGAGCGGGTCGTTCAGCTTCTCGATGACGGTCTTGTCGAGCTCGGTCTCGGCCCCTTCCGTCGTCATCTCGATCTGCTTGCCGAGCTCGACGGAGAGGTCGCGCACGAGGCGCTTGAACTTGCTGAAGGTGCTGCCGATGGGGAGCATCCGGATGTTGAGGGCGCTGTCCCTAAGTTCCGCCGTCAGCCGCTCCACCTCCTCGGCTATGGCCACGAGCTCGCTGTCCGCGCGCTGGGCCGCGGTCTGTGACAGGCGCGCCTGCACCGTCACCATCTCGCCGACCAGGTTGACCAGCAGGTCTAGCCGATCCGCGGGGACGCGGATGCTGGACGATGCCTCGGCGACCTGCTTCTCCTGGCGGACTTCCTTTATGTGCTGCTGCTCCGCGAGGGCCGACTGGACCTTTCCTTCATGCAGGATCCCCTGCGAGATGGCCAGCTCGCCGAAGCGCTTTTGCTGGGAGAGGACGGCCTTCATGTCTTCGCTGGTGATGTCGCCTCGCTCGACGAGGATCTCGCCCAGTCTCTTGTAGTCCTGTTGCTCCTCGTAGCGGTTGTGCTCGGCGATCGGCTCGATCTTCAGTTCGCAGTCGTCCTCGACGAAGATGAAGACGTCGCGGATGGCGTTCTCCCCCTGGTCCGTGGTGAGGATGACGTCCCAGAAGACGTAACAGGATTCCGGGTTCATCTCCTCGAGAGCCGGAAAGCCGGAGGTCTGGGCCACCACGGTGCAGGAGCCCAGCTCCCTCAACTCCGCGATGAGGGTGAGCGGGTTGGTGCCGGAGATGAAGATCTCGCGCGCAGGAGCGAAGCGGATCCGGTAGGTGACCGGGTCCTTGCGCGCCTCGTGCACCTCCTCCTTCTGCGCCGCGGCGGCGACCTGCCCCTGGAACCCGGCAAGTTCGCGCAGCCCCACGATGATCTCGGCGCTCGCCTGCATATCGGTCGCCTCGCCGCTGTCCGCGGCATCGAGCATGGCCCGGATCTGGTCGCGGGCGGCCAGGGTGAGGTTCACCAGGCGTCCGGTGACCTGGAGCTTGCCGTTGCGCACCATGTCGAAAATGGTCTCCACCTCGTGGGTGAAGCTCGCGATGTCGTCGAAGCCGAACATCGAGCCGGACCCCTTGATGGTGTGCATGGCGCGGAACACCCTGCCGATCAGGTCCTGGTCGTCGGGTCGTTCCTCGAGTTCGAGAAGCGAGCTTTCCAGCTCGGCCAGGAGCTCGTACGCCTCCTCCTTGAATGCCTGCCGGTGTTGATCGATCATCCTAGCACCTTTTTGACTACCGCCATGAGCTGTTCGGGCTTGAACGGCTTGACGATCCAGCCGGTAGCACCCGCCGCCTTCCCTTCCTGCTTCTTCGAATCCTGGGACTCGGTGGTGAGCATGACGATAGGGATGAACTTGCAGCTCGCCAGGGCCCTAGCCCCCTTGATGAGACCGATGCCGTCCAGGTTGGGCATGTTGAGGTCGGTAATCAGCATGTCGACCTTGGTGCTGGCGAGCTTTTGCAGCGCGTCCTTGCCGTCGACCGCCTCGACCACCTCGTAGCCCCCCTGCTTCAGGGTAAAGGTCACCATCTGCCTGACGCTCGCGGAATCGTCCGCGGTCATGATTACTTTTGCCATTATTTATCTCCTCCTACCCAGATGCAGCTGCACGCTCGATCGTAGGCGCAACCGGTATGCCTGCGGAACCCGGCCGCGGTCGCCATGTCGCGGAAGGTGGGATTCCCGCCGTCCACGATGTGGAATTCCCTGCCAGCCGTTCCGGCGCTGTGGTGGGCCGCGCAAAGAAGCTGCAGGCCGGTCAGATCTATTCCGGTGAGTGCGGAGACGTCCACCTGCACCTCGCTTCCCCCCGAGAGCGCCTCGATAAGCGCCCCCTTGAAGTCTCCGGCAACGCCTATGCTGACCTCTCCTGCAACCTTCAGGACCCGGGTTCCGGGATGTGCGGGGTCTTGCCTGCACTCAAACGTCAACTCTTCCATTTCTTCCTCGCTGTTTTAGAAAAGTTCCACATTCCCGCCCAGGTCATCATCCGCCACCGGAGCGGACGCGGGGGCCGATTGGGTCGGCGGCCGTCTTTCGGAAGTCGAGCCGCTCATCGATTCGTGAATCCTGCGTTCGCTCTGCATGGTGTAGCGCTGGGCCAGCTGGTCCAGGTTCCCGGTAGAGCCGGCGGGTGCGATGATGCGCGCATCGGCCGCGATGGCGGAGAGATCCCTGATGGACGCCTCCAGCACCCTGGCGACCTTCTGATGCACCGAGATCCCCGCGATCACCTGCTCGATCTCGGAGGAAAGGTGCGAGACACCGTCGTCCATGCTGCCAAGCGAATGCTTCAGCGTATCGTTGACGCGCCGGAGGGACTGCACCAGGGCGGAGAGCTTGTCCACCATCACCTGCACCTCGCTCTCGAGGTCGGAGGTCTCGGCGTTCACCCCCGCGCTCAACCGGTCGGTCACCGAGATGATCCCCTGCAGCGTGTCGGAAACCGCGCCGGTGTGGGTGATGGCGTCTATGGACAGACGCTGGATCGCCTCGGCGAGGACGCCGAGCGCGGCCCCCTCGTCACCGGTGTAGGCCGATTTTATCTGGGCGTTGAGGGCGATCAGCTTGATCTCCTCGCCGATCTTTTCGATGTCGCCGACAAAGGTCGCGATCTCCCCCACCGTCTCCGCCACGGTCGCCATGGCGGCACAGAGCCCCTTGTTCACCCGCGAGCTTTCCATAAGGGCGTCGCTCGCCACCGAGATGTCCTGCTCCATGTCGGTGAAGAAGCCGCCGCCGGCCTGGTCCGCGATCCCGGCGAGGCCGCTGGTCTGGGCGGAAAGCCCGGACTGCTTGCGCGCGACCTCCCGAAGGCTCTCGATGATGGTGCGCACGGCGGCGTCCAGCTCCTCCGAGGCGTGTCTCAGTTGCGCCACCTGCAGCTCGCAGATGATGGCGGCGGCGTCCGCGCCAGCCGAGCCGTCGGAGAGCCCCTGCTTAAGCTCGGCAAGGGACTCCTCCACGTGCTCGATCTGCTGGCGCACGATGTCATGTGCCTGCATCGACATGACGACATCGCCTATGGTGCGGGAGACCTCGTCGGAAACCGCGGAGATGGTGGCGGCGGAGCTGGAACAGCGGGAGTTTATTTCGGTGAGTGCCTGCAGCCCGGTCCTCGTCCGTCCCAGCACCTCGAGTACCTTGTCGTGCTGTTTGGCGCCCGCTTCGAGCACGCCGGAGAGGGTCAGCGCGATGGCCCTGGCGAGGTCGTCCTTTCTCTTGATGATGAAGGCGGCCTTGTCGTTCACCTGCACCGAGAGTTCGCCGACGTCGCTTGCCAGGGTGTCGAACCCGGCGGCGCTCTGCCCAAGCCGCGCGCTCTCGATCTTGGTCGAGATACCCAGCATGCGCAGCACCTTGTTCACCTTCTTGAAGCCGGAGAGCGGGTCGCCGACCTGTGAGAGAAGGCTCAGGATCTCACGCAGCGTCTGCGCGCTCTCCTCTATCTCTCCCTGGGCCCGGTCCACGTAGCGCCCCATCTGGTCGAGCATGTCGCCAAGCCCCCCCATGGCGGCGGTGACCTGTTCACCCGCCACCTCTCCCACCATCGAAGAGGCGAGCTCGGATATCCCGACGCCGCGCTGGTAGAAGTCCTGCAGCCTGCCGCCGATGGCGAGGAATTCGTCCTCAGTCGTCCCGGAAATGACGGCCAGTTCCGACGCGGCCTTATCGAGGGCCGCCGACCACACCTCGGCGAGTCGTTTCAATTCGGCCTGTTGCTCGTTTATGTCTTTGCCGGCAGATATCATATCGTTCCTTTTAAGCGTTTAACCTTCTCACGCCCGTTCGCTGCGCTCACTCAAGCCGCAAAGTCGCAAAGAAAGTCCCAACAAAATGCCAAACCCGTTTTAACAGGGATGTATCCCCTTCATCACTGTTAGAATCGGTTTTAGTCCCCGGTCTTGATACTTTATCGTCACGTTTTTGAAGATCTTGAAGGCTTTTTCTCATGGGGGGAAAAAGTGCGTGGTGCTAATGGGAAGGGGAGGCAGGGTGTTGCGGGGAAAAACAAAAAGGCGCCCGGTGAGGGGCGCCTTCGGTGTTGCGGGCGGATGTGCGGCCAGTCGGCAAGGATGCTGCTACTTACCTCCTGACGAAGATCTCGCGGGCCATGGCGGAGTCTATGGCGAACTCGGAGAAGCCGACCCTGAAGATATAGGAGGGAAAGGCCTGCAAAAGCGAGATGCGGTTGCCCGGAAGCACCCCCATCGCCATGAGTTTCTGCATCTTCTTGCTGTCCTCGGTCTGGATGTAGGCGATGTCGCCTTCCTCGCCCGGTTTGAGCTCGGTCAGGGGAACGACGCCGAGGTCGCCGCTTTTGCGCGCCTCGTCGCAGCAGTCACCCGGGGGGATCGGCTTGCCGTGCGGGCAGGTCACCGGATGGTTCAGCATGGTGCAGACCTTGCTGTCCACACCTTCGTTCAGAAGGTGCTCGAACTGGCAGGCCTTCATGTCGCCGCTTTCACCGCGGATGTTGAGGACGTCCATCATGAGCCGCTCGGCGAGCCGGTGCCGCCTGATGGTCATGCGCCCTTCCTCGCGCCCCTCCGGGCGGAAGTAGATACGCCCGCCGCGGATCTCGACGAGGGCCCGGGAGGAAAGCTCCTGGTAGGCCGGGTCGGACGCCTCGATCTCCATCCGGTCCAGTTCGGCGTAACCGGTTCCCTTCTCCTCCGACTCTATCCAGAGCGCCTCCAGTATCTCTTCCGCTTTATCACTGAGTTTCATAACATCTCCTTTTACTCCCTCGCTCGAGGGTCATCATCGGCCCACGGGCCTTGCGGCGCCTGCTGGATCTATTTTTTCTTTCCGAACATTTTCTTAAGCCCCTTAACGAGAGCCGGCTCCGGCGGGTTCTCATAGTTGCAGCGGGGACATTTTACCATCTTGCAACCGGATGACATCGGGCAATTCTTGCATCCGACGTTTCCTTCACTTTCCTCGAACTCATGTCCGCAAAATCCGCACCGCATAATACCTCTTAAGACGTCCTACGTTCTGCGTTCTATGTTCTACGTTAAATCAACCCTAAACCTAAACCGTGTAACAGGGATAAAGGGGATGAACGGGATAAAACCTCAAGACAAAAGATTTTGTTTAAATCCAAAAGCCTTGTCTTTCTTTTTGTGTCTTTGCGTCTTTGCGTCTTTGCGTGACAAAGGTTTTATGCCTTATCCCCTTCATCCCCTTCATCCCCTTCATCCCTGTTTGAATCGGTTCTGTTTTCGCTTTTTGCACCTTTGCGTCTTTGAACCGGTTTAAAGGATGTTCGTCAGCAGCAGGAAGCGGTTCAAAAGCCAGCCGCAGCCAAAGGCGAAGGTGGAGACGAAGAGGCCGATGCTCAACGCCACGTTCCAGCCGCGCTCCTTCTTCATGATCAGAAACTGCGCGACGCACGGTATGAATAGGGTCAGGGTCACGGCGGCGACGGTAAGCTGGCGCGGGTTCATCAACCCCTTGCTCTGCAGGTCGTAAAGACCGGCCGCACCGTAGTCACGGCGGAAGAAACCGAAGATGAAGGCGACGGCGGACTCCTTGGGAAGCCCCAGCGATGCCATGATAGGGGTCATCGCCTCGATCATCTTCTCGAAGAAATGGGTGATCTTGCCGAGCCACAAAAGCACCGAGGCGAGGATGAAGAGCGGCAGGATCTCCATGAAGTACCACTGCATCCTCGTGTAGGTCTTGGTCAGCACGTTGGAGAACTGCGGCAGGCGCATCGGCGGGATCTCCATGTAGAACATCGGGGTCTCGCCGGGAAGTACTTTGGCGGCAAGAAGACCGACGAGCAGGAAGATGCCGAAGAGGCAGAGGCTCCAGACCAGGAGCGCGCCCGGCGTCTGGGAGAGCAGCGACATGATCACGCCGAGCTGCGCCGAGCACGGGATGGCAAGCGCCAGAAGCACGGTGGCGATCACCCGCTCGCGTACCGTTTCAAGGGTGCGGGTTACCATGGTAGCCATGGTGTCGCAACCGAAACCGAGCACCATCGGGATGACGGCACGGCCGGTAAGCCCCATGGTCTTGAAGACCCGGTCCACCAAAAGGGCCAGGCGCGGGAAGTAACCGCTGTCCTCGAGGACGGAGAAGAAGAGGAAGAAGGTGGCGACGATGGGGAGGATTATGCCGACGGCATAGCGGAAGCCCAAGGTGATGATGCCGTATTCGCCGACGAAGAGTTCCTGGATCACCGGCCACGGCACGTTCCCCTTAACGACCCCGGTGATCCAAGGGTTGAAGTATTCCTCGAACCCCTTTCCCTCCAGGACGTCAACAAGGGTGCCGGCGCCGAATACGCCGACGAACTGGTACAGGCCGAAGTAGAGCACGATGAGCAGAAGCGGGACACCTGTCGTGGGGCGCACCGTCAGGCGCGAGATGCGCTCGGCCAGGGTGACCACCCTCTTTTCCGGAGTCTTGAAAGCGCCGTCGAGCACCCGCTTGACGATGGCCTTGCGCTCCATGGAGAGGTCGAGATGAAAGGACTCGCGCCGCTCGAAACGCTTCTCCCGCACCACGCCTTCCACCTGGGTGAAGCCCTCCCCCTCGGTGGCGCGCACGAGATCGGCGACCTCGTCGTCCCCCTGCAGAAGAAGCAGCGACAGCGCCTTCTTCGAGAGGATGTACTCTCCCTTCAGGGTTGCGGCGATCTCGGCGATGTCCCCTTCCATGAGGCGCGAAAAGCTGAAGGGGGGGATGGCGCTCGCGCTGGAACCGGCGATGGCGGCCTTGATCTCGGGTACTCCAATCTTCTTCGCGGTCGCGGCGCCGATCACCGGGATGCCGAGGCGCTCGGACAGAAGCGGGATGTCGATCTGAAGCCCCATGCGCGCCGCCTCGTCCATGATGTTCACCACCAGGACCACGGGGAGCTCGGCCTCGATCAGCTGCAGCGTCATGGGGAGCATGCGCTCTAGGTTGCGCGCGTCAAGGACGTGGAGCACGAGGTGCGGACGCTCGGTGAGGAGGATCTCGCGGGCCACCCTCTCCTCTTCGGTGATGGGGAGGATGGAGTACATCCCGGGGGTGTCGATGATCTCGAACTCCTCGCCGCCGATCGTTGTGTTGCCGCGGGAGACCTCCACCGAGGTGCCCGGGTAGTTGGAGACGGTGACGTAAGCGCCGGTGAGGGCGTTGAAAAGCACACTCTTGCCGACATTGGGATTCCCGACCAGCGCCACCTTCTTGGCGCCGGTGCTGGTGACGGTGGGTGTTTCGTGACAGGAACCCTTCTTACCGAAAATCGACATGATTCTACTACCCCTTTAACGTTAGCTTGCCAATGAAATGTCAATGGATATCACTTTCATGATGGCGGGAAAAAAATTTTGCTGCTCTTGATCGATTGGTTAGCGACGCAGGCGGGCCGGGAGGAGCAGGCGGTCGCGCCAGGCTCCCTCCCCGGGCGTTACTTCCTGCAGGTAGCGCAGAGGCCGTACAGTTCGAGACGGTGCCGCTCGATCAGGAAGCCGTGACTTTCGGCCACTTCATCCTGCAGCTTCTCGATCGCCTCGTTTTCGAACTCTTCGATGTGGCCGCAACGGGTACAGACCAGGTGGTCGTGGTGCTCCCCCTCGCTTACGTGCTCGTAGCGGGTCTGACCGTCGCCGAACTGCATCTCGCGGGCGATGCCGGCCTCGGCGAAGAGCTTCAGGGTGCGGTACACCGTGGCGTAGCCGATGTTAGGGTGCTTGGACCTGAGCTTCAGATACAGCTCCTCGATGCTCAGATGCCTGTCGCTGGAAAGGAAACTGTCGAGGATGATGTCGCGCTGCTTGGTCGACTTGAGTCCGCGCTGGGACATGAATTCGGCGAAAGCTTTTTTCTTGGCTCGTTTCATGAGGACCCCAATTGAAAGTGGATGTCATGATAACGACGAGCCGTGTCACTGTCAATCATTTTTTGATGGATTGTATCAAGTAGGGGACAATGAGTTCCAGGGAACTGATTGTGGCTCCCTGTAAGAGCGCAAAGCGAGGCCTACCTCCCCCTTTTGCGAAGGGGGAGCCTGCCGGCCGACTTCCGCCGCTTGAACAGGAGTCAGGGGGCAGGTGTCCTTGTAGCGCAAGCTGGATAGGAAAGGGAAACGGGCACGTGTCACATGTACGGCAGGCCAGGGGGTACCGTTGCCCCCCGCTCCCGCAAAAGCCGCAGCAGTTCGGCGCGTTTGTGACAGTCAGGAAGGTCTGGGTCGATGCACAGGCGGCGCTGGTAGTCTACCAGCAGCTCCAGCACGTTAAGACCGGTGGTGCTGGCAGGTTTGTAATCCGCACCTTTAAGCAGGAGATCCCGTGCTCTGTCGTATTGCATCAACAGAACTAGGTCCAGAAGAAGGGAGGAACCGTCTTCATTTCTCGAGTTTACATCAGCCCCCTTTGCTAATAGCATGTCATATTGCCGCCATAACCCCTCTGTAGTGGTGAAAAAGATGAGCGGCACTCCTTCGCTGCTCAAATTAGGATCCAGCCCATGGTCAAGAAGCAATTTAAGGAACTTGGGATCGCGTTGGAAGGTTACTGCGACATCAGCGGCGGCAGTACCTCCCGGCGTCTTAAAGTTGGGATCAACACCTAGTTGAAGAAGAGCTTCAATAGCCTTTGTTTGACCTAGCTTTAGTGCTGTTCTCATCGGGGTATTCTCATAGGCTCCTACGGCTTGTAAGTTGCCTCCTGCTGCGGCCAGTCTTTTAATGGCAGGAATGTCTCCACTGGCAATGGCAAGTACTATCCGTTTGTCTTCAGCAGAGGTGAAATCTTCCGAGTAGTCTATCCTCTCCATTTTTGCCCCTCGACTGTTGGCAACCAGCCATATCAGGATGACCAAAAAGATTCCGGCCATACTTTTAACTGTCATTCCTCCCATGACTCAGCTTTTCCCCATGACCAGGAGGTCATCGGCCTTCTGCTGTTCCATCCCGGCGATCACGTAAGGGACACCATGCAGCCGAACCTTCTGGACGGGGTTTATGATGTTGTTGACTCTTCCAGCAATCCCCGGAGAGATACCTTGATCATGGGTACCGGATGAAATTTCAGCTGCATTTGCAAGAATAGGAAGGTGATGAATTGGACCAGCGGCGCCGTAGACCACGGTACCATTCTCCATTACTGCGCGACGCCCGGTAGTGGCAAGTGCGATGCCGCCAACCGGTGAAGTGAAAGTCACTCCTCCCAAAACGGCCCTCTGAACGGCTGGTTTTTGAACGGTGTCAAGAATTTCCCCTTCAGCGACATAGTTGTGGACATAGTTTTCTGCGTGATTACGTCTGTAGTCCTTGCCTGCCCGCTCAAGGGTGGCAGGATGAACTCCGGCAGGGTCAATCGCCCACACGGGCGAACCTGTCACAATTCCCGCAGCGGTAGCCATGCCTCCCCCCATTGAGTGTCCGGTAATATCCATTTTGTGGCCTAGAACCTGCTTTAACTTTTGTGCGCATTTGACAGCTTTTGAGTACTGCTCCGTGTCACCTCCGAAGGCTTGAACAAGATCAGCCGCTCCGTCCATTTTCCCTTGGGTGCCACGGAAACTAAGGACATAACGCTCTTCTCCAAATGTAGCAGGATTGCTTCTGTATAGTTCCGCATAATAGCCGTCAGGATATTCGGATGCCTTGAAGGCCTTCCGCAATTGTGGAAATAATTCGCTCGTTCCCCCGAGTTTTTTCAAAGCCTCTCCAGTCATTCTCTCCCATCCCTCCGGCGGTTCGCCCTGCCCTACATTGTAGGTATCCTCGGCAAGACGGGCGCGCTCGACGGCGACGTTGTTGCGCTCGAAGCGATCGGTCGCGTGCACCAGGGCATCCCGCTGGGGGCCGGCGGGCATGGTCTTCATCCGTTCCCGGCTTGACAAAAGCTTCGCCTTCCGTTCGGCGACGCGCTCTGCCTTCCTGTTCTTCGGACAGGGTTCGATGACCGCTCCGGCCGGCTGGGGATGAATTCGCTTCGTCAAGTACGCTCTCGCCTTTCTGGAGACCTTTCCCACCCTTTCTTTAGCCATCTCTGCTGCGTGCGCGATGATCTCAGCACCGCTTCTAGCCGCATCTCCTGCACGGTGAACAACTTCCGAGATGATGTCGCCTTGCCCGTTCACAATTCCCTCCCGCCGTCTCCGGTCCCGGGAGATGCGACCGTCGCATCGATGAAATCCCACAACCAGTCCGCTTTCCTACCGCAGTCCATTTCGTAATCCAGCATAACTTCACGCGCGGCGGGGTACGACTCATCAAAGTTCATCCCAAGAATCCAGGCTGCGGCGAGGAAGGCGGCGATATGGTTCTCCAGCACCAGTTTGTAACCTGCCGCGCGTTCGGTAAGTTCGGTGATCATCCGCTCAAGGTCGGTTCTCGGAATCTTTCTGCTTTCGGGAAACACCTCGTTCAAATAAAGTCGCATGCGCTCCAAGTAGATGCTCATCCCCAGTTGCTGGAGCTGTTCCGGTCGTACGTTCAGCTTCCCTGCTTCGACTCGCGGTCTCAATCTGTTTTGCCCAGCCAGTCCATGAAAAGTGCACAACGGGGTCCCTTCCCTTAGTACCACCATGCGCTGATGAAGCACCTCTCCATCAAACGCGAAAATCAATGCGCCCCCAGGCTCCTCGAATTCCACGAGAAAGAATTCAACGTCGCCAAAGAATGCCCTCAGTTCCACCTCGGTACAAGTTGGAAGGTAGTTTCGCAGAACGACAGGGTCGTAATAGCGGAAATAAGCCTGCCGGTCCGCGTGCTCGATGAGGATAAGACTTCTGAAATGCCTGTTCAGCCCATGAAGGTCGCGGCGCGAGACACCTAAGACGCAGCGGCTAAGCCCCCACAGGGACATGACCCAGTCGGTAAATGGCGCCTCTGGTTCAAGCGCCACGAGGTAGGGAGCGACTGCCGCCAAGTCCGGCGCCAGCGCCCCCCGTAACAGGCAGTAGCGCTCGGGTTGGTAATGCGCGAGGATCGCAAGGAGGTCCGGCTGGGCTGCACCGTCCAGCAGGGCGAACGCCCTCGCCCCCTCCGCGCAGAGGAGCAGTCGCTTGAGGGCCTTGAGGTCTGTCGCAGATGTCACTTTTGCCTGGGCTTGTTGATGATCTCGGGGGGAACGTCTTCGGGAAGGGGCTGCACGGGCCTGCCGCAGCGCTGGCAGCAATCTTCGCAACCGGTCGTCGTCGCCTCTTCTCGCTCGGTTGGAGGCTTGGTGGGCTGCTTCTGCGCCGCCTTGCACTTCTGGCAGCATTCGCAGGCATTTTCCTGGGTCGGACTGCTTTCGATATCCCTCTGGTCCGGGATGAACTTGCCGTTGGCGCGGTGCACGACCTCACTGCCGGCCGCGCCGCAAAGGGGCACATGGCATGAAAAAACCAGCACTAACAGCATGATCGTTTTCTTCATGGGGAACCTCCTTTCACCATGGCAGACGCCATAGATTAGCATCAACCAACAAGATGTCAAAGAGGCTTCCCGTTAAAAAAGAAGCTCCCGGCACAGCAGAATGCAAGTTCTCTGGTATACTCGCCGGATGAAAAAACCCTAACAGGAGGTGTCACATGCAGAG
>MTLD01001757.1_pt1 | contig 12872 bp, 11 predicted proteins | sample 1982471 | NCBI WGS metagenome assembly MTLD01 (sample SAMN05712604, study PRJNA340218) | biofilm metagenome | isolation source: sample SPM anode biofilm adapted to -50 mV | place: USA | collected 2012-02-03
CCGTCAAGACGGGGAGAATTGGACGCTTACGCTCTTGTCCCAGTAGAGGATCTTCATGACTTTTCTTGTTTTCCCGAGGAATACGAAATAGCTTCCCGAGAAGATTGCTTCTGGCTGCTTCTCCTGCGCAATGGCCGAAAGGCCATTGATCTGCTTTCGCATGTCCGTGATTCCGGCCACGAGATAAATAGTTCGATCTTTTCTTAGGTACATCGGTGGTCCCTCCCTTGCGAGAAGGATAATCGAATTTCTTATGCTGTCAGCATGGGGAGAATTGGACGCTTACTGTCTACCTAGTACCATCTACTACTAGCCATTATGGATATTGCCCTCTTTTATCCCTTTCCCGGTAATAGCATAAATAATGGTCTTAAAAATAATCATGGAGTCGAAAAAGAGGTTCTGTTTCTTAACATACTCACCATCAAATTTTGCTTTGATCTTTATCGACAAGTCGTCTCTTCCATTGATTTGGGCCCATCCAGTCAGTCCGACAGGAATATCATTGGCTCCATACTTGTCTCTTTCAGTAATTAGGTCAACCTGATTCCACAGCGCTGGCCGAGGTCCGACAAAAGACATTTCCCCTTTCAAGATATTTATCAGTTGTGGTAATTCATCAAGAGAAGTGTGCCTTAAAATCATGCCAATATTTGTAATATACATATGAGAATTTTTCAGAAGGTGCGTTGGGACATCTTTTGGCGTTTCAATTTTCATTGTTCTAAATTTAAGTATATAGAATATTTTCTTGTTCTTTTTTATCCTTTTCTGCCTAAAAAAGGCCGGACCTTTAGAATTACATTTTATTACAATAGTAATTAATAGAAGAAATGGACTAAGTACTACAAGCAATATTAAAGAAAAAACGATATCAAATACTCTCTTAAGTATGAAGTTCATTATAATCCTCTATCATAACCAAAATGATTTTTTTATTCGTGCAAGGCAAATATTTGCCAACTCAAGTACTTAGCATATTAATCTTGTCGTTGTCTTTATCTATATATCTACTATTTTTTGTACTGTACTAATTTTCTAAAATAGATATTTATTTGCCATATTTATATCGGCACTCAATACCTATTTTTACTATGGATTATTTGCAGCTTTTCATTTTAGTTATAATCTATACATTAGATTATTATTAGCAATATCAAGCAATTTTTTCAAATCTTGTTTTAGAGAATTAATATCATGATTCTTTTTAACTAAATCATATTCTTTTTGAAAATCATCATTTTTAGATGATAGAGCCATTACTATTTTTTCTGCAAGATCTAACTCATTCTTAGGTATAAATTCATATGTAGATTCCAAAATAAATTCTTTTGTATTTGGATAATTGGAAATTACTGTAGGTATTTTTGCTATTGCCGCCTCATAAAGAGGGCGTGATTGATGAGCTTCTGTAGAAGGAAATATCAAAACATCAGCAATATTATAGTATTTTTCTACATCAGTTACTAAAGGGTAAAATAATACTTTATCTCCAAGATTATGCGTTTTGATATACTTTAAGCAATATGCTTCATAATCTAGATGCATTATATGCCTAAGTTTACTTTTAATTCCTTTACAACTAGATAGCGTTTTTACATCATACATCTTTTCATATCCAACAATTATTAGTACTACATTTCTCTCAGAAATAAGAGATAATGCTTTAAGCGCAACATGTGTTCCTTTTATTTTATTTATTCCTCCAAGAAATAAAATATATTTTTTTTCTTTATTCAAAGAAAACAAAGACTTAACTTCGCTTTTGTTTTCTCTCATTTTGTCAAATGCACTAATATCAATTTTATCATAAATTAACATTGTTTTTACATTATACTTTTCAAACCCTCGCATATCAAAATTTGAGATAAATGTAATGACATCAAAGTACTTAGCCATAATATATTTCATATACAACTTTCGAACAGAAAATATTGAATTCGGAAATGTTTCTCTTTGCCAACATATTGTTTTTATATTATATTTTTTAGCGATTTTCCCAATATAGAACATAGTCATTGAATTAACCATAATGATATCTATATCATTATAGTTAATAATACTTTCAATTTCTTTTTTATTACTAATAATTTTGTAAATATTTTTTATTGACACAGGTGATAAAAGAAACGGACGACTGCCATTTGAATAATAGTATGATAGTACATTAGTTTTTAATTCAATAACCTTACAGACATTTTTACTTTTCAAATATTCTACTAAATCTTTAGGACTAGAGACAGTGACCACCGTTACTATATATTCCTTTTTGTCAATTGCTTCAACTATTTGCAGCAGACTAATTCCTGATCCACCAATAATTCCAACATGATTAAATATAAATATATTTCTCATACATAACCCTATTGTTTTATAAGTATTTGCTTATTAACTTCATAAAGAATTATAGTTAAAAACCACAAACAATATAAACTGGACTAGACTACTCATTTCTTCAAGCAATGTTTCAATGTTCTAGATTGTTTCCATCAAAAGGCCATCTAGCTCTTAACGTTTAAGCAATAACCATAGTAATTATAAAAATCAAAACTCAAGTCATTAAAATTCTTTTTGCAATAGACTAATATAGTTTTTCTTAGTTTCATGATTAATACAAGTAATTAGCACTTAAAAATACATTACATTTACTTTTTAACAATAAGTAAAATATATTCAAATATTTTTTTGCTTTGGATTTGACTTGTTTTATTTTCAAGTATAAACCTTGATGCTCTTTTACCAAATTCCATTTCATGGAATTTTGAAGATGATAATCTTTTTTGCAAAACATCCTTAAGATATTTTATATCCTCAATAACATATACATATTTATAATATTCCTTTGGGATACCTTCCATTTTTGTCATAATTAATGGTGTTTCGCTAGCCATATATTCCAGTGTCTTTGATGGAAATGAATATTTTATATATTCATCATCATTTAATCTTATATTTGTGAGCAAAAAAGCCCTTTTTTCATACTCTAATACAGTCTCTCTATTTACTCTTCCAAAATACTTTATGCGTTTATCAGTTTTTTGCCATTCTTTAATTTTGCTGACATAATCACCATCACCAAATAACCATAGTTCAAAATTTCCATCAATTAAACTAAATGCTTTCAGCAACTCTTCTATCCCATTCCTTTTTTCTAATGCACCAGCATACATAATAGATCTAGTATCGCATTTAGTTACATTTTTATATTTTTCAAATATTGTACTATCAATAATTCCTTCAATTACAATGTAATTATTTTTGCAAGATAACTTTTCAGACATTTGATTAGTAAAAAGAATATAGCCATCAAACAAATACTGAACGCTTTCTGCACGAAAGTTATAAAGATATGAATAGATTTTATAGATAATAGATTTACCATTGCTCTTATACATATGTTTAGGTAAATCAGGTACAATAACAATTGCTTTACAGCCATATTTTTTACATTGCTTTATAATTTGTACGGCAACAGGTAGATATAAAGAATATAACAAAACGCATTTATTTTTCTCGTCCTTATTTTTTTCTAGCCAGTTCTTTAATGCTCGCTTTGCTGAATGTGCTAACGTAAAATACTTAACAATATGAAAGTTTATAGCAGATAACCATTTTATATTTAGTTTATCATTATACTTTTCCACTTTACCTTTCCACCAAAACATTGACCCATTAGGGAAAGAAGCAACTATTGGAATTGCATAAGCTGTTATCTGAAGCTCATTGTTATTTAATAAAGAATCCATTAACTGGGATTCAAATGTATATGGAGCTGCAGAAGGTTTTATCTTGCTTTTTATTACAATCTTTTCAAAACTTTCCTTTGCACACAATGTACCAAAATATAGTAGCTTCATTTTCTGCCTTAAGAATTAGACTTATTATCGTATTGGGTCGATAATATAAGAGTTATTTATAAGAAATATATTCTATTTTTGGAAATTTTTTAAACTTTAGTCATTATTAATATATTTTCTTAGAATATTTGTTAAGTGCTTTTCATCATTATAATCAAAATAATCTACATATTCATAGTTTCTTAATACCTCTTTTGCATAATTACATGAAACAGAAATTATTTGACATTTATACTTCATGGCTTCTAGCAATGGTAAACCCAATGATTCAATGTAAGAAGGATAAATAAGAATAGATTTTGAATAGTACTCACACATTTTTTCAATTGATAAGTTACCAACAAATTCGACTGGTAATGAATATTTTTCAATAATATCGTTTATCTCATTAAAATGTTTCGGAAGGTTTTTATCCAATGTAAATATTATTTGACATTTTTTAAGCTCATCAAATTTCAAATATTTTAATGCTTTTATAATAATTTTATGATTTTTAAAACTTGAAGAATTGGCAGGATAGAAAAACAACCTTTTTTTACTGCTTTTTTTTGAAGTAGATATGACAGGAATATTCACCTTTGGAAGTTCAACTTTTATTTTGTTGTTTTCTATTCCTGTTTGAGATAAGATCTTTTCTTTCATCCACTCAGTCTGCACAATTATAGAATTTGCTTTGACTATGGATTTTTTAATTAGTCTTCCAATAATATTTTGATATATCCATAATATTGGATTTTTTAAAATTGAAAACTTAAAATCAGAAAACGGTATTGCATTATGTACGTACAATATTTGCTTAGTTTCTACAAAAGGTAAAGTTAAGTTCTGTAATGAAAGTATTTCATCAACATGAAACCTTCTTACTAATTTAGGTGCAATAAAATAATCAAAATATATTCTGTGAATCCAACTTTTTTTTATCCAAGGATACTTTATGATTTTAACATTTGATCTTTCTTTTAAATCTACCTTACTAACAACAAAGTAGTGTTTATTATTTGGATTAGAATCGAGAATCGCATTCTCATAATATTCTTTTAGTACTGTAAGTGCTCCACCACCTTCTGCAGCTACGTCATATATTAGCTTTATCAATTGTTCAACCTTTAATTCTACCAACTTGTTACAAACTTTAATAAAATTACATATATTTGATACTAAAATCTACAAATCATTTCTTTATGCTATATAAAATACAATTTTTCTTATATTAATTTTTGTTTATAACAAAATTTACTACTATTATTTTAAAATAGGTTGTACTAAATATATAAACATTTACTTTTTAGTTTTTTTAAAGATAAAAATATATAATTAATTAAAATACAAACAATCGTTGCCACTATCCCAAGAACGGTCAACCTTAGCCAAGAATATTCTTGAAATTTAAATATTCTATACCTTATTATGTAAACAAAAACAGTATCAATAATGAAAACTAATATATTTTTTATTACACTTGGATAAAATGAATACCACTTTTGCTTAAGCTTTACTGATGCAAAAGGCAAGCCAAATACTAAATCTCTAATTATACTTACTATAGAGCTCACCCCGGCGATTGCATATAGTCCTAAGCTTGTAAATTTTAATAAAAATATTACAATTACTGTATTAATAATTCCACTAACAACTACGACTATTGATTGGGTCTTTAATTCATTTGCAATTGAAAAACCACAATATACTGTAGAAATACTTCCATTTATAACAAATCCCAATACTGCTATCATAGATAATATTCTAAGTTGTGATGCATTTTGTGCTGGTAACCATAATTTGTATAATATATCACTTAAAGTAAATAGTAAAACTAATGGAATATTTGCAAATAAACCAAGAATACTTATGGAACGATTTAAAACGTTTTTTATCATTTGAGGATCATTTTGTGCGTATGCTTTAGTTAAATCAGGTAAATAAATATTTGATAATGAAAATACAAAAGATGAAATTATATTAGGAATTGTTTTTGATATAGCTAAAACACCCATATCAATACTTCCAATAAATAAATTGGCAATTAGCAGATCTACACCTTCAAGTAGCATATTGCCTAATCTAATAATTGAGTTCCAAATTCCTGATTTAGTAATGGTACTAATTACTTTATTATCAAAATACTTTTTATTAATATACACTTCTGGTAATAATCTTTTTGAAATTGCCCTATTCCATATAAATGTAAAAATCGTCATAGCTAACGTTACGATACCAATGATATAAATTCTTGGTTTAAAAAGACTAAAGAGTATTAATAATAATACTCCTTTTAACAAGGCAGTTATTACATTGCTAATAGATATAAGAAACAAACGATTTTTTACAAACATTGCAATACTTAGAAGATTTGCATTTAAACTTACAATAAAATTTATTAACAATACACCTATAAGCAGTTTTAGATCAATAACCAAATTTTTAGGAACATTAATAACTCGCTCAATAAAATACATAAAAATAATACAAGGTATAATAATTATTGTTGATATAATTAGGTTACCATAATATACAGAAGTATAATACTTTTTTGCTTCTTCAATATCTCCTTTATAATAACTAACCGCAACAAACCTGCTTGCCATTGAGTTTAAAGCTATTGTTATAAGAGAGATATAATTGACTATAGTATTTGCAAATGAAATAAACCCAAATGCCTCGGTTCCTAGATTTTTTGTTACGTATGGAGTTAATAGCATGTTTATTGATAATGTAATAATATATGTAATAATATTTGCATAGAAGTTTTTATTAATAAAATTCATTTTTTTGTTGTTCATGCTATTTTCTTTCTATGCTTTCAATTATCTTGTTAACAAGATGGTTAGGTGTATTTTCTTCATACAAATTTCTTATCATTTCGAATTTAATTTCTTTTCCCTTATTTGATATACAAAACTTAGAAAATATTTCTGCAAAATTATCGATTTTTGAATAGTCTTCTTTAAAGTTTAAGCATATCGGATATTTTCTAGTATATAAAAGAGTTTTACAATTTTCAATTTTATATAGGTTAATTATAGGTTTGCCTACACTAATATAATCTATTATTTTACTTGGTATCTGATTTTCCACTGTATTCCCAATATTTATCAATATATCGGCAGATAGCATAGCATTAAATGCTATTTCTTTTTGTACTTTCCCACATATAATTAATCGACTTTTTAAGACCATTTTATATTTATTTACAATATTTTCTGCTCCTGATCCTATAAGATATAGAACAAAATTATCATTTAGTTTCAAAAATGTATCAAATAAATATTGAGGACTTCTAATATCTTCATACAATCCACCAACATAAATGCAGTTTATCTTCTCTTTATTAAATAGTATATTATTATTTAAGTTTGTATATTCTATTTTTCTTATACTAGGCAATTTGAATGATGTCATTAAAGGCAAAATCGATTTTAAGTTGCTCTTTGTATACGAGTCATAGATATAATCAACAACAAATACTGAATCCAGTTTTTTATATACACCTATCTCTCTTTTTAATGCATTATTGAAATTTTCATCTTTAACTTTTTCATAGTATGAATAGGGATCAAGGAATATACCTATTTTTTTTATTTTTATTTTTATCTTTGATATTGAAAAAACAGTGTAAAAAGGATTTGAAACTCCTACAATAGCATTAAAATTATTCGTTTTAATTATGCTATCAATTTTTTTTATATAAATCAATGATTCATTCAAAAACCAAGTATACCTATGTAAAAATATTATAACTGAAGAAATAGGGCAATGTAAAATTGCTTGAAACTTACTTTTATAAGTATGCTTTTTTTTCTCATATTGTTCATAGGCTTTTAAAATATATTCTCTTTTTTTTAAGAATACATTATATATATTCACATTGTTAATATTTACAGATCTTATAAGTTTTTTTTCGTGAACACAACCAATCACTGATACTTCATGGTTTTCCTTTAAACAGTCAATAATAATATTAGCAATATTAATATTTGCATCTCTATTTTCCATATAGTTTGCTAATACAAAAAGTATTTTCATAATTTCACCTAAATACTAAGCTGTCTTCTTTATATTATAAATTGTTTATTATCATATTTCAAAATACTATATTTGACTTTTATTTAGATGTTTAGTAAAACCTAGCATTTAATAAATTTTATATCAATCCATTTTTTCTAATAAACAATATTTGTTTTAATGGGAACTCGTTACATTCTAGTACATATTTTAATTATCACTTCACTACTAATATTAGCTTTGAACAACCAACGGAACATAAAGAAACCAATAAAGCATAATTGTTGCTGAAAGCATAGGATTTAAAACTGCTAACAGTAAATATGATAATAGCCAGATACTAATAAATGATTTTCTAAAAGAAGGAACATTACTCTTAAAGTATTGCGTAAAGTTTTTAATAAATAAAAAATATGTAATACTAAATATTCCAAAAGATCCTAACAAATCAGGTATTGTTGAATGTCCATGTAATATATAATTTGTCTTAATTATTTGATTTCCTAAACCGTAAGTATCAAAAAAAGATTTAAACCCATCATTATATAGTAATATACGATACTCCATTTCAGTACCGCTAATACTATTACCTGAAAAAAACTTTGACATCTCGCCTGCTCTCATTCGAATATCATTTGATAACGTTACAATGTTTGCTAGAGTATTAAATATAGTTGGTAACAAAAATATCATTAATATTGCAATAACTATTATAAATGCGATTTTAAAATAGTTGTTTTTTTCATCGCAAAATATAACTATTAGAAAAGAAAAAAATGCTATTATTAGCAATGCAATTGAATAAGATGCTTTAATATTAAGAATAAAAAGAAAAATATATAAACAAGCTGCTATTAAGCTATACTTACCCTTCTTTTTTATATAAAATATAAGATATAACATATATGCAATAACTCCATAAAAATATACATATGTACCAAAAACACTAAAGTTTATATCAGTTAATCTATCTAAATACTCTGTTGATCCTGTTGACGCCCATCTTACAGCATTTGGATTTATCAAAAGTTGAATAAAAGTATTTATACCAACGACAACCATATCAAATGTAATTCCTGCTATAAGCCAATACTTTCTCTTTTTATTTTTATCTAATGTATAGTAGAGATATATGAATAGTATTATTAACAAATACAAAAAGCCTCTTATATAATATTCATAGTAATATGAATTAATTAATCCAAGAAGAACGAGAAATACAAGAATGCTAATAATTGGAAACAATATTTTTATGTTTTTTGAACATAGATTCCCGCGCAAAGATGAAAAGAAAACAAAAAATAATGCAATTCCATACGAGATTATTGATGGTATGCTTCCTATCAATGTCTTGAACACACCAACAGATAACCAGAAAACAATATATATTGCAGCTATCAAAAGGACTAGCTCATTAATATCGTTTTCATGATATACCTTAAACAATTTAATATCTTTTCTCCCTAAATTTTACAGTAGCTGTATTACAACTCGCTATAGAAAGTTAAATTTTTACAATTTTATAAAGAATGATCATTTTGGTTGAATTTCCTAATTGCTGATTAATACAAATAAGCATATTACACTATACATAATATAACAAATTGATTATAAAACTTCTGTTTGAGCAAGCTTAATTTTTATAGTGTACTTACATTAATAAATTTTAGACTTTACTGCTTCTTTAGATTTTAGCTATTCTTTTCTACAGTATTTAGCCCAGTTAGTAATGAAAAAATTTTACTAAGGCCTACTAGCTTAGCAAAATAAAATCCAAATAAGAATAAAATGAGAGTAACAAGAAATACTAGTATAACACTATGCTTTCCAATCAGAGTATATACTACTCCAATGGTTGGCATGTGATATAAATATATTTGAAAAGTATATCTAGATATTTTTTCTAAAATTTTACTGCGGAACATTTTTAGTGATGAAATACTATAAAAGTATACTATACCAAATATTTCCATTAACAATCCAAGATTTGAAAAGTAACCATAGTTTACTTTTAGTAGTAATAATAAGAAAAATATTATATTAAAACAGATAATTATTACTATTCTAAAATTTGAAATAATATTTAGAAATTCATTATAATAGTATGTTTTAATTAAAAAACCTAATGCAAAAAAACCAATCCAATTGAATAGATTTAAATAGTTAGTAATATGAAATATATTTATTACAGTTCCAAGTTTTCCTGATGCAGTCAAAATAACTGATATGATAGTTGATGCAATAAATAATAATAGCCATTTCTTACTATGAAAATAATAAACTATTAACATACATGTTACTAAAACTGTTGAATAGTAAAGATATGTTTTGTATCCTACTAAATATAATGCTAAATTTATTAAAGATATCCTAATTTTCCCAATAAGTATTGTATAAATATATACAAGAGTCCCAGCAATCATCGAAGGGAAAATAATTCTTATAAATTTAGTTTTCAGTAAACCAGTAAAGGTTTTATATTTCTCTACGCGAAAATACTGTCCACTGAGAAATAGAAATATTGAAACTCCATAAGTTCCCAATTGCGCATACAACATTTTTAGCATAGAATTCTCAGAAGATACATGTGCACATATTACACATATAATTGCAAATAAACGTAATATTTTTGTTATATTATCGGGTTCGATTTGTGAAAAACTATTTTTTTTAAGCATAGGTATATAATTAGTATTCATTATGCTATATTTATTTCAAAATATTCTTAATTTTTTGTTTAATTTGCATTAAAATTGACCCTTGTGTAATTTTATATACTCTTTTATCGTATACCTTATCACACAACATATATTTGGGATGAATTAGTGGGAATTCTAACTCTTTTGTTGGTATAAATACAAAATTCTTTCCTTTTATATACTTAGTATCTTTCATTTTTTGGGAATGTGTTGAGCCAATACCAACACCGATATTGCATATTTGATTATATTTGGGAACAATAACTAACTGATTCTGTGAGTACTTAACAAATCCCCATTGTATATCCCAATGAGATAGTACTAATCCACTACTCTTTGAATTATTTGCATCAACCCATGCTTTTATTCGAGAATTTGCAATGCTTTTTTTATCAAATTGATACCCAATAATATTTTTTACATATGGATCATTTATTCCTTCAACATAATAATCATTCTGTACCCAAGATCTTTTCCACAAAGCCCAACCAGCAATAGCTCCCGTTTTAGAAAAGAAATAACTACTTTGATTATAGTCCCACTTTTCAAAATGATTGATTCCACTTATATATGCAATTCTTTCATCGTCCTTATACTTACGTAGTAGTATCTCACAAAATGAAAAGAAAGAAGTTTCCGGAATACAATCATCTTCAAGAATTATAAGTTCCTCTGTGTACTGAAACGCCCATGATATTGCAGATGCTGGCCTAACCCCACAACCAAGATTTACTTCTGAATAACTTTTTTTTACATCACACTCCCAATCAATTTCCGATGCAATTTCTTGGCAAAGTATTATGTCCTCTTTATCGCTATCAACTCCTTTTCTTGCGCCATCTTGCGCAAGAAATAATACTTTTGGTTTTGCTTTTCGAATTTCTTCAAACATTTTCTTAAATATTTTTGGTCTATTAAAAAATATTAATAATACTGGTGTCTTAATTGGCATTATAGCTCTCCAACATTAAATCATTTATAAAGATATTATGCATTATAAGTATATGCGTCATTTTCTATTACACCTTTTCTAATTGTATCTTGAATTCTCTTGACTTGTTTATCAATTTTTATCCTAAATTCATCATCTACTAAATATCTTTCAATATCATTACAGACATTTTCAATATTATTGCTAATATCTTTTTGTGAATATAATGTAATACCTAATTCCATATAGTTAAACATTCCAACAATTTTTTTTTGCCATACAATTGGAATAACCGGCACTCGTTGACTTAATGCTATTATAGCAGAATGCATTCTAGTGCTAATTATACATATAGAAGAATGGTACAATTTAAGTAAATCAGAAATTGAATATATATATTTTACATATAAATTTTTACAATTGAAAGTATTACACTCAGATAATATTTTATCAATATTAGGATAATCCATACTTTCCGTAGAAAATAGCACAATGGTTTTTGAGGAATACTTGAAAGAAATATATTTAACTAAATCTACATAAGAATTATAGATACTTTTTTCATTTCGGTATATATATACATTAACTGCGATAACATTTCTCTTAATACTTGTAGACTCTTCGTATGGAAACAAAAATGCCGGATCTGGCAAAATTGAAATTTGTTTTTTTACACCATAAGATATTAATTCAATTCTCGAAGCATCATCTCTAGCAATAATTGTTTTACATAGCTGCGATGCTTTTCTTATATATCGTCGTTGAAAATAATTTTGAACTGGCCCAACACCTACAAATATTAAGTGTATTGGAAGATGATAATTATTTATTGTTTTAATATAGTTAAAAAATCGGATAGAGTAATCTGGTATTTGGGATAAATCCATTAACATATTCCCACCACCAATATACACCACAGAAGCCTCTTTTAAGATATCTTTTGATTCAAAAATATTCTTATTAAATTTTAGTTTGCCATATATATATAATGATGTTATAATTCTTTTAAATCTAGATACTTTTTTATAATATTTTATAGGTTCATATTTTGTAACAAGAGTTCTTTCATTGACTATTTTACCAGTTGGAAAATCTACTTTAATAATTTCATATTTGCTATTCAATAATTTGCAGATTTGTTCAGATAAAATAGTATCACCTAAGTTACTACTTAAAAAAAAACTTACTATAAGCGCTTTATTAATTTTTCTCCTCCTTTTTTAATTTTAATGTTTGCAAAATTAGAAAATATTAGGTCTTCAACACTAAAGTCTTCTCGTTTTTCAATATGCATAAGTTATATGCAGAACGCTATTTAACTTTTTTTATTCGCCATTACATTTTTTTACAATAGTCAAATACCACCACCAAAGGTGGTGGCTT
>MTLD01000779.1_pt1 | contig 12864 bp, 10 predicted proteins | sample 1982471 | NCBI WGS metagenome assembly MTLD01 (sample SAMN05712604, study PRJNA340218) | biofilm metagenome | isolation source: sample SPM anode biofilm adapted to -50 mV | place: USA | collected 2012-02-03
CTCTCCGATTATTCCATGCCATGTTTCAGCGGCCTGGAAGCTTTGCAGACACTAAAGGAGAGCGGTCTCGACATCCCCTTTATCATCGTATCAGGAAACATCGGAGAGGAGACTGCCGTAAAAATCATGAAGGCCGGGGCCCACGACTATGTCTTCAAGGGGAATCTCGCACGCCTGACACCTGCTATCGAGCGGGAAATGGCCGAAGCCGAGGTCAGGCTCAAGAATCGGCAGGCCGAACAGGAACTTCGTGAAAGTGAGGCACGCTACCGGTCCCTACTGGAGTCGGTGAGCGACTATGTCTACACGGTTCTGATACTGGACGGCAAAATGGTGGCCACATCACACGGTCCCGGCTGCGAATCTGTAACCGGTTACACCCCGGATGATTTCAATGCCGACCCAGGGCTCTGGCTCCGCATGGTGCCTGAAGAAGATCGGCCGGAGGTCCTGAAACATGTCGATCTACTCCTGACCGGCGCCACTCCTCCCACCCTGGAACACCGCATCATCCGTAAAGACGGCTGTATCCGCTGGATACAGAACTGCCAGGTGCCGCGATATGATTTTGAAGGACGCATCTTTACCTATAACGGGATCGTTTCAGACATCACCGAAAGAAAGCTGGCCGAGGAGGAGCTGAAGTTCAGGAATCTCCTGCTGACAACCCAGCAGGAAGCCTCACTCGACGGCATACTGGTGATTGACGAATGCAACCGGGTCTTGATGTTCAATCAGCGGTTCGTGGATATGTGGGGGCTTCCGCCCGAGGTTCTGGAGACAAATTTCGATAAGATCGCCTTTCAGACAATGCTCGGCAAATTCACGGACCTCGGACACTTCCTTGAGCAACTGCAGCAGCTCAATGAGCACCGGGATGGCATCTATAGGGATGAAGTCATTCTGACAGACGGCAGCACCTTCGACCGTTACTCTGCACCGATGATTGGGCCAGACCAGCACTATTACGGCAGGGTTTGGTATTTCAGGAACATCACCGAAAAGAAAAACCTCGAAAGCCAGCTTTTCCAGGCCCAAAAAATGGAAGCCATCGGACAGCTTGCCGGAGGCGTTGCTCACGACTTCAACAACATTCTTACGGCAATCATCGGATTCAGCACTATCGTTGCCATGCACATGGATAGCGACAACCCCCAGCGGGAAAACGTCAATCACATACTTGCAGCCGCGGACAGGGCTGCAGACTTGACCAGGAGCCTGCTCGCCTTCAGCAGGAAGCAGATCATCAATCCGCAACCGCTGGATCTCAATAAGACCATCAAAAACATAGAAAAATTTCTCCAGCGGATCATCGGGGAGGACATCAGATTGGTCACGGCTCTTGAGCAGGGCATATTGACGGTTAAGGCCGACTGCGGCCAGATCGAACAGGTTCTGATGAACCTGGCCGCCAATGCCCGGGATGCCATGCCCAAAGGCGGCACTTTGACCATAGAAACCGGCATATTCTCGATGGACAGCGACTTCATCAGGGTCCATGGCTATGGCGAACCAGGCGAATATGCGCTCATAACCGTAACCGACACTGGGTCAGGAATGGATGAAGAAACCTGCAAGAAACTGTTCGAGCCGTTTTTCACCACCAAGGAAACCGGAAAAGGGACCGGCTTGGGGCTTTCGATAGCTTATGGCATTGTCAGGCAGCACAACGGCTATATCAATGTTCACAGTGAAATAGGCAGAGGGACTACATTCAATATCTGCCTGCCGTTGATCAGATCCGCAGTCGCGCTGCAAACCGACAATTCCGATGAAATAGCCGAGGGTGGCGAGGAGACGATCCTGGTAGCGGACGACGACCCGTCCCTGCGGGAACTCTACGCCAACATCCTCAAGCAATTCGGTTACGATGTAATTACAGCCGAGAATGGCCAGGACGCCATAAACAAGTTTCGCGAGAGCAGAGACAGGGTGGCACTGGTGCTGCTCGACATCATCATGCCGGTGGTAAACGGAAAAGAGGCCTTTGACGAGATCAGGAAGATCAGGCCGGATGTGAAGACGATTTTCGTCAGCGGCTATACCGCAGATGTCATCCAGCAGCGCGGTATACTTGATAACAGCATGGATTTCCTCTCCAAGCCGCTCAGGCCCCTGCAGTTGTTAAGAAAGGTGAGGGAAATACTCGACAGAGCAGAGTAAAGGCAAGGTTATTACCGTTCACGCCAAATCAAGCGGGATACCTTACACTCTTTCTCAGGAGTCCTGCCCCGACTAGGCCGACGATTAAGAGCAATGATGTTGCTGGTTCCGGCACAGCACTGACTGGCGCATAAAGGCGAATATTATCGATTCCTATACCACCCGGATCATTGTTATAAATTGAGAAACCGGCAATGTCGCTGTAAGCGCCTTCGCGGAAAAAGGCATAAGACTGGTTTTCGTTTAAGCCGGAAAGCGTAATGGCATCGATAAGCATCCCGCTGCGCGTAAAAAATGACACATAAGCATTTCCAGCGTTACCGCCAACAAGGTCAAAACCGAACTCGGATTGATCACACAGGAACAACACGGCAAATGATCCCTCTCCGAGGGTCTTTTCAACAGGGAATTCGTCTCGTGCCGGGCCAAGGCCGTCAAGCACGTTGGACGTATTTTGGTACGAGAAGATGTTCAGATTCCGAGAGGGTTCGCCAACCTCCAACGACAGGGAACCGACGGGGTTTCCACCGAGGATATCGGAACCACCGCTGTGGGTGAGGGTCTGCCCCACAAAACGCTCTGCAAATGAAGCACCGTTAGAGACAAGGATATCATCATAATCGGTCCCAGTGGAAACCCCGTCCTGCAAATCGTCAAAGGTAATCAGGCCGGCAGACGAAGAAAGTGACCCGGGTGTTACTATGATCGGTGTAGCGAAGACCTGCCCAACATAAAGGAAAGTAGCCACAAATGAAAAGACGATTGACTTGATCACAACCTACCCCCTTTGCCAAGCTTAATATATTTGTACCAATGATATACTATTAATCACCAAACACAATTACATTAAACATCAAGGATATACATAACTGCAATTAAAGCGCAAAAACTCAACTGTAAACTTTCATGACAAACAAGTGAGTACCTTACGAACGCAGCCCAGACAATGTCCTTAATCATATCGACAAGATACAACATGCTTATCACATTTATGTGGTGATTCCGGTTTTTTTAACTGTAAGTTATTCCGTCATCTTCGCATAAATTGGCAGATATTATGATAGGAGGATACAATCGGAGAATAGATTACAAAAAAAAGGCCGGATCAGAGGATCTGGCCATTTCAATGTACATACTGGTTGACTGGCTGCAAAAATTACATCCGTGACTCGGCAGGATATTCTACCCCCGAATAGTAGCGGCTGAGTTCGATTTCATCATTTGATCTTCAATTTTAGCAACCATCTCAGAGGGGATTTGGTAGAGTACATGGTTGTTACTATCCATAAACTTAATTCGCACTTCACCCTGTAAATTATACGTCTCGACAACATGACTCATCTCCCGGACAGCGTTTGACTTTTTACCATCAACAACCATTTCGGAAGATTTCTTGACAGCGGTAGAAACTTTTTGATCGGGGATTGAATTAGCAGTATTTGATTTCACTCGATTAGATGGTGATTTGCCATACCCCGCAAGAGTGCTATTGGCCAGAACATTCAAAGGTGCAACATTAATAGCAGTTTTATCTGCAGATATCGCGTTCATAGACATAATCCACCCCACAGTGTTATGCGCTATTAGTGTTATTCTATTAATTATCCACTGTATACAACAATACTCTTTGCAGGTATACATTTAATGTGCCAATTAATTATACCTCGCAACCAGCATACCGGCAACACCTTAATATTAATGTTGTTTTAATTTAAGGATTACTGCAATTAGGTCAATAATTGCTGTTTAAGTTGTTTTGGATGGTCATTGCGAACAAACAAAGGGCATTCATATAATTTCAAATGTAAAGGTTCTTTACACTTTTTTTAATAATACAGCTAACATACTGTAATTATGAGTCATATCACAACGTAAAGTTTCTTTACACTTTTTTGGCCATAGCCTGCAAACCTAGTATTTATGCGGATTACATGAAACGTAAAGATCCTTTACACAATATATTGCGGCTGACGTTTCATCTCTTTCCCACCAGCACTCGAAGAGCAGTCTCCAAGGTCTCATTTGCAAAATTTATGTATATGTTCCCGTCTGAAATAGTGACCTCCCAGCCTATGGATCGATCCATCTTGGACACCAAGCTGTTTATGAAGTCCTGGTTGAAGTAAATTATCGTAAGATTCTGTATACCAAGGAGTTTTGACATATGTTGCTGTTCCCAGCTTGAAAATGCCTTGCCGCTGGCCACAAGGGCCACCCGCTCTGAGTGCCGGCTAGCCTTGATGATCCTGTCCGGGTCCGGCAGTCCAACCTCCACCCACAGCAACACACGGTCATCTGGCCCTTTTACCCAGAGATCAGGCTCGTCTACCGCGCTGATACCCCTGCTGAAAGCAATTTCCGACTCAAAGAAGAGCGCATATGCCAGCAACCTGGCCACCAACCGCTCTTCGGTTTCCGATGGGTGACGTGCAACGGTCGCCTGCAACGCCTCATATACTCCCCGGTCCACATCCGACAATTGAATACTGACCCGGTAGATGGTCGATGGCAATGCCATGAAATTATCCTTTGCTTCTTAGTATGGAATCGATTGGCCTGTAGTTCTTATCTGTCATTCCGACACCCCTGTCAACAGACAACAGGCAACAGGATGTTTAGAAGCTGCTCGCCCATTGACGGCACCTTCTCCAGTGACGGCCTCCCTGCACAAGCAATTCACATAAGTTCTTCGCACTCAAAAACCGGGGCAGCCATACTGTCCTTGACAACCAGCGGGGTAAGCAGATAATTTGTCACTTGTTAGAACTACTTATCCCGCATTTCAAATAAATGCGTATTCATCAAGGGCTGTGCAGACATGACTGAAAAAGATGCTACATTACCTTCTTCTGATGCGAAGCTGGCAAAGTATGTGGTTGATGATTCCCACATGGACACACAGCATCCTGATATCTTCAACATAACCAACTCCAGAGAAGAAGTAATTCTGTGTTTTGGCACTGTCCGTTCGGTCAATAGCGAAGACAACCTCCTTTCCGCCTTGCTTTCCACGCGAATTATCCTGTCTCCCTTTACCGCGAAACGTATTGCCATGCTGCTTGCCCAAAAAATCTCCGAATACGAAGCGATGCACGGCAGTGTGCCCATAGAAACGCTGCCGCGCTTTACCCCTACCCAGGACTCAGTCCTGTATGTTGAATCGCCGGACCAAAATGACCATGAAGGTGCTGAAAAAGCCATCAAATTAATGAGACTTATTGATGGGCTCCATACGGATTACGCTTATGAAAGATCCTACAAACTCGCCCGACGCTCTATTTTGCAGAACCGGTTCCTGTTTGGCATCAACAAGAGCTTACTAAAAACCGATCCGGAGCACACGATCCTCACGGTTTGCCGACAGTTGAACATGCCGCCGCATTTTATGACTCATTGCAAAGAATTGCTCGACATGTCGAAATGCGTACATTTCGGTTTCGAGGAAAACCGAAACGGCTGCATGTACAAGGTCTATCTCGAATTTGATGTAAACCTGAAATTCGGACCGGTCGGAACACAGACCATGACCGATCCTTTCCTGCTGCACCTGGGGTTCAAGTGGTCGGCCGACGACAATACCAAGTGCGCACTGTCGCGCTATACCTGTTATCCATTCCTGTCCCACGACGGCATCATGGAGCGGATCGGGAAAATCTATTGCGAACCGCACCATGAAAATGCACTACGATTTACAGCACGGATCATGCGTACCGCAGTGGACAGGATGCCAGAGCACAAGTTTTTGTATATCGAGGTCAGCGAAGACAACAATCCACGGTTGTCGTTCGACATAAAACTCTACGAAGCCAATCTGCTGATGAGAGAGATCACGCCGCTCATGACGGATGTCCTGAATTATTACGAAATCCCGGCTGACCAGTTCGCAACAGTCAGCGCCCGGGTCCGAGACAAGGCATTCGGCCACCTGTCGGGAGGCATCGACCGCAACGGCCAGGATTTCTTAACCCTCTATTACGGCGTTCAATGGCGATGACCACCAACCATCGACCCGGAACAGCAGTATCCGATTCACCCCCCCCCCGACATCACGGGATATATATCCTCGACCCGAGCAAGCGTTGCGAGCCAAATGCCTACCTCTTTACCAAGACCATCAATTTTTTTCTGCTGAACGGCTATCGGATCACCAATGACATCCACGCCTGCTCCACCATCCTGGTCAATTCCTGCTGCGTTACCGAAGACAAGATTGCCTCTTCCATGGGCGCCCTTGACCTGGCCAGGCCGTACGCCGATCAAAAACAGGTCATTCTGCTGGGTTGTCTTGCCACTCTCCCCACCCCACGACTCAACCACGAACAACTGATCTGCATCGGGCCCAAGGAACTGGACAGGCTGGATGACCTCTTCCCCCACAAGACCGCCATCAACGACATTCCAGCACACCAGTTGCACCACAAATTATACGAGCCCGGGCAAGGACTTGGCCGGGGAGACTATTTCATCCTCATCGCGCAGGGATGCAACAATAGCTGTTCTTACTGCAATGTAAAACGTTCCAAGGGCGGTGTGGCAAGCGAGCCGGTGGCATCGATCCTTTCCAGGGTCAGGCAGGGGCTTGACCTGGGATTGAGGGAATTCACGCTCATCGCCGATGATTGCGGGAGCTACGGCCGCGATATCGGTTCCGAGTTAGTGGTGCTTCTGCGCGAAATTTTCGCCCTTGCCCATGATTTCACCGTCAAGCTGCTCTATCTCTACCCTGAATACCTGCTGCAACGCTTCGAGGAGATGGCACAACTAATCGGAAGCGGCCGGATCAGCTATGTGCATCTCCCGGTCCAGTCCGGCTCCCAACGTCTGCTGGGGCTGATGAACCGCAACTATGCCATTGAAAAGGTCATTGAAAACATTCGGATCATCCGCAGCACCGGGGTGCGGACAACCTTTTGCACCCACATCCTGGTGAATTTCCCCACCGAGACCTTGGCGGACTTTTTCGCTTCCCTGGAACTTGTGAAGGAATTCGACGAGGTGATACTACTGCACTATTCGGACAACCTGGAAACCGCCGCGGCAACGATCTACCCGAAAGTGACGCCGCAGGAAGCGGAAGAGCGCCTGGAGATTGCCGCGCAATACGTCAACCGCCACCAAAACGGCCATGGTTTCGTGATCAAAAATTTCGACTGTACCCTCCCCTACGGCCTCCAGACCCTGCCTAACGAGGGGTGACATGACGCTGCCCCTGTTAAAGATCGTCCAGCTTACGCTCACCAACAGATGCCAGTGCCATTGCGAGCATTGCGGCGTTTCCGGCTTGCGTGACGCCATTGCCGCGGAATTGTCGTTGGGGCAGATAGACGCCATCCTTCAGGACCTCAAGCTGGCCGGCTGCCTGGTAATCGACCTTTTCGGCGGCGAGCCGACCTTGCGGCCTGATCTGTGCGAGATCATCGCCCTGGCCAAGTCCTACGGCTTCATTGTCTCGCTGGAATCGAACGGCTATCTCCTCGACCAGGGATTCATGACACGACTTGAGGCGGCTGGCCTGGACCAGATCTACCTGAGCCTGGACGATTACCGTGCCGACCGGCACGATGAACGGCGCAGAAAAAAAGGGAGTTTTGAACGGGCGGTACGCACCCTGGAGTGGGGAGCCAGGAGCACCATGACCATGCACGTATCGGTCGTTCCCCAAACCGAGGAATTTTTCCTGAACAACGACATCAATCGTTACCTGCAGTTTGTGCTGGAGCACGGAGCCGAGATGGTCCGCCTCCTGCTGCCGCGCTTCGTCGGCCAATCAAGCCACGCCGACGGCACTCCCCTTGCTGCGGGCCGGGAAATGGAACTTTTCTCCCATGTTGCGCCCCAATATCATGATTTCGTCTATGTGCATACACCCGGCACCTCGCTCGGCCAAACCAACGTCTGCACGGCAAAACACGTGTTCTGCCACATCATGAGTAACGGCTGGGTCGCACCCTGCCCCTATTTCCCGCTTGTCTTCGGGGATGCGACCAGAGAGCCCATCGTCGATATCTTCGAGCGTATGCAATCCCACCCACTGGTGCGACTGGGGGGCGACCACTGTCCCATGCGGAACGAAGCATATATCAACGCCCATATTCGAAAATTGGGGCTGGAAAAGCCATATCACCCAATTGCATCGCAAAACCTGATCGACCTGGGCACGCCCTGTGCCCTTGCCTGCCCGGGATGCGCCTATGGGACCACAGCCGCGCAACGCCCCTTGGAAGATATTGCCCGAGAAATGGGACAAGTGGCGCCGGAATATCGCACCATGGATTTTTATGGCGGCGATGCCTTCCAGCGGCCGGACCTGTTCGAGATACTTGACCGTGTCCCGCCGGACAAGGGCATAACCCTCTGGTCCACATGCCGGGATGTCCCAGCTGACCGCTCATTTGCCCGGCAGCTAGCTTCCCGCCCCATTAAGGCGCTTAAAGTCCTTGTGCCGCTCTGGGCTAGTGGAGGAGGCGAACATGCCTGCGAACTCAACAAGACCATTGCGGGGTTGGCAACGCTCGACGCCCAGGGGATTCCTATCCACCTCTACATCCCCATGGCTGGCATGGCAAAGGCCCATGACTTGGTTGCCCGGGCCATCGGGAAGACCGGAGTGGTTCGGGTGTATGGTTTCTCACGGACAACGGAGCAGCCCCTTGTCAACTCGGCAGCATGTTTCGGCAGGGGGCTGGAGCGGGTCAGACTGTTGTGGGCACATAAGGGCGAGAGCCAATGAAAGTCAGAATCGGCAATCTGCACAACATGTGCGAAAACAACACCCTCTTTCTTTCCAGGGCCAGGAACTATTTCCTGATGAACGGACATCTGGTCGTTGATGAAACGGAAGTACCGGATCTTTTCTTCATTGGCGGCTGTACGGTGACGGACCGGATGCGTGCCCGCTGCGAAGAGATCATCCTGGAGAGCATGAGAAAACACCCCCGTGCCTGTTTTGTCGTATTCGGCTGCCTGGCGGCCTTCCCGGAGCGCCTGCTGGCGGAAGCCGGACAACTTGGCGCGTCACTCCGAATCGTCGCCTTTAACGAAAGCCAAAAACTCGACGACCTTGTCCATGCACACCTCCCATTTGCCTCAACCACCGCCAACCGGCTGCATGGCCATTTTCCCTATCAACCCCTCATGGGGCCGGCCGATTGCTATGTCATGATTGCCCAAGGCTGCATCAACGCATGCAGTTACTGCAACATCAAAAAGGCCAAGGGGCAGGTGAAAAGCCGTTCCCAGGAGGAGATCGAGGCGGAGGTATGGGCTTTGCACCGCGATGGCGAACGCACCGTAACACTGCTGGCAGACGACTGCGGTTCATACGGGCTCGACCGCAACACGACACTGCCGGAGCTGCTGGCCAGGCTTTGCCAGACTGTGCCGGACATACGCTTCAAGCTCTTTACAATCTTTCCCGGTCTATTCCTTCGCTATGCCGGGCAGTTGGAAACATTCTTCTCCAAGGGCCGCATCCCCTACATCTGCCTCCCCGCCCAATCCGCTGCCCCGCGAATCCTGGCATTGATGAATCGCGCCTACGATCCCGGCAAACTGGTCGAGGCTGTGGCGCGGATCAGGGAGCTTGCCCCGGACACCTTCGTCTATTCGCACTTTATCTACAACTTCCCGAGCGAAACCTGGGAGGAATTCGAGCAAAGTATTGCCTTGTCCCGTTATTTCGACCATTGTGTATTTATCGCATATGGCGAGAACAGTGCGACAAGGGCGGCCGGATTGGTGCCGAAATGCAGTGCGCAGGATCTGGAACGAAAATCCAGCCATCTGGGGAAGCTGATCGGACTGGGCGAACTGTCGGCATTCCTGGTGCCGGCAGCCTGAACTCGCAGCATATTTACTTTAGGAGCATACGATGAATCACATTATCGCCATTGCCGGCCCCATCGGCTCCGGCAAGACATCCCTGACCAAGGCCCTGGCAAAAAGCCTTGATAATGCCACCACGTTATATTTCGACGATTACGAAAGGATCACCGACAGCCCTGCCAAGGACTTGGTGCAATGGATGCAAAACGGCGCCGATATCGACGAATTCGTTGTCCCGCAACTGGCCGCCGACCTTGCTCGGTTGAAGCGGGGCGAAACCATCGTGCATCCGGCCACCAGGGCTATGGTTGTCCCCCGAAAGCATATTATCTTTGAAATGCCCTTGGGAAAGGAACATAGCGAAACAGCCCCGTACATCGACCTGTTGCTCTGGATCGACCTTCCCCCAGATATTGCCGTTACGCGCAAACTCAAGGAGTACACGCGGAATTTCCTGGAAAGCCCCAATACAAATGATTACCGTAATTACCTGGTCTGGCTGAATAATTATCTGGACAACTACCAACTGTTCATCAGCGACGTGCTGGCTATCCAAAAAGAGCGCATCCGCCCGAAAGCGGATTTGCAGCTTAACGGCCGGGATGCCCTGGAACTCATGGTTCAACAGGCAGCGGCATTTATCCGGGCCAAGATGCCTTAGCCAAAAGGATCAGCCGTGTTTCACACCTATCAACACATGAATCTGGGCAGGTATGCGGTAATTCCGATCTGGTATTCATGCAATAACAATTGCAGCATCTGCATGTTGTCCAGGGTCAAAGACAGGATACCAAACGTAGATTTCCCCACGTTCAGGGGCTTGATCAATGCCTTGGTCAATGACGGTGGCTACGACAGCCTGATCCTTTCCGGCGCTGAAATCACCACCTGCGACCATCTGGAGCACTATGCCCGTTACGCGGCGTCTTTCGGCTATTTCAAAAAGATTCAGATCCAGACGAATGGCAGGAAACTGGCCGATCAACGGTTTCTCCATCGCCTGATCAATGCCGGTATCAACGAGTTTTTCATCAGCGTTCACGGCCCTGAGGAGATCCACGATGCCATAACCCGCGTTCCGGGCTCATACCGGGAAACCATGGCCGGGATCGTAAATCTTGCGGCGTGTGGTGTGAATGTGGTTTCCAACACCGTGCTGACTACGCTCAATTACCGCCACATCGTCCCGCTCGTTCGCGATCTCTGCGCAGCACCGGTGAGCGAGATCAATATCTGGAACATCTTTCCCATGGAGAGCCGGGACAGCAGGAATCTGGTGGTGAGCTTGACCGGCCTGGCCGCCCTCCTTCCAGATATCATGGCGGCTGGCGAATCAGCCGGCAAAGCGGTAGTTTTCAAAGGCTTCCCGGAATGCCTCGCGCCGGGAGCCCCTTGTTTTTTCGACAACACCTTTCCGTTGAACCTTATACATGATAGTTTCTGGGGCGAGTTTGCCGCAAACGGATTCGGAACCTGCGTGTATAAAGATGTGTGCGGCGCCGGGGAATGCTGGGGACTTTCCAGCGCCTATATCGCCAAGTTCGGCGATGAGCGGAGCCGGCTAGTCCCCTTTCAACCACCACCGGAGCAGAAGCCATGAAAGATATCGTGAGTCGCTGCGAATATACGGCCGTTGAGGATCGTTTCTACAATTACTGCCTCTGGGAATATGAGCCGCCCACCTCGCCGCTCAACAAGTTCAGGGCAGCGACCCTGCTCTACCATTCCTTCGAATATGCCGGGATCGATGGGCGGGCTTATCAGATCGTGCAGAGCATCAGGGATGCCTTTGGCCCCCTGAATACGGTCTGGGGGGCCAAATGGAACGGATCGGAGCTGACCTGGGAATTCTATTTCTACGATTACCGGCGCCGGGATCGGGAGCGGTCCATCTCCAGGCTGCTGCAGGCCATCAAACCGCATGTCCCCTGTGAACTGGCAGTCAACGAACACCTGCACTATTTCATGTTTTCCATCGATATCGACCAACGGCTCGTCACCGGCGCCAGGGATCTGGACAAAATCAACCTGTATATCGGGAACGTTGGCAGCACTGTCTCGTCAGGAATCAGCTATGCCCTTACCAAGGAAGGCAGGCGACTGGACAATATCTATTTCTTTTTCGACCCGAAACAACAGCAAGACAACATCATCGGCAAGATCTGCTGCTCCGCCTTCATCGAACCTCGGCAGATCGACATCAGTGACATCCTGCTGCCGGAGTTGTCAGATTGCAGCACCATCTGCCTTGCCAACAAGCAGCACAACGATTGCATCTATTTTTCCGGCATCACCGTCGATCAACTGATCTGGTTCCTCAACCGGCTGCAATATCCCGCGGAGATCAGGGAATTCATCATGGTAAACCGTGCAAAACTGGATCACCTGCTCTATGATGTGGGCATTGACTACCGAATGGAACCGGATGGTCTCAAAATTCTGAAAAGTGGCTACTACGGGACGTTTTGACATGGAACAGAAGCAGAACATGGAGAAAGAGCTGAGGTATTTGTGCGTGGATGGATTCATCAAAGGCATGGTCGATGCCCGGGTTCTGACCACCGCCTTTGAGATCGGGCTGATCGACGCCCTGCTCCAGAAACGTCCGGCTCCCCCGGAGGCACTGGCCAGGGACATCCGTTGCCCCAAGAATGGCTTGGACATGTTGCTGGAACTCCTTGCCACCAACAATGTCATCGCGCGGACAAACGGGACTATCCGGCTGACGGCAGAATTCAAGGAAGCCCTGGACTATCGCGACCTGCTGCTGGCCAAACTGGATTTCGCCCACATTGCGGCCCACGATTTCATCGAATATTTTTCCCAGCTCGTTGCCGATCCCCAGGGATTCATGCAGCGTGCCTCCATGTTCCGGCT
>MTLD01003883.1_pt1 | contig 12861 bp, 13 predicted proteins | sample 1982471 | NCBI WGS metagenome assembly MTLD01 (sample SAMN05712604, study PRJNA340218) | biofilm metagenome | isolation source: sample SPM anode biofilm adapted to -50 mV | place: USA | collected 2012-02-03
GCGGCGAGTGCGTCGGCCGGTGCCTTCGGCTCGGCCCATTCCCAGCCGCCCGCGCTGTTCCTGGCCCAGCCGTACCGCATCAAGAACCGGTCGATCGTCGCCGACTCCACCCCCACCTGACCCGCAGCCACGTTCGCCGCCGCCCCGGTCGGCGCCACCACCATCGTCCGCACACCCGGCCCCGCCTCGGCGACCAGCTCGGCGAGACTGCTCGTCTTCCCCGCCCCGGCGGCGCCCTCGACCACGCTCAGCCGGTCCGCATCCGCGAGCACCGCCAGCCCGGCCCGCAGCTCGTTCTCCCTAGCCACCACCCCGAGCGAGGTGAACCACTTCACGGCCGCGGAGGGGACACCCTCCGCCACGCTCGGCAACAGGTGCGACAAGGCGAGCGCCCGGGCGGCCACATCCGCCGCAGCCTCGTCCACCGCGGCCGGCTCACCCTGCACGCGTCCCTCGACGGCCAGGATCGCCGCCGCTTCCAGGTCGGCCCGTGACCATGCCGACCGCTTCAACCCCTGCGCCTCCACGATCTCGGCAGCGAGCACGTCCCGATCCAGCCGGGCCACGCTCACCCGTCCGTCCAAGGCCACCAAGGCCGGCTCCGGCAACCTGATGTGATGCTCGGCGATCACCTCACCGATTCGGGCCGCCCACACCCCCAGCTCGTCGTCCAACACCCCAGCCTCAGCCTTGTACGGGCGCTGCTGTTCCCACGCCTGCACATCCCACAACCGCGCCAACCGGGCGGTCGGTTCCTTCCCGGGATGCTCCGTTCGCCACTCGGCCTCGATCCGTGCAAGGTTCCGCTCCATCTGCGCCGCCCGGCGGCTCATCGCCTCCACCACCGGTCGCAACAAGCGGTTCTGACCGTTCCCGTCGAGCTGGTAGCCCAACCCTTCCAGGACAGGTCGTACCGCCCGGAGTTGTTCGCGGTGGAAGATCGCCTGCACCGCCACGTTCAGATTCCGGGAACCCAACGTGTCCAGAGCCCGCCACTTCCCGGCCGCCCACACCCGGGCCGAGATCTCCATGTGCCGATGGAAATGCGGATCGGCGGCCCGGGAAGAGAAGTGCTGCACCGAAGCGATCTCGATCCGCTCCACCGGCACCCGCACCACCCGGCCGGCCTGCTTCACCTGCACCGTGCCGTTCTCCCACAAGTACCGCAACACCGCCCGCTCCGCGTCGACCTGCCCCCGCAACAGGGCCGCCCGTACATCCGGGTCCAGAACCGCGAGGATGCTCCACTCCTTCGGCCCGTTCACCAGGAAGTCGACCACCGCGACATGCTGCGGATCGACCCGCTGGGCCCACCGCGACGCCCCCGTATCCGGATCGAAGCCCGCCATGAACCGGGCGAACTGGTCAGCATCCAGCTCCCGCTCCACCAGCTCTCCGTCGGCGCCGATCCCCCGCCACGTCACCGTCGCCTGACCGTGCTCCGACAGGTACTCATCAGCCCGCGAATGACCGCACGTCGCCAGGTACCGCACCATGTTCGCGGCCCCCGCCGCCCGCACGATCCCCATCCCCGTCATGGCCACCCAGCAATGGTACATTGCGTGCGCTTCGAGCGCGAGGAACAAGGCTCATCGGAGACTGGGGGATTGGGGCCCAATGGACGGGGGCTGAGGTGGTGCTGCGGGTGGCCGCCGGTCTGGGATCGGGCAAGACGGTCAACGGAGTGGGCGCGCTCAGGGACGCTTACAGCAACGAGTATCGCTCCCCGGCCGGAGACCCGATCTGACTCCGGCCGCACGAGGCCGAGCGTGACTCTCATGGCGTCCTACGCCGGAGGCTCTGCTCCTGTTCTCGACGGCCGATCATGATGCAGCCAAGGATCTCGCATCCGGGAGGACACCGGGTGGTGGTGCAACGCGGATGCGGGTTGTACCTGGCCTCGAGCGCGTCGCCGCAAGCGCGCGAGCGCCTTGTTCGCTGCGACGCTGCGGCCCACGACGCCCAGCAGTGCTCCCTCCACCAGGGCGACGCTGACGATGCAACCCCGCGCGAACCCTTCGTCGGAGCGCCGACCCATTCGGCATCCATGGGTGCGGAATGCTGGGCGTATGTGGGAGTGGCTCAATCTGAATGGCGCGGGGCTGTCCGCGCTGGCGGCAGTCGTCACGGCCGCGATCGCCGTCGTTGCGCTTGGCCACACAGCCCGCGACAGCCGTGACAGGTCACGTCCGATGATGGTGGCGGAGTTCCAGTTGGCCGTGAACAACGACGCTGCGATCGACCTCGTCGTGCGGAATGCTGGGCCCAGCATTGCCCGTGACGTCACGGTCACCTTCGACCCCCGGCTGGTGGTTCCGGATGATGGTGATCGCTATGTCACGCCTTCGCTGATCCGCCGCTATGCGGCAGTGATCGACGCGTTCGCGCCCGGGCAGGAGTTCAGGAACGTGTGGTGGTCGGGGCGGGACAAGGGCGGGCCAGATCTAGAGAATCACGAGCCGACCCCCGACGAGGTGGTGGTCACGATCAGCTACCGCGGCATCGGCAGGCACACCTATCGCGAGGCGTTCCGGTTGCACATCAACAGCATCCTGATGACGACCAGGTCCACTTCGTCGACGTCGGTTCCGGGCCGGCTCGCGGGGATGCACAAATCTCTGGCGACCATCGCCGCCGCGTCGGAGGCCCTCGCCAGGCTCGCTGGGAACGCCGAGCGCCGAGCGGCAAACGATGCTGCACAACTCTCCGGTGATTAGGCAGGCAGGCGTGGAGACCATGCCGGGCCCATCGCGGAACCACCATGTGGTCCCGCAACTGTTCCTGCGCGGGTTCGGCCAGGCACTGTGCGAGCACAACCGTGATGGCACAGCCCGGAACGTCAGCGTGAAGCGCGCCGCGGTCATCAGGGACGCCTACGCCACGGCGGACGGGTCGGCGACCGACGACTCGCTGGAGAACTGGCTAGGCGGGCATATCGAGAACCCCGCCGCTGGCGTGGTGCGGGCGCTCCGCCGCGGGGTCGTTCCCTCTGGCGACAATCTAGTGTCGGCGTCCGCATTCGTCGCCTTCCAGATGGTGCGCGGCCCTTCGTTCAGACGGCGACTCGCGGAACTCGCATCCATCATCGGCCCCCTCCTATTCGCAACCACGGCTACCTCGAAGGCGATCAAGAAGTCCCCGAACCTGTTCGCCAGCGATGACGAGCTGGCCAGGATCAGCGGCAAGGTCATGGAGATGGCGCCACCGGAGGTCCGGGAGACCAAGAAGGATGCAGATCTTGCGGGACATGGTGCGCAGCGCAGACATGCTGACCACGGCACTCGCCGGCATGAACTGGTCAATCGCATCGGCGAACCAGAGACTGCTGATCACAGGGGACGCGCCCGCGATCCTGCGAAACGCGCACGGTGAGTTCTTCCGGGGGCCCCAGCTGCTTCCAGACGACTACGAGGTCGTCATGCCGGTCAGCCCTTCACGCCTGCTCTCGGTAAGTCCGTTCCCAATGCTGGGAGACCACGCGCTGCTGACCCAGAGTCTCGCGTCGAGATCAACGGCATGCTCGTCCGTGCCTGCCACGCCAGTGTCTACCACCACCTGTCGATGCAGTGCTACGTCGTCCCGCCCATGCCGAGAACTCCGGAGCCTCTACCTACACCCACAGTGCGGTTCAACCGAACACCGCCCGGATCTCCCGCCCCGACGCCGCCAACCTGGCCGACGGTGGGCGAAGCGTTCCGTCAGCATTGAATCTCCTTGGCGGCGACTCGAACCTGGACCACTGGTAAGCGTCCAGCGTCCAGCGCCCAGTGACTGTCGGCCTCCACGAGTAGGTTGCCTTCATGGCAGAAGAGCCTCCGACCCGCGCCCGACTCGCGGTGCCCTCATGGCTCTGGGGCGGAAACCCCAAGCGGCTGCTTGCGGAGTCGGACTACCACTTCGGCACCGACCGAAGCGGATCCTTCTTCGTGCAGCCCCAAGAGAGCTACCACCGCCGGAGGCCCGACCTCGTTCGCCTACGAACCATCGCGAGGCCAAGTGAGGGCGTCGCCGAACTGGGAGGAACTGGCGACCCTTAAGGAGCGCGTCCAGGTAGATCAACCCAGTGCTCTACCAGGGCTGCTTGAGCGACGCCGACAGAAGGCGGAGCGGGGCGGAGCGTTGGTCGATGCCATCAACCATCAGCGGCTGCTCCTCTACGCGCTGCCCATCAAGGACCTTCCCCTGCAGGCCCGGTATTTCGTGCAGCATCTCAATTCCGTGCGATTCACGGAGGACCCCGAGGAAGGGCCCTTCGCGAACACTGGCGTTCATGTCATCGAAACCGATCCCGCCCTCGTCCATCGGCTGAAGATGGCCTCCGTCTGGCTCAGGATCGAGCACGATGCTCGTCTTGGAGGTGGTGACGCCTCACACATCACGGCCCTGAACGCCAGCGGCGAGAACGTGTTCGCATCCTCCTCCGTTCTCTATGACGGAGTCATGTTCCTTGACGCGTACATCGCGCCACTGCTGGCCGCAGGCAGCCCCGGCGTCTGGGCGATACACGTCGTCAGGTCCTTTGGCACCCTGATCTTCACACTCGGAACGTTCATCTTTGGCACCGAGGGCGACGCGGCTGAGCTGCTGCAGTTGGTTACGACTCCAGGGGCCAGCGAAGCGGTCAACTTCGCCCGACTGTCCGCAGAGGCTTCGCAAGAGGCACTGGAGTGGTGGACCGAACGCCTAAACCTTCTGTTCGGAGTACTTAGCGATCTAGCAACCTTCACCGACGGCCAGGGCGCGTACGGGCCAGCGAAGCACCTAGAATCGCTCCTCACCATCGAACAGATCTTTCGCAGGACCACCTCAAGGCTCGTCGCGCATGGCGACTCCAACGCCCGACGGGCCCTTGTGTTCACAGTCCTCGACTCAATGGAGGGCGTCCGAGCCACAAACCTCCTCACCATGTTCACCTTCAGCCATGCCTCGAAGACCCTCGCCGCCCTTGAGCAGTCGATACCGGCAGGGGCCGGCCAAATCTTGCTTCCCGCGGCCCGACGCGCTGTGGAAGCACTTTGTGCCGTGCAGGACGGGTTCTTCATCCGGCGCCAACTTGGCACGACCACAGTCCAGTTGCAGCTGGGCGCCGGGCAGGTCCGGTCCCTGTCGGTTGAAGATGCCGCCGCCCGATACTTGAAGGTCCTGCGAGATGCGACCCATGGCCATGGCTCGAACAGAGCATCCGCGAGCGCCTTGACCGACGCACTACTCGCGCACCACGACGGCGGCGTCCCACACGACATCGGCCTACTTGGATATCTCTACCTCCTCGACATGCTGACCCATCCCGATCGACTACGAAGAAACCTCTATCGAAGCGGTAGATAGGAGGAGGCACGTCGCAGTCACGCGCACACGCGAGTCCACTGAACGGCGGACCCAGTCAGTCGCCAACCTCAATCCAGTCATCAGTGATCCAGCCGCCAATTAGGTTCCATCCGGCCTTGTCCTCGATGTAGTCCTCGACGGCAGACAGGACAGCGAGCATCTCATCGAGATAGGCAGTCATCGCCGGGAAGTCGATGTACGCGGACGACGTCACCGCTGAAGCTTCCGCATACCGAAAGCTGAACCCCGCCGAATCGAGATCGTGCAACTCGGCGATCACATCGGACAGCTCCTTGGGAAACTCCTGGCCCGATCGAAGAGGGACGATGCGCGCTTCAGGTACTCCGTGAGCAGATCCCCGAGGGCGTGGTGCCTCAGGTTGCGGGGCCTCTCCCTGCCAGAGCCCCCGTACGTGCTCGGGGTCACATCCAGCCTGGCGAGCATCACTTTCAGTCGGAGCTCAAACGCGTGCCGGTAGAGGAACAGTGTGGGCATCAGCAGGAGGTCGTCCTCTGGCTTCCCCTTCATCGATTGGGCAAGGGCCTTTGCGGCTTCCGCGAAGGCAAGCGCGTAGTCGACGAGCGTACCGCAAGGGTATGCCACAACCCGCTGCTGCCGGTATGCCCGCGCTCGGGAATCGATGGAGGAAGCGCTCGGCATGGGTGAACGACGCCTGAGATCCTGCTTCATCGTGCATGCGCTTTTACCTTCGACTTTCCGGCTGAGAGGTTGTTCAGAAGAGCAGGTCCCACAGCGCGACTGCGCCGGCCGCCAGGCCGATGGAAAGTGCCCCTCCGATCGTGGCCACAAAGAGCTGCCCGATGACGCCGATGACGCCCGCGGCCGCCAACTGGGCAGGGTGGCCCGGACCGACCGCCTCTCGCAGGTCTGACAGCCAACGAAGGAAGGCCGCGATCAGGCCTGTGAGGCCACGTTCGCGATCGGCGGCTTCAACCGCCTCCTGCTTCGCTCGCGCTACCGCTGACTCCACAGACGAGATGACCGTGTCCGGCGAGAACTGTTCGGGATCACGAAGGCTCATCTCCCAGTTCGTCATCGGGTCGACGTCGTTCATGACGTACGCGGCATTGCGCAGAGTGAACGTGCCCCCGTGCCGCGCGTAGGCCCTAGCCGATGCTCCAGCCGACGCGGCGACGGCCGCGCGCTTGGCCTGCCAAGTCTCATGGGTCCTTCGTGATCGGCAGTGACGATCTGCGTGTGGTGCGGCTCACTGCGAGCGACGCAGAACGCCTGCAACCGCTCTACGAGGCGTGCGCCGACTACACCTTCTCGTCGAAGGGGCGGCTCCGGCATCGACCGCAGCCCTGGACGACCTGATCGGGCTGCCGCCCGGCAAGGCGATCGAGGACAAGTACGTGTTCGGCCTGATCGACCCTTCCGGGCGCGTCGTCGGCATGATCGAGTCGGTTCGTGGCTTCCCCGACCCCGGGGTGTGGTGGCTCGGCCTGCTTCTCGTTGATCCTCAACGACGGCGCGGAGGGCTCGGGCCGGCCTTCTGTTCCGGCTTCGAACGCTGGGTGGCCGATCACGGCTACCAGCGGATAGACCTCGGCGTGGTCGGAGCCAACGCCAGCGCCCTCTCGTTCTGGCAACGGCAGGGGTTCCACCACCTTCGCACCGCCCCAGACCAGGTGCGGGCGCCTCACCCATGACGTCCTCGTGATGAGCAAGAACATCAGCTGACCACCGCAACTGGCCGGACTTGCAGGACGCGGCGAGCCGGACGGCGGTCGCTGCGTCCCTCATTCACAGCGTGCTAGCTTTCGCTGGAATGTCGGTCCGTTTGACTGGGGGTCGAAGTGACAGAGCCGGGAGGCAGCAGGTCGGCGACACGCGGGCTCCTGGAGCGGTTGCGCCAGCTGGTCACTGCCGATCTGGAGCCGGGAGACCGGTTGCCGTCCGAACCGGACCTGGCTCTCCAGAACGGCGTTGGGCGCTCCTCGATCCGCGAAGCCCTCAAGGCGCTGGAACAGGACGGGCTCGTCTACTCGGTGCGGGGAAGAGGGCGGTTCGTCTCACCGATGGGCTCGGTCAGCGTCGAACGACCGATCACCCGGTACGAATCCACGACCGCCATGCTCGAGTCCCTTGGTTTCGCGGTGACGACCGTCGTCCTCGACGTGCAGGAGGCGCCGGCTGAGGCGCGTGCGGCGGCGATGCTCGGCCTTCCTGCCGGGGCGACGGCCATTGCGCTGACCCGTCTGCGGGTCGCGGACGACCGACCGCTGGTGTTCTCGCAGAACGTCCTGCCCAGAGAGGCCCTGCCGGGCCCGGTTCGCCATCGTGACTGGTCGGTCTCGCTCACCGGCGCGCTCGCCGCCCACGGTCACCACCTCACGTCGTCTGCTGCGCGCATCACCGCCGTGAACCTTCCGGCTGAGCTCGCCACCCGCTATGGCTTGGAGGGCCTGGATCCGTGGCTGCTCATCGAAGAGACGTCGTTCACAAGGGACGGGAACCGCGTGCTGTATTCCCGTGACTATCACCGCGGCGACCGCATCGGGTTCAACGTCCTGCGAACGAGCTGATCCGGCACCCCGGACGCCGGCACTACGCACGGCTCAAGCCGTGCGCACACCCAGCGGAATAGCGGTACTCCCGCATGCCCGGGCTGAACTGTGGTAAGACATGACCTGTAGTTGTCAGACAACACTAGGAGTGTCCATGCTCAACATCGATCCCACCCATCACCTGGCCACCCAGTCCCTCGCGGTCGAGGCGGCGACACTGATTCGCGACGCAGCCGCCGGCGAGGTCGCTCGCGGACTCGCCAACGTCTTCTTCGCCAGCGCAGGGGGCGTCGCCCTCCTGACCTACCCGGCCGCGAAGCTGCTCCAGCAGAACTCCAGCCTCCCCGTCTTCATTGAGCGGGCAGCGGAACTCGTGAGCGCAGGCAACGCCAATCTCGGACCCCAGTCGCTGGTGGTGCTATGTTCGGTGTCGGGCACCACCTCTGAAGCCGTCGAGATGATGCAGTTCGCCCAGGCCAAGGGTGCGCGGGTGATCGCCTTCACGGGTACCCAGGAGACCCCTCTCGCCAAGTTGTCTGACATCAACATCCCCACGCCGGCGTCTGATGCAACCTCCAGTGAGACCTACCTCATCCAGACCCTGGTGCTGGCTCTCGCCCTGATGGAGGCGCGAGGGGAGTTGACCGCTCTCGACAGCGTCCTGGCCGACCTGCAGCACCTTCCGGCCGCGCTGATTGCTGCAAAGGAGCAGTTCGAGCCGGAGGCTGCGGACCTCGCCAGGAAGCTCGTCGGACGTGATCGCCCGATCATGTTCACCGGCGGGGGTGGGGCGTGGTACGAGGCCTGGTACTTCGCCATGTGCATCCTGGAGGAGATGCAGTGGATCTGGACCCGTCCCATCCATGCGTCCGACTTCTTCCACGGCACCTTCGAACTCGTCGAGCCGAATGTTGCCGTCGTCCTGCTCGCCGGTGAGGATGCCGGTCGACCGCTGGCGGACAGGGTGGCGAAGTTCGTGCCGGGAGTCGGCGGCGAGCTCTTCGTCATCGATACCAAGTCCTTCCCGCTGCAGGGGATCGGTGAAGCGACTCGCGCGCTGATCTCACCGGTGGTCTTGGCCACCGTGCTGGAGCGACTCAGCATCCACATCGAGGCGCTCACCGGGCACCCGCTGACCACCCGTCGCTACTACAAGCGAATGGACTACTAGTTGGCCGCGGCCTGACCTGACCGCCTGGTCACCGATCGCCCAGCAGGCTGCGGACCGAATCGCGCTCTATCCAGGTCGTGGGCAGCACCTGGGTCTGGCGTGGGGCGTCGGGAGCCTGAATGCGGCGCAGCAGCGTCTGCGCCGCACAGGCTCCGAGGTCATAGGCCGGCTGGGCGATCACCGACAACGGCGGACGCACCACGGTCGTCCAATCGGTGTCGTCAAAGCCGAAGACCGAAACCTGGTCGGGAATCAGCAGATCGCTGGCGTAGACGGCATCGATGATGCCGAGGGTGAAGCTGTCGTCCAGGCCGAAAAGCGCTGTCGGCCGCTCGGGGCGAGCGAGCATCTCGGTCACGACCGCGCGTACCTCGGCGCGGCCGTGAGCGCTCGGAACATAGATCTCGGGTACGGGCAGCCCGGCCTCGGCCATCGCATCGCGGTAGCCCTGATGGCGCTCCTGCATGGTCGAGATCAGGTTCCCGTGGCCGCTACGGCCGCTGGTCCGCAGGATGGGCGCTGCGATCCGGCTGTGACCGGACGCGATGACCCAGCGCACGGCACGAAGGCTCGACTCGTAGTTGTCGACGACCACGACGTCGGTGTCGAGCCCGGGGATGAACCGGTCGACCTGGATCAGGGCCTGCCCGCGTGCCACGGCAGTGGTGAGGTGCTCACCAACGCCCGCGCTGGCTGGAGCCACCAGAATTCCGTCGACCCGCTTCTCGGTGAGGAGCTTCAACCCGTGCACCTCCGTCTCGACGGTTTCGTCGGTGTTCACGATCACGACGTCGTAGCCGGCCTGGCGGGCGCCATCAGTGAAGCCACGGATCACGCGAGCGAAGAAGGGGTTGGAGACGTCCGCGATCAGCACCCCCAGGGTCATCGTCTGACCGGTGACCATCGAGCGCGCCACCGAGTTCACCGAGTACCCCAGTCGCTCTGCGGCGGACTCGACCCGGCTGCGGGCCTCCTCGCTCACCGAGCCGTACCCGCCGAGGGCGCGTGCTGCGGTTGCCCGGGACACGCCGGCCTCGCGGGCCACGTCGAAGATCGAACTCCCGTGGGAGGGAACGTCTGCTTGCACGTCGGGCAGCATAACCCGATCTACGGGTTGGGGAACATCACGTTCTTGGCACAAATCTGGCGAAGGTGTTGACACCGACCTGGGCTGAGTGAGAACGTGCTCAACAGAGGGATTGAGCACGTGCTCAATACTCGGGCAGTACGCCACCTATTCGACCGACATGGTTCCAGCGCGGGCCTGTTGCGGCCGCTTTGGGTGGCGCCCGAAACATCTCGTTGTCCTCGTAATGGAAAGGGAGTCACCCACGTCATGGCCGTCGAAACGTTGCCACTGTCGCCGATCGAAGAAGACCTCGAAGCCAATCTGAAGAAGACTGTCGGCTACTACGACAGCATCAAGGAGTTCGTCAACGAGTGCGTGCGCACCGGGCTCCGGAACATCTACCTCGTCGGGGCCGGTGGCTCGCTGATCGCGTCGTTCCCCGCCTTCTACCTGCTGCACCGGATGGTCGACATCCCGGTCTTCCAGATCCAGAGCGACGAGTTCAACTTCGGTCGTCCCCGTGCCCTCGGCCAGGGATCGCTGGTGATCATCGCCTCCTACACCGGCACCACGAAGGAGACCGTGGCTGCGGCCCGGTACGCGAAGGAGGCCGGCGCGACCGTGTTCGCAGCGTGTCGTGCCCACAGCCCGCTGGCGGAGGCGGCCACGCTCGCCATCGAAGGTAGCTCGGACATCCTGGAACTCATGGCCGGCTACGCGCTGTGCGAGGCGCTCGGTGTCGACCTGGACTACTCCGCCGTCAGTGAGACCTTCGCCGCGCTGCCGGCTGCGTTCAGCGCTGCGGTCGAGGGTGCTGAGCAGAAGGTTCACGACATCGCAGTGGCGCTGAAGGATGAGCCGATCACCTACGTCCTGGGGTCAGGCCCGTCCCACGGTTGGGCGTACGGACTCGCCATGTGCTACCTGCAGGAGATGCAGTGGAAGCACGCGGTCTCGTTCAATGCCGGCGAGTTCTTCCAGGGTGCGTTCGAGGTCGTCCGCGAGGACACCCCCGTCGTGCTCCTGTTGGGCGAGGATCCCTCGCGTCCCATCGCTGAGCGCGCTCAGCGCTTCCTTGACACCTATACGCGGAAGGCTCACTACCTGGACGTGCGCGACCTGGCGCTGCCGGGGCTGACGGCCGAGGGGCGTGCCATCGTCTCGCCGCTGATCCTTCCGAAGGTCATCGGCCGGCTGGCGAAGCACTACGAGGCGGTGCGCGGGCACAACCTCGACCAGCGTCGCTACATGTTCCGCACGGTCTACTGATTCGCACAAGAGGACCCAAGTCATGAAGGTCGTAGCCATCGGGGACAATTGTCTCGACTGGTACCTGGACCGTGAGATGGTGCATCCCGGCGGGAACGCACTCAATGTCGCCGTCTATTCGCACCGCCTGGGCGCCCAGTCCGGGTACATCGGACAGTTCGGCACCGATTGGGCCGGGGACGTGATGATTCACGCGCTCGAATCCGAAGGTGTCGATATCAGTCGGATCCGGCGAGTGTCAGGTACGAGCGGATATGCAACCATCGAGACCGTTCTCGGCGACCGCGTTTTCCGCGGTTCGTCCAACGGTGTGGTCGCATTCGACCCGGAACCCGGTGACTACGCCTTCATGGCTGGTGCGGACGTGATCCACACCGGCGACTCATCCTTCCTTGAGGACCACCTCGCCTCGTTCGCGGCCATCGCCCCGGTGAGTTTTGACTTCTCGATCAAGTCCGACGACTACTGCGAGCGCTTGTTGCCACACGTCACCTACGCCACGTTCTCCCGCCCCGGCCTGGCGGTTCATGAGGTCGGGGAACTGATCAGCTGGGCACACGCTCTCGGCGCACGAGAGGTCTACGTGACCCAGGGAGAGGATGGCTCTTACAGCTGGGCGGACGGCGTGCTTCACCATGAGCCGGCGACCGCCACCACCCAGGTCGTGGACACTCTTGGTGCCGGCGACTCCTTCATCGCGGGCATGCTTGTCGCGCGTCTCGCCGGGTCTCCCCTCGAGACCGCAGCAGCCCGTGCCAGCGCATTCGCCGCGCAGTCCTGCGGCACGCTGGGGGCTTTCGGCTACGCAGAATCCGCCACGCGAATGACCACGGCGCCGGACCATCGCTTCGCCTCATAAATGCATCAACCGACAACAACCACAGAAAGGAATCCCGGTGAAGAAGAGAACCATCGTTGGTATCGCCGCACTGATGGCCTTTGCGCTCATCAGCGCCGGATGCAGCGGCTCGACCCCGACCGAGAGTGCCGCGACGGGCAGTACTGGTGAGCTCAAGGGCAAGATCTCGTTCCTCGAGAAGTGGCCCGATCCGAAGTACAAGGTCTACTTCGACAAGGTGGTGGCCGACTACCTCGCGGCCAACCCGGGTGTAGAGATCGACCACCAGGCTGTCGGCGACCAGCCGATCAAGGACCAGCTCCGGGTCTTGACCAGCGCGAACGAGCTGCCGGACATCTACTTCGCCTGGCCGGGGGACTTCGCCAACAAGTTCATCCGGGGTGGCTTCGCCGCCGACCTCACCCCGTACCTCGACGGCACTGAATGGGGCCAGAGCATCGCTGGCTCCGCGCTCGGCGCCTACAAGTACGACGGGAAGTTCTACGGCGTGCCGCTCAACCTCAATGGAAAGGTGTTCGCCTACTCCACCGAGGCATTCAAGAAGGCCGGGGTCGCCGTTCCCACCACGCTGGCGGAACTGAAGTCGAGTTGTGGGGCACTGGCCAAGGCCGGCTACACCCCGATCGCCTTCGGC
>MTLD01000916.1_pt1 | contig 12851 bp, 11 predicted proteins | sample 1982471 | NCBI WGS metagenome assembly MTLD01 (sample SAMN05712604, study PRJNA340218) | biofilm metagenome | isolation source: sample SPM anode biofilm adapted to -50 mV | place: USA | collected 2012-02-03
TTTGTATGCAAATAATAGGCGTACAAAATAATGTATGTATTCCAAAAGGTCAACCTTGAATTGTGGCCTTCCGCGACACGCCAACGAATCATACCGCTGCACGAATGCTGTCGTGCTGTAATGATCCGGCCGGCTCATGCCTCGAAGCAATAAGCACCGCATCAAATTTCTTCTTCAGGCGAGTCACCGGTCTCCCATTTAGCATCTTGGAGGGATGATTCGTCTGCCTCCAAACCCGCAAGTCCGTCACGGAAGTCTCCTGTATCCGGCATAGCCGGTTTCGACCGATCTCTGTTATTCCTGAGGTATAGGAGTAATCAATTCAATACTAAAGGAAATCTGGTGAAAATATATTCCCGTTTGCTTCCTCTGCTTATGTTGGCTGCCTCCACCCGCTGTTTGGCCTCGGGTGGAGATATTTCTGGCGGCTGCCGCGAAGCAAAAGCAATAGTATCCGCTATTCCAGAGCTTCATGGGGATGAGTTGACAAGGCAGGAGGATCTGATTCTGCGTATCTGTCCGGATGGGGCGCCAGGGCTATTTGTTAAGGGATTGCGCCGCGAACGGAAGGGGGAGGTGGAGCAGGCCATTACAGAATATTGTCAGGCTCTGGCTGTCAATGGCGTGCCGTCCAACGGGCCGGGCGGGCAACGGCGCAACGCAAAGCTGCACAGTATCAAGGCCCAGGTCTACCGGGAAATGGGAGACACTGCCCATGCCGACAAAGAATATGCATTGGCCGGGATAACCAGGGTGACCGATCCAGGTGATCACATCCGCCAGGGAGATGCATTTCTGTTGGCACGAAAATACGACAAGGCCATTGCGGAGTATCAGGCGGCACTTGCAGAGCGTCCGGGACAGCCGGGCACTCTGCAAAAGCTGGCGGATGCCGAGATGGCGGCGGGACATGACGAGCAGGCCGCCGGGGTTTACCAAAAACTGCTTGTTGCAGACGATAGTAGCAGCGACATACGTTACACGCTGGGTGTGCTGTTCGAGCGACAGGGGCAGTTGGACAAAGCAGAAGAACAATTCCGGCAAGCGGTGCGGCTGGATCGGAAAAACGGCGAGGCGCGCAGGCATCTGGCCGATATCTATACTTTGCGAGGGAATTTCCCCCAGGCTATCCGGGAATACCGGGAACTGATATCCGAGCGTGGCGATAATCCCCTTCTACACTTCAAGCTGGCGCGGGCTTACGAGCGGAATAAGAAATATCAGGACTCTATCTCGGAATATCTGGAGACCATAAAGCTGGCTCCGGACAATATAGAAGTCCACAAGGAACTGGCCGCACTCTACCTGAAAAGGGGCAAGGGAAATGAAGCCGCAAACCAGTACCAAACTGTGCTCAGGCTTGACAAGGACGACGTCTCAACCCGGAATGCCCTGATCACGCTTTACGTTAATCTCAGGAAATACAAGGAACTTTTTACACTGATCAAGGAAGGGGTTGAGCTTTCTCCCGATGACCCCAACAGCCATTTCAGGCTGGGGCTCATGTACGATTTCAGGAAAGAGTACGATGCTTCTATTGCTGAGTATCAGAAGGCATTGGCCCTGAAAAAAGATCACGCCAAGTCGTTGAAGGGGTTGGGAAAGGTGTATCTGAAACTGGGCAATCTGGAAAAGGCTCGCCAATGCCTGGAAGCCGCCAAAAAAGCCGATCCCAAGCTTTTTGAAACAAGCGAGCTGTTAAATAATCTGCGTATTGAGCAAACCAGGGCATCGGTCGCGAAAAAAAGGAAGTACCGTGCTCTCAAGAAACGGAGCAAGCATCGCTCCAAGAAAAAGAAGACGTACAAAAGCAGAAAAAAAACCAAGAAGAGCAAAAAGACAAACAAGAAAAAGTCTAGAACCCACAAATCGGCCAGGAAGAAGCAACACCGCAAATAAACCGGCCATTAAAGCCGCACTACGACAATGACTGACATTTTCAACTGCAAGCACTGGTCGGGACCGATCACCACGAAAGGAGACTGAATGACGATATACACGAAAAAACAGCAGAACATCGCCAGGAAAATAGGCAGTAGCACCGGCATATCAAACTGGAAGGACTGGCATTGGCAGCTGCGGCACTCAATTCATGATATCGACACCTTTGAGAAGCTATTGGGGATAACGTTCAGCTCCGACGAGAAGGAACGGATCAACGAGACCATAGCGCAATTCCCCCTTTCCATAACGCCATACTACCTGTCGCTGATCGACCGGAACAATTATGCAGACGATCCGGTGTTCCGGCAGTCGTTCCCATCTCCAAAAGAACTTCAGGTCAGTTCCTGCGACCACTCCGATCCGCTGGACGAGGATGCCGACAGCCCGGCGCCAGGAATCACCCACCGTTACCCGGATCGGGTGCTGTTCCATATCAGCAACATCTGCTCCATGTACTGCCGGCATTGCACTCGGAAAAGAAAGGTGGGCGATCATGATTCAATCCCGGGGCGTGATGAAATCACCCAGGGGCTGGATTATATCCGCAACACGCCGGTGGTCCGCGACGTGCTGCTTTCGGGCGGAGACCCGCTCATGCTCTCCGACGACTATCTGGATTGGATTCTCGGCGAGTTGCGCGCCATCCCCCATGTCCAGGTGATTCGGATCGGCAGCCGCATGCCGGTCGTGCTGCCTTACCGCATCACCGACGATCTGGTCGGTGTGCTGAAAAAACACCACCCGCTTTGGCTCAATACCCACTTCAACCATCCCAGGGAAATCACCACCTCGGCCAAGGAGGCCCTGGCACGTTTGGCCAATGCCGGCATCCCGTTGGGGAACCAGACCGTTCTCCTGGCTGGGGTGAACGACTGCCCCATGATCATCAAGACCCTGGTGCAAAGGCTGGTGGAGCAGCGGGTCCGCCCCTACTACCTCTACCAGTGCGATCTCTCGGAAGGACTTTCCCACTTCCGTACCCCGGTCGGGAAAGGGATGGAGATCATGGAAAGCCTCATCGGCCACACCAGCGGCTTCGCAATCCCGACGTATGTGATAGACGCGCCTGGAGGCGGCGGCAAGATTCCTGTCATGCCCAACTACCTGATCACCCTTGCCACCAACAAGGTGGTGCTACGCAACTATGAAGGTGTAATCACCACCTATCAGGAGCCGGACAACTACCAGCCCATATACTGTGACCGCAACTGCGGCGATTGTCGTCTTGAACTGAACATGGAGGGGACCGAGGAGTATGCGGCGGTTGGCATCGAACGGCTTTTGTCGGATTTCGATGAAGCCATCTCGCTTACCCCGGAAGACAACGACCGTATGAAAAGGAGAAATCATGAGTGACACAATCAACACCATAGGCCGCTCCATCATCCAGCATGGCCCCGTTAATGACCGGGTTTATTTGATGAAACTCCACCCCGATGATGCAACCGATTTTGTTGAGTATCTGGACCGGCTGGCCTCTTCTCGCGGCTATTCCAAGGTTTTCGCCAAGGTACCAAGGTGGAACATGGTCCGTTTCGTTGCCGCAGGCTACGAACTTGAAGCGTCGATACCCGATTTTTTCCCTGATGGCGCTGCCGCCTGTTTCATGGGAAAGTACTTCACAACCACCCGCAGGGTGGAGCCCCAACCACAACTTGTAAAAGAAATTCTGATCATCTCCAAGGCGCAGGAGCCCGTGTGCTGCTCGGTCCCGCTCCCCGAAGGCTTTACGGCAAGGATAGCCCAGGAAGGTGACACAGCCGGCATGGCGGAGGTCTATCGCAAGGTGTTCGCCTCCTACCCGTTCCCGATCCATGATGCGGGATTTCTCAGGGCTGCCATGCTTGGCGGCACCATTTTTTTCGGCATCTGGCATGGTGATAAAATCGTTGCTCTGTCTTCCGCGGAAATCGACTGTTCATCCGGCTCGGCGGAGATGACCGATTTTGCCACCCTGCCGGAATATCGTGGCCACGGCTTTGCCCTTTACCTGTTGCAGCAGTTGGAAGAAACCGTGCAATCCCGAGATATCAAATCGCTTTTCACTATTGCCAGGGCCTACTCGTTTGGCATGAATATTACCTTTGCCAGAAACGGTTACCGTTTTGGCGGCACCCTCACCAACAACACCAACATATCCGGCAGCCTGGAAAGCATGAATGTGTGGCACAAGACGCTGTCCTGATCAACTCTGTGTCTTTTTTGCTGCTCTATGCACTCATTCAGGAGGCCCTTATGAGAAGTGTTTTTGGTAACAAGGCATGATAGCTACTGATGTGCTGAATATGTCGCTTTCGGTGGGCGGCCTGTTGATGGCGAGCGCCGTAATTGGCCTGGTAATGGAGAGGGTCATTCTGCATCGTCTTGAAGCCCTGGCGCAGCATACCTCTTGGGAGGGGGACGAGATCATTGTTACCTCTCTCAAGGGGCTCACGCTTTACTCCTGCCTCCTGGCGGGCATCTATTTGGTATCCCTGCGTCTTCCACTGGATGACCATGCTGGAGAGATTGCCGGAAAACTGGTTCTGGTCACATTCCTGTTGCTGGTTACGTTATTCATGATGCGGTTGGCGGCCGGTTTCGTGTCGCACTACGCAAGAAAAGCTGTGCTCCCCTCCACGTCCATCTTCACCAACTTGGCCAAAGTCATCGCATTTTCCGTTGGCATACTGGTCATTTTGCAATTCCTCGGCATATCCATCACGCCGATACTGACCGCCCTTGGAGTGGGCGGCCTTGCCGTGGCCCTGGCGCTGCAGGACACGCTGTCGAATATATTCTCAGGCCTGCACATCATTGCTACCCGGCAGATTCGTCAGGGAAACTATATCCGCCTTGACGGCGGCGAGGAGGGATACGTCACCGATATCACCTGGCGCAACACGGTGATCCGTACACTTTCCAACAACATGGTGCTGGTACCAAATTCAAAGCTCGCCGGGGCCATAGTCACTAATTACCATCTGCCCGAGACGGAAATGGGAGTGCTCGTCCAGGTCGGCGTAAGTTATGACAGTGAATTGGAAGAGGTCGAGCGGGTAACCACCGATGTGGCGCGGGAACTGTTGCTAGATGTCCAGGGCGGTGTCCATGGATTCGAGCCTTTTATCCGCTACCATACCTTCGCCGACTTCAGCATCAATTTCACGGTGATCCTGCGCTGCAAGGAGTACGTGGACCAATATCTTGTCAAACACGAATTTGTCAAACGGCTTCATCGTCGTTATCGAGATGAGGGGATAGAAATCCCCTACCCAATTCGTATGATTCACTACAAAGATAAGAAGGCATAAGGAAGCATGAGAAGGGATTAGAGTCAGAAGATATTTGGCTGCGCGTATTTATTGATGTTCTGTCACTGGCGAGCTTTGTTGCTGAATGAAAGGATACACAAAAGGTGGCATGCCTAAAGAAAAAGGGGTTAGCTTGTTAGCTAACCCCTTGATTTCTTTGGAGCGGGAAACGGGATTCGGAAATCATCAGCAATATTAGCATGATACAGCAACATGTCAATATGGCTAACTAATTCAATCATATAGCATAACTTTCCGGTTGGTGTCAGTCCAGATCAGACCGGTTTAGTATCATCGAAATCAAGTGGTATGGGTACAGTTTGGGGACAGTTACCCGAAGATGAAGTCGGATGTGGTTAAGCACATTGCCGCCATTACTCATCGGATCTTTGGTTTGTGAGTGGCGGAAAAAACTGATTGAGCAGATAACCCCCTCAAAAATGAAGCTTTCCCGCGGATGCTGTTTCCGCCGTACCGGATGTATGTCCCACCGAATGGATCGGCATTACCTGTCCTGCTTCGGGCACCGGCTCCTGGATGTCGTCCTCCACCACCTCCTCCTCCCAGCCGACCCACATCGGTTTGAAGTGAGCAAACGGGGTGTGGCCGAGGGTCGCAAGGTAGATATGCACGAAAAGGAAGGCGCCGAAACAGCAGGCGATCAGGTAGTGGACGCTCACCAGGGTCTTGATTCCCCCCAGCAGAATGAATATCTCCCGAAACGGGGCAATGTACATCAGGAGAAAGCCCGTCAGGACCACGAGCGGCAGGAGTACGAGCATGATCATCAGGTACCCGGCCTTCTGCAGCGGGTTGAATTTGCTGTCCGGGGTGCTGTGGTGTGGGTTGGGACGCCCCAGGAAATAGTAAAAGCAGTAGAAGAACGCCTGGCGGAAAAGACCGTGTTTGATGTCCTCAAGGGTGGGGATGTAGAGCTTCACCAGGGTACGTGTCACGAACATGTAATAGACTAGCCAGAGCGCGTAGGAGATGGAGACCACGACGCCGGCGGTGTTGTGGAGACGGATGGCCGACTTGTAGGTGCCGAAGATGTTCACATAATCGGGAAACCTGATCTGCAGGGCTGTCACGCAGAGTGTCACGATCCCGAAGGCGTTCAGCCAGTGCCAGATCCTGATCGGCATGGGGGTAAGATAGACTTGTTCGGTATGTTTCATGATTTCAGTGCTCCTTCCGGTTTTTTCTTGTCAGGAACCGCAGGGCGACGTACTCGATCGGCATCATCATTCCTCCAGCGATAATCAGCGCGCCGACGATTTTGAGGGCGGTGCTGCTGCTGGTCCCAAGCATGTAGAAATCGGGGGTACCATAGAGGCGAGAATGGCCACCTCTTAAACCGTGACGATGGTCACGCCACCGATTCTGCCGGAGAACTCTACATAGCTGGTCTGCATCGCCTTCGGCCCCGAGGCGTGGCAGAAGGAACAATCCCAGCATTTCTAGTTGATCGGGCAGGTGTGGGTGAGCACCTCGGAGGTAATCATCCCCTATAGCCCCATCCCTTTGCCGTGAGCTTCATAACCTGCTAGGCAAACTCAAACACCATTTAGCGCTCTCGTTTCGCCGCTAATCTCAATTGTTGGCTGTACTGACATTCCAACACGCAAAAGTTTACTGGCCTCTTGACCAGGGTTGATACTGATTCGCACCGGCAGGCGTTGAACGACTTTAGTGAAATTGCCAGTGGCGTTTTGAGGCGCCACGGGAGCAAAAGAAGCTCCGCTGGCCGATGCCAAACTGGCAACGCGCCCTGATAGTATCACGCCGGGAAGCGTATCAATGTGGATCGCTACAGTTTGCCCAGGATGGATATTGGCAAGCTGGGTTTCTCGGAAATTGGCTTCGATATATACCTTATCCAGTGGCACCAACGCGAGTAGCGGCGAACCAAGGTTGACGAATGCTCCTTGCCGAAGAGAACGGTGTGATACCGTACCGTCTATCGGGGCTGTAATGCGGGTGTAGGAAAGATTTAATTTAGCCGCAGCAAGAGCTGCCTGTGAACGGTCCCGCGCACTTTCAGCTTTTTTTAGATCAGCATCAAGAATTGATACCTGCAACCGGGCACTTTCTACCCCAGCCTTATCGCGATCAAGCGCAGCCAATTGCACTTGCAACTGGGCATCAGCTTGCTGAGCTTCTTGTTGAGTACCCGAGCCGTCTTTAGACAAATTGCGATAGCGCATGGCATTGGCCTTGGCCAATGCTATTGATGCTTCATCTGACTTCACGGCAGCTTGGGCTTGCTGAATCACCGACGCTTGACGCTTGATGGTTGCAAGCAGACTACCAATCGCTGCCTGTGCTGCCGCGGCTTCGGCCTCCGCACTTTGTACCGCCACACGTAAATCGCGGTCATCAATTTCTGCCAGTAATTGGCCAGCTTTCACTGTTTCATCATCGCCAACCAACACACGCGCAATCTGTCCACTGATCCGCGGTGCGACCTGTGTAAAATCAGCCCGAACATAAGCATCATCTGTGGATTGGCGCATTGCATCTGATTCATGACGATTTAGAAGATAAATACCTGCTATTACGACGGCTCCGATAACGATTCCGCTGGCTATTTTTGCTTTTAGAGGAAATGCCATGTTCTATCCTTTACATCTAGAGTTTTTTGGTGCTACGCCACGCCGAACAGGCGCCGCCACGTAATCCATACGTAATACAAAGGGAATTAGCAGCAGAGCAAATGCTGCCAACATTAGATAACTATCCGCATTGGCAAGTACAAAAGCCTGTTGGGCAGTGCTGTTGGCTAACGCAGTAAGATCAACTGAGTTCAATGAAATACTGCCGGATATCTGTCCAATACGGTCAACAAGCATCTCTGAATGAAAATGCTGGCGCAGATGAAAAAATTGATCAATCAGCGCGTTGCCTAATAATGCTCCAAGGGCACGCATAGTATTAACTGTTGCGGCCACAAATGGCCCTTCGACTGGCAGTACAACGCCGGTTGCCAAAAACAATAAGGCGATTATGGCCATTGCCTGCCCAACTGCCTGCAAAACCAGGGCTAAGACAAACTGTTCTACTATCCAGTCAGACGTTATCTGTGCACACAGTAGGCAGGCGGTTGCAATTAATGCTATTCCCAGTGCCATCACGATGCGGGCATCTACCCACTGCCGGTACAGCAATGCGGCAACGGCCAACCCAAGAACCGGTTGAGGCAAGGCTATAATCAGCCCGAGGGGAGCAATTTGCAGATTACGGTAGCCCCATATACTCATAAGGTGCATCGCCGGTAACTTTGAACCAGACATCATGACTATAGACAATGCAACCAACAGTAAAAAACCCATGCCCAGATTCCGTTTTTGTAACAGCAACTGCAGTTTGATAAAGGGAACAGGGTGAAACCACTGGCTGAGCAGAAAAACTCCAGTCATAGCAATACCACCACCGATCATCCAACAGATAAGATCTGAGCGCCACCAGTCCATGCGTCCGCCCTGATCGAGACCTATCGCGATCATGCCTAATCCAAGTACGCCACAGACCAAGCCAAACCAGTCAGTCTGCCTAAGGTGTTCAAACTTGAAAGGACCCTGCGGGATACCCCAATACACCATCACCATCGACAGCAATGCGAGAGGAAGGCTTTGCCAATAAAACAGTCGCCAATCAAACAACACGTCAATCCACTGGCCGACCAGCCAGAACCCAAGGTTAGGCGAAAAAGTGACCTTCAAGGCATAAAGAGCCAAGCCGTACAAGCGAATCGGTACAGGGAATATACGCATGGCAGTGAGCATTAAAATCGGTATTAGCATGCCACCTGCCAAGCCTTGTAGACCTTGTAATACCAGTAAGATTGACCAGTCATTTACAAAGGGAATGATGATGGATAACGTAGCAAACAAGCCGGTCATCAGCAAATGGAAGCGGCGCAATGAGATAATTGTTGAAAGCCAGATAGAGAGCGGCATAGCAATCAATTCGGCTGTTAAATAAACGGTATTTAGCCAAGACCCCTTATCCGCGCCCAAACCGAGCACGCCACGCATATCGCCAAGCGCCAGCGTACCAATACGGTTGCCAAGACCTGCCATCATGGCAGAAATCAAGATGCCCAAGAAGCCGGTGAACAGGCGCAAATTGAACGGTGACACCAATGATGAACCGGTTGGCGCGGGAGATGTCGTAGTCTGCTGCATACTCATGGTTCCGTACGTACAGCATCATTTGCAGGGGCTGCCCATCCACCGCCCAATGTTTTGTATAGATTAACCATGGCAAGAGAAATATGGTTTGTATTGTCTACAAGCTCCATCTGGCTTGTAAGCAGCGAACGTTGTGCGGTAAGCACAATTAGATAATCAGTAGCACCCTCCTCATAGCGTCGCAGGGAAACCTCATAAGCTTGCCGGTACTGCTCGAAAGCCTGGGTCAGTAGTTCATTACGCTCCTGTACCGCTGCATAAGCGCTCAACGCATCATCCACTTCATGCCAAGCCCGTAGCACGGTCTGCTGGTAAAAAATCGCCGCCTCTTTCTCGCGAGACTCGCTCAGCGCCAATGTGCTTTTCAACCGACCTCCTTCGAAAATAGGCAAATATAGCGTTGGTCCTACTGAAAAAAAGCGTGATGACCAGTGGCCCCACTCACTACCTGTAAGCGACTGTGAACCTAAGCTGCCAACTAGGCGGATACGTGGATAAAAGTCGGCTTTAGCACTGCCAATTGCCGCTGTAGCCGCGTGGAGGTAAGCTTCAGCTTGCAAAATATCGGGCCGCCGACGTGCCAGCTCAGACGGTAGTCCGATCGGTATTTGTTGCGGCACAGTTGGGATAGCGTGCGTAGTTGTCAAAAGGCTATTCAATGCGCGCGGAGGGGAACCCAGCAATAGCGCAAGAGCATTCATCAAAGCTTCGCGTTGCTCATCAAGTTTTGGAATCATTGCTTTAATCGTAGCTAATTGGGCGCCGGCAGATGCTGATTCAAATCTGGTTGCAATACCGTTAGCAACACGGCTTTGCGCCAATTTCAAAGCATGCTCGGCTATAGATTGGTTCTGTTTTGTAATCTCCAATTGCGTTTGGACAAGGCGTAACAGCAGATATGTTCGTGCTACCTCTGCTGCAATGGATACTCGCACGCCTTCTTGCTGAAATGCGCTTACCTGCATCATCGCCCCAGCTGATTCGTTGCTGCGCCGGGCATGTCCCCACAAATCTATCTCCCAGCTTGCATCAAAGCCACCCTGCAATAAATCATGCGGAGTATCTTTGGCTCCCAGTTTCGCCATCGGCCCATTTGCACTGATCGCTTCCTGTGCGTAACCAATACTTATGCCAAGCCTCGGTAACAAGGTTGAATTGGCAACTCCAAGATATGCACGGCTTTGCTCTACACGTGATGCTGCCAATTGCAAATCAAGATTGGTATGCTGGACACGTACTTCCAGTTTGCTCAAGATATCGTCATTAAACAGTTTCCACCATTCTGTTTCCATTGGTTCGGGTACCACTTGGCTGTGCATGGGCGTTGTACCGGAAGCGTCTTCAAAATGTGTAACCGGAGGAAGAGGCTCAGGTCGTTTGAAGTCCGGGCCGACTGCGCAGGCATTCAACAAGCCAACGATGACAAGCACCGGAAGAATGTACAGAACACTCAGGGGCACTGTACGCAGTCGCCGTAAATATGGCACACGGCATGATCCCATGTGATCACACCCAATGTTATTGCAGCTTATCAAACACATGACCCGCTCCATGAATCGTCTTAAAGGTAGTAACGGTTTTTTTGTTTTGCAAATAGTATCGTGGGACAACTGAATCTGTTCGCAGTCGTTGCCACAGTGGTTGATGCCCACCCAAAAGCTTTGGTTGCATAATGCCCAAAGCGTTAAACCTGGCTATCAGAACAGTTGAAAGAGACATCGGAAACAAAAGGGGAAAGAATCTCTGTTGCGGAATCGATGTGTAATTTAATCAAACCAGTTAGCCAGTGACCTTGGGCAGTCTACGTAACCTGTTTAATATTTAGCGTTCTGCGGTCATGCCGAATTCGATCGGCGTCTTGATGTAGAAAATATTTAGGCCTTCCCGCTTCAGATGTTCTAAAAACTGCTCGGCAGCAACTTCGCTGACCGCCATCGTTATTGCGACTGGCTGGTCCGATAAATCATACATGCCTACTGAATGGAGCTTTCTTTCACGACCGAAACCTTCTGTAGCGGAGAACAGCGTTGCGCCTTCGATGTTCAAGCGACACGCCTCTAAAACGAGCCAGTCACCCACCCACTTTTGGTCATGAGTGCGATCCTGTTGGGTGAAAAATGTTAGTTGATAGCCTTGCACTGTCGTCTCCATGTTTGAACGCCACTTGATCTTGGTACAGCATAGGAAGTATTAGCTATTAACGTGCCAAATAAATTATGCAATTAATTTAGTTGGTTAAGGGGCATGACAATTTATGGTGTTGAAATTAAGAGACTATAGTTGCGATATATCGATGCTTAGGCAATAATATCGATATATCGACAGCGCGGGGTGGTGATATGGAAATCAAGCAAGAAGAGTTTTTTCGTGAAATAACGCTGAGGATCTGTAGCAGCCTGGACATTAATACTGCATTAAAGCGAAGTTATGAATATTTGCAGCAAATCTTGCCCGTGGACGAGTTATTCCTCAATATTTACGACACACAATTGGGCGCAATCAGGCAAATTGCATACGAGGGAGACCAAAATTCACAACGGCAGGGAGTGATAATTCCCCTTTCAAAAGACGTGTGGGATTGGTTGCAAGGCATTAAGGATCCGGTGATAGTCGATTCAGAACACAAGAATCCAATGATAAGGGCGTTGGCATCGCTGACAAAGAGCAAAGGCAGATCAACGTTGTCAGTTCCACTGTGCATTGAAGATAAAAAGATTGGGGTTCTTATTCTCAGAGCGAAAAGCCTTGGTGTATACCGAGAAGATCACGCCGTGATGATTCGCTTGGCTTCTGAACCATTCGCAATTGCCTTGTCCAATGCATTGGCGCACCAAGAGTTATTGCATTATCGGGATGTTTTACTCGACGACAACCGTTTTCTCCAGAGAGAGCTGTCTCCCGGAGTTACTGACGCAATTATTGGAGAAAGCAGTGGCATGAAAAACGTCATGGAGATGGTTCGTCAAGTTGCTCCGCTCAACAACACCGTTCTTCTGTTAGGCGAAACCGGCGTCGGAAAAGAGGTCATAGCTAATGCTATCCATTATGGGTCAACACGGAGCAACGGACCATTCATCAAGGTAAATTGCGGGGCCATCCCGGAATCTCTGATTGATAGCGAACTGTTCGGACACGAGAAGGGGGCCTTCACCGGGGCTTTGATAGAGAAGCGGGGGCGCTTTGAGCGAGCAGACGGGGGGACGCTTTTTCTGGACGAGATTGGGGAATTACCGCTCCAGGCCCAGGTAAGGCTCTTACGGGTTCTGCAAAGTCGTGAGTTAGAGAGGGTCGGCGGAACGAAGCCGATTCCAATTGACATCCGGATCATCGCCGCAACTCATCGCAATCTGGAGCAGATGATTATCGAAAAAAACTTTCGAGAAGACTTATTGTTAGCGCGCATCGAAACGCCGCCATTTCC
>MTLD01002453.1_pt1 | contig 12845 bp, 12 predicted proteins | sample 1982471 | NCBI WGS metagenome assembly MTLD01 (sample SAMN05712604, study PRJNA340218) | biofilm metagenome | isolation source: sample SPM anode biofilm adapted to -50 mV | place: USA | collected 2012-02-03
AGTGCATCGATTGTTTTATCGGGAGAAATGTCGTTATGCAGATGTACTACTATTTCGGCTCCTTCGGAGGTATTGTCATCTACTTTCCTGATTTTAATTTTCCCTTTATCGTTTGCTTTAAGAATAGACTCGATAAGCTTGGATGTGGTAAGGCCAAAAGGAATTTCGGTTATAACAAGTGTTTTTTTGTCAAGTTTGTTAATTTTTGCCCTCACTTTTATCGTAGATCCTCTCAGACCGTTATTGTATCGAGTACAATCTGCAAGTCCTCCTGTAGGAAAATCGGGGAGGAGAGTAAATTCTTCGCCTTTTAAATATGCAATTGATGCATCAATAAGTTCATTAAAGTTATGGGGTAAAATTTTTGAAGCCAGTCCTACGGCAATTCCTTCGACTCCCTGTGCAAGTAACAATGGAAATTTAACGGGCAGATTAACAGGCTCCTGGTTTCTGCCGTCGTATGAATTCATCCATTTGGTGGTTTTTGCATTGAACATTATATCATGAGCGAACTTGCTAAGTCTTGCTTCGATATAACGTGGAGCTGCAGCACTGTCTCCGGTAAGTGTATTTCCCCAGTTTCCCTGACAATCAATTAGAAGGTCCTTTTGACCTAGCTGAACCAAAGCTTCTCCTATAGATGCGTCGCCATGTGGGTGAAATTGCATTGTGAAACCGATGATATTGGCAACTTTATTGTATCTGCCATCGTCCATCTTCTTCATGGCATGAAGGATTCTGCGCTGAACCGGCTTTAGACCATCGGTGATGTGAGGAACTGCTCTCTCCAGAATAACGTATGAGGCGTAATCAAGAAACCACTCCTTATACATTCCTGTAAGTTTGTATTTCTTTTCGCCTTCATTTATGAGTTTGTCATATTTGCTACTCTCTGCAACTGAGTCATCGTCAAGGGGCTCAGTTGCCTCTAACTCAAATTCGGGATCCTGGATACTCATAGGTAACTCTTCTTAATCAGTAATATAACCAAATCGTTTAAGTTTGTCTTTATCTGCCCTCCAATTGGGGTTGACTTTGACAAATATCTGTAAAAATACCCTTTTTTCAAAGAATGTTTCCATATCTTTTCTTGCTTCGGTAGCTACTTTTTTAAGGGACTCACCTTTGCTCCCAATAATAATTCCTTTTTGAGAATCTCTTTCGACATATATGACAGATTCAATCTTGAATATGGTTTCTTCCTCTTTGAATGTTTCAATAATCACTTCGCAACTGTAAGGAATCTCTTTTTCGTAATGTAGAAATATTTTTTCTCTGATTATTTCGGATGCAAAGAACCGCAGATTTTTATCTGTAAAGGTATCTTTATCGAACCAAGCAGGACTTTGGGGCAGTAACGATGTTATTTTTCTTAGAATAAGGTCGGTATTAAACTTTTCAAGTGCAGAAATTGGAAGTATTTCGGCTTTTGGAACAAGATTATGCCAAGTTTCGACAAGATTGGCAAGTTTGTTTTGATCGCTCTTGTCGATTTTATTGATGAGTATAATTGTGGGAACTTTGGCGTTGTTTAATTTATCGATATAAGTGATATTTTTGGATGGTGTTTCGACGATATCGGTTACATATAAAATAATATCGGCATCGGTAAATGCAGCATCTACAAAATTCATCATACTCTCCTGAAGCCCGTACTTTGGTTTTAGAATACCCGGAGTATCGGAGAAGACTATCTGAAAATCTTCTCCGTTTAATATACCCATTATTCTGTGTCGGGTTGTTTGTGCCTTTGCGGTAACTATTGAGAGTTTCTCTCCAACAAGGGCATTCATTAAAGTTGACTTTCCCACATTGGGATTTCCTAAAATGTTTACAAAACCCGATTTATGTACTTGGTTGTTTTCCATTTAGTTTAAAGAACCCATTTTGATGAAATTGACCTCTTCTTGTGTAAGAAATCTCCATTGTCCTCTTTTTAGATTCTTTTTTGTAAGGCCTGCAAAATATACTCTATCGAGTTTTTTGACAGTATATCCCAAATGTTCAAAAATTCTACGAACGATTCTGTTTCTTCCTGAGTGAATTTCTAAACCAAGTTGACTCTGATCTTCTTCAATATAAGATAGTGCATCGGCGTGAATCTCCCCGTCTTCCAGGGTCATCCCTTCCAGAATTTCTTTGAAATCGGTAGATTTAAGATTTTTATCCAGGAAAACGTGGTAAATTTTCTTTTGTTGTTGAGAAGGATGTGTAAGCTTTTCGGTAAGTTCTCCATCGTTGGTTAAAAGTAGAACTCCTGTAGTGCCTTTGTCTAACCGACCAACCGGATATACTCTTTGAGGGCATTTACCGTCAATTAAATCCATAACTGTTTTTTCGGCATGTGAATCGGATGTTGTTGTAACAAAATCTTTAGGTTTGTTCATTACGATATAGACCTTCTCTTCACCTTTAAGCCTTTCGCCATTGAAACGGATATCATCGCCGGGTTTTATTTTTGACCCCAATTGTGTAATAATTTCTCCGTTTACGGTAATAAGGCCTGCAGTAATATAGTCATCTGCCTCTCTTCTTGAACATATTCCGGAATTTGCGATGAATTTATTTAAACGAATTGAGTCATCTTTCTTTCTTGAAGGATCTTTTAAAATTCTTTTTGGAACAAATTCACGTGCAGGAGATACTCTTCTTTTATGCACCGGTCTGTCATCGTTTCTGAATGATCTTTCTTCTCTGTTGTATGGTCTCTCTTCTCTGTTGAATGATCGGTCGTCTCTGCTGAACGGTTTATCGCTGCTTCTGCTGAAAGTTCTTTCGTTTCTGCCAGCCGGTCTTCCAACTGATCTGCCAGCCGGTCTGTCTGATCTTCTAAATGGAGAGTCGTCGGTTTTACGTGGTCTTCCTACACCTCTTGATGGTCTCTCTTCTCTGTTGAAAGGTCTTTCGTCTCTGTTGTATGACCGGTCGTCTCTGTTAAACGGTTTATCGCTGCTTCTGCTGAACGTTCTTTCGTTTCGGCCAGTAGGTCCTCCTACAGCTCTTCCTGCCGGTCTGTCTGATCTTCTAAACGGAGAGTCGTCGGTTTTACGAGGTCTTCCAACGCCTCTTGATGGTCTTTCTTCTCTGTTGAAAGGTCTTTCATCTCTGTTGTATGATCGATCGTCTCTGTTAAACGGTTTATCGCTGCTTCGGCTGAAGGTTCTTTCGTTTCGGCCAGTAGGTCCTCCTACAGGTCTTCCTGCCGGTCTGTCTGATCTTCTAAATGGAGAGTCGTCGGTTTTACGTGGTCTTCCAACTCCTCTTGATGGTCTCTCTTCTCTGTTGAAAGGTCTCTCTTCTCTACCGAATGGTCTGTCTGCTCTTTTAAACGGAAAATCATCCGTTTTGCGAGGTCTTCCGACGCTTCTGGTCGGTTTTTCATCTTTGCTGAAAGGTCTTTCACTTCTGTTAAAAGGCTTTTCAGTTCTTTTTCTTTTTTCCGGAGCACCATCTGCGGCGGTCCTTCGCTCAGACCTAAATGGTCTGTCGCTTGATTTCTGCAATTTTTTCATTAATTCTGAATTTGGCTGCAAAGTTATGTTAATAAGAGATATTTTCCTACTTTTACGAGGTTAAAAAAGAAATCAGAAATGGAAGGCAGATTCAATAAACTTGCTCATAAATTGGGCGTTTCACCTTTGTTGATGGAAAATTTTCATGTTTCCATTAGATCTATTAAAAGCAGTAGACTAAGATCTATACTTACTATAATGATAATTGCAATCGGAATTACTTCTCTTGTAGGTATCCTTACCGCTACTGATTCTCTTAAAGCTTTAGTGAATGAAAATTTCGGGAAAATGGGGGCAAATTCTTTTTCGATAAGGTCTCAGTTTTCCGAAACTAACTCTGGAAATTCACGTTCAAGAATTATTAACAGGCGTAATATTACTTTTGCTCAGGCAAATGCTTTCATTGAAACGTACAGTATACCATCTGTTAAAACAATATATGCAACTGCTCTTAATAATGCAACTATTAAATATGGTTCAAATAAAACAAATCCCACTATCAGAGTACGTGCAACGGACGAAAATTATCTGCAATTCAGTGGTGGAAAGCTATTAATGGGCAGACCATTTAATTCCAGGGATATGGAATCTCCAGCATTTGTTTGTGTTATTGGTGCAAATATTAAAAAAACATTGTTTGGGAGTGAAAACGCTCTTGGGAAGGTTTTGTCGATCGGGGCAATCAGATATGAGGTGACCGGTGTATTGGAAACTCAGGGCTCAACACTTAATGGAGGTTCCGATAATGAGGTCTGGATTACAATGTCAAATGCAAGAGGCTCTTTTTTAAGTGATAATACTTATTATGCGATTGGTGTAATTCCTAATGTCGGTGTTAATCAGCAAGATGCTATAGATGCTGCAGAACAGGTATTTCGCTCTATTCGCAGATTAAGTCCGATTGATCAAACAGATTTTCGAGTTACAAAGTCTGATTCTATGATGCAAGATCTTATGAAGATACTTTCAGTTGTTACAATTGCTGCTTTTGTAATTGGAGCAATAACTCTTTTGGGTGCGGCGGTTGGTCTGATGAATATAATGCTTGTTTCCGTTAAAGAGAGAACTCGTGAAATTGGCACCAGAAAAGCTTTAGGCGCAAATTCAAAAACAATAAAACAACAATTTCTCTTTGAGTCTATTGTTATTGGACAATTAGGTGGAATTATCGGAATCATACTTGGTATAATTGTCGGGAACCTAACTGCAACTATAATGCATAGCCCTTTTGTAATGCCTTGGTTATGGATGTTTTGCGGAGTTGTGGTATGTCTGGCTGTAAGTGTTGCATCGGGATACATTCCTGCGGTGAGAGCATCAAAATTAGATCCTATAGAAGCTCTTCGTTACGAATAGTTATCTTAATTTAAAAATATAAGTAATTGTACCCTCCTGCACTCCAGGAGCTGTTGAACTTATGTTGAATTTTGCTTTATATGCAGCGTCTTTTGCCGCATTCCAGAGTGTCTTATCTTGAACAGTAGTTCCGCCCATTCCAGGAATAGCATTTACCACTTTTCCATATTGATCGACCATTATCTTAACTACAACTTTACCAGATTTATTTATAGAATAATCAGGAGCAGGGAGACTTCCCATAAGGCTACGTCCTGCAAGTCTTGCAGATGGTTCTCCGTCGGTACGACCAGTTTCGGTGTTACCTTCGGGGTGGCCGCTCGAAAGATCTTTGCTTATTTTTGAAGCAACTTGGGGAGCCAGAGAATCTGCATTTTTATCACTGGGGAAGAGTGCTCTTTGATTAATAGGCTTAGGACGAGGAGGTTCATATTTTTCAATATCACCTTTATCTCCCATCGTAACCTCTTTACCTTTGTTAGCTTTTTTCCCCTCAATTGCAGATTTTGAACGTTGAACCAACCTTATCTCCTCTCTAGGTTTTGGATTTTCGGCTCTGGGTTCGTGACCTGTTTTAACTTCTATAGGTTTTGGTAAGGGTGGCAGTTCTGTATAATCAATTATAATCCCATTTTCGGCAGGAGGTGGATAGATTCTCTTAAGTCCTGCAGATAACAAAAACAAAAAGAGGGCAACATGAATTGCTCCGGCGAGAAAAACACCAAATTTCACGGCCCTTTTCTCCTCTTTTGTTTTTGTTTTTGGGATTTTTGACATAAATAATTTTATTCTGCTGCTGTCGCTAATATTATTTTATACTGATTTCTTTTTGCGATATTCATTATATAAACAACCTGTTCCATGGGAACTGTTTTGTCTACATGAAGAGAAATTGTTGGATCCTCTTGATTTTGAAGCTCTTTAGTTACAATTGATTCAATGTCTTCCAAAGGAACCGGATTTACACTTCCATTGATATGGTATGTAAAAGTATTTTGTGGCAGATAATGTTTTATGGAAACAGTTAATGTTGGTTTGGCAGATACCTGGTTACTACTTTTAGGCAAAAGTAATTTCAAGGCATTTGGATTAACCAGTGTTGACGTTACCAGAAAAAATATCAACAACAGAAATACAATGTCTGTCATAGAGGACATACTGAACGAAGGTTCGACTTTTGCTCTGCGTTTTATTGCCATATCATTTGTTATTTACCGGCTCGTGAAGTAAATCCATAAACTCTATTGTGTTACTCTCCATTTTGTAAACTATGTCATCTATTCTTGCAACAAGATAATTATATCCGAAATATGCAAGAATACCAACAATTAATCCGGCAACAGTAGTAACCATAGCAGTATAGATACCGCCGCTAAGGAGGGTGATATCTATATTATTTCCTGCTTGAGACATATTATAGAATGCCTGAATCATACCCAGAACTGTTCCGAGAAATCCCAACATTGGAGCACCTCCGGCTATTGTAGCCAGAATTGGCAATCCCTTTTCGAGCCTAGAAACCTCAACGTTTCCCATGTTTTCAACAGCTGTCTGGATATCGTTTAATGGTCTTCCAATTCTTTCAATTCCTTTTTCTATAAGTCTTGCAATTGGAGTCTCTTGGGATTCACATAAATTTATTGCTGCCTTAATCTTTCCTTCGTGAATGTAGTCATGGATATTTCTCATAAAATTCTGATCAATTTTTGATGCTTTTTTTATTGCCCACCATCTTTCTCCAAAAATATAAATGGCAGCTATGGATAGAAAAAGTATTGGAATCATAATCCAACCTCCCTTTATTGCCATATCAATTAACGAAAACGAAATCTCCTCTTTTTGAGGTATGCCTTGAACCAGAGCATCTGCGCCCCCTTGTGCCGACATAAGCAAAAAATTTATAATCATAATTATGTGTTTATTTTATATTTCAAAACATTTTTCGGGGTATTCTATTTTGCATAGAAACAGGGCTTTTGCAGGTACCGATGTTCCGGCTTTTCCTCTGTCCTTTGCAATAAGAATCTGCTCAATCCACTCCGGCTCCGATTTACCTCTTCCTACTTCAAGAAGTGAGCCAACAATTGCTCTTACCATGTTTCTGAGGAATCTGTCGGCAGTAATAGTAAAGCAGATTTTATTTGTATCTATATACTCCCATTCTGCCTTACTAACATTGCAGATGTTTGTTTTTACATCACTGTGAAGTTTTGCCATACTAGTGAAGTCGTGAATTCCTAAAAGATATTCACATGCGTTGTTCATCTTTTTAATATTTGTTTCGTAATGGATTTGGTAAGAGAAATCATTACAAAACGGGTCTTTGTTAAAGTGAATGTAATACTTATAGGTTCTGGAAACAGCGTCGAATCGGGCATGAGCGATATTATTTACTAATTTTATGTCATCTATTACTATGTCAGGAGGTAAAATGGCATTTAATTTGTAAATATGCTTCGGGGAATCTTTTCCGACGAAAGGAAAATCTGAATCGAAGTGGGCGACATAATTTAAGGCGTGAACACCGGTATCTGTTCTTCCGGCTCCGGTAATATTAACAGAATTTCCAGTATACAGGGTAAGAGCTTTCTCAATACTCTCCTGCACGGATGGATTATTAGGCTGAATTTGCCAGCCAAAATATGAAGTTCCTTTGTAAGAGAGATAAATAAAAAAACGCATTGGAAAAATTAAGTTAAATTTGTGGTTTAACAAGACAAAAATACAAAATCATTCAATATGGAAACCTTTAATATCAAAGAGCTGAACGAAAAAATTCAAAAAGAGAGCGCTTTTGTTGATATTATTACAATGGAAATGAATAAAGTCATTGTAGGACAAAAGCATTTAGTAGAAAATCTGTTAATAGGCCTTTTGGCAGATGGCCATATTTTACTTGAAGGGGTGCCCGGGTTGGCAAAAACTTTGGCTATCAACACTTTGGCTTCAATTATTGATGCGAAGTTTAAGAGAATTCAATTTACGCCGGACCTGCTTCCTGCCGATTTAACTGGTACTTTGATATACAGCCAAAAAAGTGAAGAATTTCACATTAAGAAGGGACCAATTTTTGCAAACTTTATTCTTGCAGATGAAATAAACCGTTCTCCGGCAAAAGTTCAATCTGCCCTTCTGGAGGCAATGCAGGAACGTCAGGTGACAATTGGAGACGAGAGTTTTAAACTGCCTCAACCTTTTCTTGTGATGGCTACTCAAAACCCGATTGAACAGGAGGGAACTTACCCGCTTCCCGAAGCTCAGGTTGACCGTTTTATGCTTAAAGTAGTGGTTACCTATCCTAAAAAAGAGGAGGAGAAACTTATTATAAGAATGAACAATAGTGGTACTTTCCCAAAAGCAAATACTGTACTTAAGCCTGAGGATATTATAAGAGCGAGAGATGTTGTTCGTGAGGTTTATACTGACGAAAAAATTGAAAAATACATTGTTGACATTGTTTATGCTACAAGAACTCCGGAAGAGTACGGACTTCCAAAACTTAAAGATTTAATTTCTTATGGTGCTTCACCAAGGGCAAGTATTTCTCTTGCAATGGCTTCAAAGGCATATGCATTTATTAAGAGGAGAGGATATGTAATTCCGGAAGATGTGAGAGCTGTTTGTTATGAAGTTCTCCGTCACAGAATCGGACTCACATATGAAGCAGAAGCTGAAAATATCACTTCTGAGAATATTATCACTGAAATAATGAACGCTATCGAAGTTCCTTAATATGGACACAACAGATTTACTTAAAAAGGTCAGAAAGATTGAGATTAAAACCAAAGGTCTTTCGCGTCAAATTTTTGCCGGTGAATATCACTCTGCATTTAAAGGGCGTGGTATGGCCTTTAGTGAGGTAAGGGAATACCAGTACGGGGACGATGTCAGAAGTATGGACTGGAATGTTACCGCCAGACTTAACGCTCCTTATGTAAAGATTTTTCAAGAGGAGAGAGAGTTAACTGTTGTATTGCTGGTTGACATTAGTGGTTCGAGACAATTTGGAACTAAATCGAAAACGAAGAGAGAGCTTATGACAGAAATCGCTGCTGTTTTGGCTTTTTCTGCATCGGCAAACAATGATAAAGTGGGGGCTCTCTTTTTTAGTGACAGAGTTGAGAAATTTATTCCGCCAAAAAAGGGAAGAAGTCATCTTTTGAGAATTATCCGGGAGTTAATTGAGCTTGAGCCAATTGGCAGTGAAACAAATATCTCGGAAGCTCTTAGGTATTTGACTAATGCTATTAAAAAAAGATGTACTGCTTTTTTAATTTCGGATATGATTGATGTAGATAAGTCTAACAGACCGAATTATGAAGATGCTATAAAAATTGCGGCGAACAGACACGATTTATCGGTAATTAATATCTATGACCCTCGTGACCGTGAACTTCCCGACATAGGTTTGATATCGGTTAAGGATTTTGAAACAGGTCAGTTGCAGATGGTTGATACTTCCGATAAAAAAGTGAGAAAGAATTTCGAAGAGTGGAACAAGGTTTTACTTGCTGCTACCAGGCAGATTCTCAACAGATATAAAATTGACACGGTTCATATTGGAACCGACCAGGATTATGTTAAGGGATTAATGACTTTGTTTAATGCGAGATAATATGATTTTAAAAGATACATTAGTAATTGGCGATCAAACAACGCTTACATTCAAGACTCAGGTTCCAAAGGGTGCAAAATTCTTTTTTCCTAAACCTGATAGTGCTTTAAATGGACTTGAAATTGTCGGAATCCCTAAGATTGACACTCTTTCGTCTACGTCTGCGGGAACTGAGCTCCAAACCAAAATTGTTCTTACCTCTTTTGACAGCGGGTCACACTATCTGCCCAAACTGCCGGCATATATTCAAATGCCTGACGGTTCGGTTGATACTGTATGGTTCGATGGTAAGGAGATTCAATATACTACTATTCAAATTGATACTACATCATATAAGCCTTATGATATAAAAGGGCAGATGGAATATCCCATCACTTTGAAAGAGGTGCTTTTATGGGCGGGTATAGGATTGGCGCTTGCGTTTCTAATTTATATGTTAGTTAGGTTTATTAAGAGAAGAAGGATGAACAAGAGCTTTTTTGAAAAACCTAAACAGGATGAGCCGCCATATTTGATTGCATTGAGAGATTTGGAAAAAATCAGAACTGAGGCATTGTGGCAAAATGGTAAGGAGAAGCTATACTATACTTATATTACTGAGGTTCTCAGAGTATATATTGAGGCAAGATTCAACATTAACGCCATGGAGTATACATCTGCCGAAATATTGAGGGATCTTTCAAAGGCTGGGCTCGATAAAGCGAATTATTCAATTCTTGCAGATTTACTAAATGTTGCGGATCTTGTAAAATTTGCAAAATATAAAGCTACTGCAGAGGAGAATGAGTCGGCGATTCCTGCAGCAATAAGGTTTGTTCAGGGAACTCACGAGGAAGAAATCGTTAAAGAAAAGGGGGTTTAATATGTTTTTTGAATATCCAAAACTACTTTTACTTGAGCTAATTATTCTTCCACTCATTTTGCATTATATATGGAGGGAGATTAAGGGAAAAAGACCTGCCTTGAGAGTGACATCTGTTTTGCCGTTTGGAGGAGGAGAGGGTAAAATTAAAAAATTTGCAAGACATCTGCCATTTGTCTTAAGAATGATTACTGTCGCTCTTTTAATTATGGCAATTGCAAGACCAAAATCGTCGGAGGATTTTACAAAAGTAGATACTCAGGGGATTGATATTGTTTTGGCATTAGATGTTTCCACAAGTATGCTTGCCAGAGACTTTACTCCCGACAGGATAAATGCGGCAAAGAATATTGCTGCCAGTTTTATTTCGGAACGTCTTAATGACAGAATCGGAATTGTGGTTTTTGCAGGAGAGAGTTATACTCAATGTCCACTTACTACCGACAGGGTAACTCTGATTAATCTGCTAAAGGACATTGAAACAGGTCTTATAGAAGATGGTACGGCAATCGGAAATGGTCTGGCGACTTCGGTTTCGAGACTTAAAGAATCGTCGGCAAAAAGCCGGATTATAATTTTACTTACAGATGGAGTAAACAATCGAGGTGAGATTTCTCCTTTGATGGCTGCCGAAATTGCCAAAACTTATGGTATAAGGGTTTATACTATTGGAGTTGGGGCTATGGGTATGGCACCTTATCCAGTGATGACTCCTTTTGGCGTATCTATTCAACAGGTTGAAGTGCAGATTGATGAGGAGTTGCTTAAGAAGATTGCAGATGAAACAGGCGGTAAATACTTCCGAGCTACTGACAATACAAAATTGCTCGAAATTTACGGTGAAATCAATAAAATGGAAAAGAGTCGTACAGTAATTGATTCTTTCCCAATTTATAAAGAGCTTTTTATGGGATTTGCATTAGCGGCGGCAATTGCCTTTTTACTTGAGTTATTATTAAAATTGTTTATTTTAAGGAGATTACCTTGATATGTTACAGTTTGCACACATAGAATATCTGCTTTTAATACTTATTATACCTTTTTTGTTTTTATTTTATCATTTAAGCAGAAGGTCTAAAAAGTTAAAATTAGCCAAATACGGAGATTTACTCCTTATTAAACAACTTATTCCCGATTTTTCTTCTGGAAAGGGTTGGTTTAAAATCGTACTACTTTCGTTATCAATGTTCTTCTTGTCTTTGGGTTTGGCAAGACCTCAGATTGGAGCCAGGCTTAAAGAGGTTGACAGAAAGGGAGTTGAGATAATGATTGCCCTTGACGTATCTAATTCAATGCTCGCTGAGGATTATACACCTAACAGGCTTGAAAGAGCTAAACTGGCTATATCCAGATTGGCAGATAAGCTTAAAGATGACCGGATTGGGCTTGTTGTATTTGCCGGAAAATCATATGTTCAGTTACCTATAACATCTGATTATGTATCTGCAAAATTATTTCTTGGTTCCATAAACACTGGCTCAGTTTCGGTTCAGGGTACTGCTTTGGGTGATGCAATATCGACAAGTATTAAAGCTTTAGGCTCTGATACTCAGAATAATAAAGCAATAATCCTTATTACCGATGGTGAGAATCATGAAGATGATCCTATAGAAGCTGCAAAAAATGCCAATAGTTTGGGAATTACTGTTCACTGTATCGGTATCGGCTCTCCGGAGGGTAAACCTATTCCTATAGGAAACGGAGAGTTACTAAAAGATAAGGATGGGAATATTGTTGTTACCAAACTTGACGAAGAGACACTTGTGAAGATTTCGGAAGCAGGAGGTGGTTCTTATGTGAGAGCCGGAAATACTGAATTCGGACTTGATATAATTGTTGATAAAATTCATAATATGGAAAAACAACAATTTAAAGCAATTGTTTTTGAGGATTATAACGAGCAGTTTATGTATTTTTTGGGAATTGCACTGTTTTTCCTTATTTTGGAGTTAATGATTAGTGAAAAAAAGGGAAAGAAAATATTTTAGCAATATGAAGAAATTGTTGATAATTGCATTAATGATTACTACCTCTGCATCTTTGTTCGCTCAGAAGGAAAAAAGATATGCTAGGGAGGGGAATTCTCTTTATAAAGACGGGGATTATCAGAAAGCTGAAGTAGAGTATAGAAGGGCTCTCGAGAAGAACCCACTCTCTAACAAAGTGAAATATAATTTAGGGAATGCGCTATATAGAGAGAACAAGGCAGAAGAAGCAATTAAAACGGTGCTTCCTGTTCTGGATTCGTTAAAGGATCCAAATTTAAGATCGGACGTTTTTCACAATGTTGGAAATTATAATTTATCTCAAAAAAAATATCAGGAGGCTGTAGATGCATATAAAAACTCTCTCAGGGAGAGGCCTTATGATATGGAGACAAAATCTAATCTGGCCTATGCTCAAAAGATGCTAAAGAACCAGCAGGACAAAAAGAAAAACGATCAAAACAAGGATCAGAATAAAGATAATAAAGACAACAAGGATAAGAATAAAGATCAGA
>MTLD01004843.1_pt1 | contig 12835 bp, 9 predicted proteins | sample 1982471 | NCBI WGS metagenome assembly MTLD01 (sample SAMN05712604, study PRJNA340218) | biofilm metagenome | isolation source: sample SPM anode biofilm adapted to -50 mV | place: USA | collected 2012-02-03
CTCCGGCGTGAGGTAGCCGCGGCTGGTGAGCACCCCGTAGGTGCAGGGGCTGGTGTCCATGACGATGGCCAGACGGCCCTGCTGGCTCCACTCCCAGAACTTCTCGATGGCGTGGTTCACCGTGTAGCGGTGCGCCTCGTCATAGCCCTTGGAGGAGAAGGGCACGCCGCAGCAGGTGCCTTCCACATCGAAGGGGATGTGGACGGGGTACCCGGCGCGCTCCGCCACCTTCACGAGCGCTTCCACCAGGCTCAGTTCCTCGGGCTCTCCGGGCAGGTGCCCCATCATGCGGGAGATGCAGGCGGGGAAGTAGATGGCCTGGGCACCCTCCAGCTTGGTCACCGGGAGGGCGGCCTTGGCGGGCTTCGGCATCTCGGGGCTCCACTGGTGCGAGGCGCCGAAGGCCTTCATGGCGCGGGTGATGAAGGGCATCACCTTGGGGCCGAAGAGGCTCTGGACGATGTGGCCGCTGCGCAGGGCCAGGCGCATGGCGGGCTCCACCGAGGCGAAGTTGCGGGCCACGGACAGGGCGATCTTCTGCGCCCGGCGGCTGTGGTTGGCCCGGCGGAAGCGCTTGGTGAGCTGGCCGGTGTCGATGCCCACGGGGCAGGCGGTGGCGCACAGGCCATCCACCGCGCAGGTATCCAGGGCCATGTAGGGGAACGCTTCCCGCAGGGAGGAGAGCAGGGCGGGATCCTCGCGGTTGGTTTCCAGCCGGGCCATCTCGCGGCGCACCAAGATACGCTGGCGGGGCGTGAGCGTCAGCTCACGGCTGGGGCACTTGGGCTCGCAGTAGCCGCACTCGATGCACTTATCGACTTCCTCTTCCACGCCAGGCATGGGCTTGAGGTCGGACAGGTGGCACTTGGGATCGGCATTGAGGATGACGCCGGGGTTCAGCAGGCGCTGGGGATCCACCAGGGCCTTGAGCTGTTCCATCACGGCCTTGGCCTCGGGGCCCCACTCGGCTTCCACGAAGGGCGCCATGTTGCGGCCCGTGCCGTGCTCGGCCTTCAGGGCGCCGTCGTATTTCTTCACCACCAGCTCCACCACATCGTCGATGAGGGCCGAGTAGCGGTCCACGGCGGCCTGATCGTTGAAGGACTGGGTGATGACGAAGTGCAGGTTGCCGTCCTTGGCGTGGCCGAAGAGGATGGCCTCGTCATAGCGGTGCTTGACGAAGAGCTTGGTCAGGTCCACCGCGGCATCCGCAAGCTTCTCGATGGGGAAGGCCACATCCTCGATGAGCACGGTGGTGCCGCGGGCGCGCACGGCACCCACGGAGGGGAAGGTGCCGGAGCGGATCTTCCACATGAGGGCCTGCTCCACCGGGTCGTGGGTGAAGCGGGCGGGCTCGAGCAGTGTGAGGCCAGCGGCGGCAGCCAGCGCCAGGCGCTCCAGCTCCGCCCGGGCGGACTCGTCCTTGCCCTGGAACTCCACCAGCAGCGCCGCGGCGCCCTCAGGCAGGGTCTTGATGGTGGGGGGCGTGCCGGCCTGGTTCTCCACGGACCGCAGCGAGGCCCGGTCCAGCAGCTCCAGGGCCGCGGCGCCGGCATCCCGCAGGGGCACGATGGCCGCGCAGGCGGCATGCAGGTCGGAGAAGATCAGGAAGCCCGTCACCTTCACGGGCAGGTCGGGCACGGAGTTCAGCACGGCCTCGGCGATGAAGGCCAGGGTGCCTTCGGAACCCACCAGAAGGTTGCGGAAGATGTCCACCGGGCGGTTGTAGTCGATGAAGGCGTTGAGCGAGTAGCCCGTCGTGTTCTTCATCTTGTACTTGGCGCGGATGCGCTGGGCCAGTGGCTGATTGGCTTCCAGGTCGGCCTTCAGCTTGAGCAGCCCTTCGGCCAGTGCCGGCTCGGCCTCGCGGAAGCGCGCATCCGCGTCGGCGGCGGCCGTATCGATCACGGTGCCCGAAGGCAGCACGAAGGTCAGGGATTCCAGGGTGTGGTAGGCGTTCTGGGTGACGCCGCAGCACATGCCGCTGGAGTTGTTGGAGAGGATGCCGCCCACGGTGCAGGTGGCGATGGAGGCGGGATCCGGGCCCATCTTGGCGCGGAAGGGCCGCAGGGCATGGTTCACGTGGGCGCCGATGACGCCAGGCTGGACCTTCACGCGGGCACCCCGGTCAAGCACCTGGATGCCGCGCCAGTTCCGGGCCACCTCCACCAGGATGCCGTCCGTGACCGCCTGGCCGGACAGGCTGGTGCCCGCGGCGCGGAAGGTCATGGGGATCCGGCGAGCTCGGCTCAGGGCGAAGAGGGACTGGACCTCCTCCACGCTGCCCGCGAAGACGACGGCCTTGGGGATGAGGCGGTAGAAGCTGGCGTCGGAGGCGAAGGCGATGAGGTCCACGGGACGGTCGAGGACCCGGTCCGGCCCCACGATGGCGGCCAGGGCCTCGCGCAGGGGAAGGTCGGTGGGAGCGTGCATGGGAGTTCCTCTGGCTTCATTCAGGTGCCGGTCCCGCGCCCGTGGGCGGCGGAACCGGCAGGATCCATCAGACGGATGAGGCGTTCACTTCACCGGCGCGACGGCGGCGACAGGGGCCGGCGCCCCGGGCATCATGCGCCCAGGCAGCACCTTGGCGTAGAGGAAGATGACCAGGCCCACCAGGGCGGCCAGGGTGACGCTGTGGAGGAAGACGTAGCGCAGGATGCGTCCCTCCTCGCCCTGCTGTTCCGTAGCCACGGAGGCGACCACGATGCTCTGGGCATCGATCATCTTGCCCATGACGCCGCCGGCGGAGTTGGCCGCGGCGGTGAGCACCGGGTTCAGCCCAAGCTGCTGCGCGGTGATCTTCTGGAGGCCGCCGAAGAGCACGTTGGCGGAGGTGTCGCTGCCGGTGAGGGCCACGCCCAGCCAGCCGAGCATGGCGGAGAAGAAGGGGAAGATGGCGCCGGTGCTGGCGAAGGCCAGGCCCACCGTGGCGTCCAGGCCCGCGGACTTGGTGGTGAAGCCGAGCGCCAGCATGGCCATGATCGTGAGCAGTGAGATCTTCACGCGTTTCAGGGTGTTCCAGTAGATCTTCACGAGATCGCCGAACCCGAACCCGAGGAAGAGGCCGCCGAGCAGGCCCGCCAGCAGCAGGCTGGTCCCGGTGGCCGAGAGCCAGTTCAGGGTGTACTCGGCCTTCTCCACCGTGGGCGCGGGCACCACCGGAGGCGTGCGGACCACGGCGTTGTTCAGCTTCGGCACCGCGAACACCAGGTTGGACTTGCCGTAGAGGAGGTTCGGTCGGGCCTTGGTGCCGCCGTTGAGGGCGGTCTTCACGGAGGGCATGCCCCAGGCGAACACGAAGATGGAGAGCAGCACCCAGGGCATCCAGGCCCGCAGGGCGGCCTTGCGGCCGTGCTTCGGGGCCACCGCCGACTCCGCGTTCTCGTGGGCGAAGCGCCAGGTGGTCTTCGGCTGCCAGAAGCGGAGCAGGACGACGAGGGAGAGCATGGAGGCGATGGAACTCGCGATGCTCACCACCCAGGGACCGTGGTAGTTGCTCACCAGGAACTGGACGATGGAGAAGCTCGCGCCGGCGGTGAGGCAGGCGGGCCAGATCTCCAGCATGGCCTTGCGTCCGGCCATGACCCAGATGATCCAGAAGGGGATCATGAGCGAGAAGGGGATGAGGATGCGGCCGACGGCGGCGCTGAGGTCGGTCACTGGCAGGCCCGTCACGGCCGCAAGCACGACGATGGGGGTGCCGAGGGCGCCGAAGGCCACGGGCGCGGTGTTGCCGATGAGGGCCAGCCCGGCGGCCTGGAGGGGCTCGAAGCCCAGGCCGATGAGCATGGCCGCGGAGATGGCCACCGGGGTGCCGAAGCCTGCCGCGCCCTCAAGGAAGGCTCCGAAGCCGAAGGCGATGAAGAGGGCCTGGATGCGGCGGTCCGACGCCAGGCCGGCGATGGTGTGCTTCACCACTTCGAAATCGCCCGATTTCACGGAGATGTCGTAGACGAAGATCGCGTTCAGCACGATCCAGCCGATGGGGAGCAGCCCGTAGAAGGCTCCATTCACCGCGGCCATGCCCGCGAGGGACGGGGGCATGTGGTAGACCAGGACCGCCACGAACAAAGCGGCCAGCAGGCCCAGCAGCGCCGAGATGTGGGCCTTCACATGGAAGAAGGCCAGCAGGCTCAGGAGCACGATGACGGGAAGGGCCGCCACCAGGGCGGAGAGGAAGACGTTCCCCAGGACGGGGGTGTAGATCTGGGACCAGGGGGTCATGAAACCTCCGGACGTGGTTCAGGGGATGAGGGGGTGGCTTTTTGAAAAGAGCTTCAGGGAGCGTATCGAAGGTCTGGTGGTCTGACCACCGGCCAACCTGGGTATTTCGTCACAGCTTTCCATCTGTGTGTAAACCAAGGTCTTAAAACATGGGTTTTCGACGGGATGGCCCACCCAAGGCCGGTTCCCCGCCGGACGGCTGGTAGGATCAGCCTGGATACAGATGCGGACGGCCCATGGAATTCAGCCCCATCAAGACCAGGCGCCTCTACGAGGAGATCGTGGAGCAGATCAAGCGGCTCCTCACGGAGGGCACTCTGAAGCCGGGTGATCGCCTGCTCCCTGAACGGGACATGGCGGAGCAGTTCAAGGTCAGCCGGGCCTCCGTGCGCGAGGCCATCCGGACCCTCGAGATGCTGGGGATCATCGACATCCGGCCCGGGGAGGGCACCTTCATCCGGGACACAGAGACCGACGCCATCATCCGCCCCCTGGCCATGTTCCTGGCCGTGGAGCGCAGCTCCCTCCTCGACATGTTCGAGATGCGGCGGATCTTCGAGACCGCCACGGCGCGGCTGGCGGCGCAGCGGGCCACCCAGGAGGAGGTGGACCAGATCGAGGCCATGCTGGAGAACATGCGGGAGCGGCTGAACGTGCAGGACCCCGCCCGGGGTGAGGAGTTCGACGCCGCCTTCCACTACGCGGTGGCCGAGGCCACCCACAACAGCCTGCTTACGAAGCTCTTCAAGACCGTGTCCGAGGAATTCGCCAAGGCCAACTCCGTGGCCCGGCGCCAGCTCTACCAGAGCGGCGAGGAGAACGCCCAGCGGATCATCGACCAGCACACGGAGATCCTCGAAGCCATCCGGGCCCACGCTCCGGAGGCCGCCGCCAACGCCATGCGCGCGCACCTGGTCTTCGCGGAGGACGAACTGAGGAAGTGGATCGTGTAGGGCCCCTCCGAGGGCAGGTCTCCCTGCGCGACAATGGCTCCGTGCGCTACGACGAACCCCTCTTCCGCCCGCCCAGCGAGGCCGAATCCTTCATCCTCCAGGCCACCCTCGGCTGTTCCTGGAATGCCTGCACCTACTGCGCCATGTACCGGGCCAAGCGGTTCCGGGTGCGGCCCCTGGACGCCGTCCTCGCGGACATCGCGGAGGCCGGCTCGCAGTTCGGAAGCGAGGTGCGGCATGTCTTCGTGGCGGACGGGGATCCGCTCGCCATGGACCTCAGCCACTGGGAGCCCATCCTGCGGGCCCTGGCGGACGCCTTTCCGCGGCTGCGGCGGGTGGGCACCTACGCCACGGCGCGGAACCTGCTGGCGAAGACGCCTCCTGAACTGAAGCGCCTCCGCGACCTGGGCCTTTCGCTGCTCTACCTCGGTCCCGAATCCGGGGACGACGTGACCCTGCACCGGCTCGCGAAGGGCGCCACAGCCGCGGACCACCTGGAGGCCGCGCGGAAGGCGCAGGAGGCGGGCATGGACCAGTCCCTCATCTTCCTGCTGGGGGCCGGCGGACGGGAGCGGAGCGAGGTCCATGCCCGCGCCTCGGGGCAGCTGGCCACGGCCATGGATCCCAAGTTCCTCTCCACCCTCACCCTGACGGTGGTGCCGGGCACCCCCCTCGCCCGATTGGAAGCCCAGGGCCGGTTCGAGCTTCCCGAGGTCCCGGGCCTACTCGCGGAGCTGCGGTGGTTCGTGGAGGAGGCCCGCCCCAGCGCCGCCATCTTCCGGTCCAACCATGCCTCCAACTACCTGCCGATCGGCGGACGTCTCCCCCGGGACCGGGAGGCCATCCTGGCCACCCTCGACGAGGCCCTGGCGGGACGCCGGGCCCTCCGGCCCGAGTGGGCGCGGGGGTTGTAGGGGCTGTGGCGCCCTTCGGAGACCATCGCTGCGACCCCAAAGGGCTTGCGGCTCGCCTCGTGACTCGGGCACCTCCTGTGCCCTCGCCCTTCGGGCGGCAATGGCCGCTTCCCGTCCATTCCGTCCTATTCGCCAATCCTGGCGAATGGTGGCCCCGGTGGGGTTCGAACCCACGACCAAGCGGTTATGAGCCGCCAGCTCTGACCGCTGAGCTACAGGGCCATGGCCAGTGTAGCAAGGCCGACCGCGGCCGCTGGATCACAGCCCCAGGAGGTCGCGTCCGTTCCCCGCGAACTCCAGGAGCTGCAGCATGCGATCCGCCAGGGTCGGAAGATCCCGGGCCTCCAGGAGGAACTGGCGCTCGGTGGGTTCGAAGTCCAGGGCCATGGCCAGGGTATTGAGGCGGGCTTCGTCCTCCAGGGGGAGGTCGAGCAGCTCTTTGAGCTGGGCTTCGATGTCCTGGTCCTTCGCGTAGCTGTGGAGGGCTTCCATGAGCCGCCGCCGGTGGGGGCCGGGCCAGAGCAGGGAATTGTCGAAGGGCAGGGCCTCCGTGCGGGCCTGACGGAAGGGCTGGCCAGGCACTTCCTCAAGAATCCGCGTGGCCTCCTTGCCCTGGACCAGCAGATTCCAGCGCCCGCCCGTGAGGGGTTCAGCCCGAACCACTTCGGCCACGCAGCCCACGTCGAAGGTGGGAGCCCGCTCGCCGAGGGGATCCTCGCCGGAGGGCTCGCGCATCAGCACCAGGACGAGGTGGTGGTGGGAATTGAGCACCTGGACGGTCATGTCCTGGTAGCGGGGCTCGAAAATGTGCAGCGGCACGAAGGTGTGCGGGAAGAGCACGACCTGGGGCAGGGGGAAGAGCGGAAGGATGGCTGGTAGCATGGTTCCCTGATTGCAACCCCATCGGAGCCGCCACCGTGAAGGATGAGAACCAGGCCTCAGGAGCCGCCGATGCCGTCCTGGAAGCAGCCCGCAGTGCCCTGACCGATCTCCAGGCCAGCTGGAACCGGGAGGCCGTCGATGCCTGGTGCGCCATGGTCCTCGACCGGGGGGGACGGGTGGTGTTGACCGGCATGGGCAAGTCCGGACTCGTGGCCCAGAAAGTGGCCGCGACCTTGGCCTCCACGGGCTGCCCGAGCTTCTACCTGCATCCGGCCGAGGCCCTCCACGGCGACCTGGGGATGGTCACCGAAGGGGACTCGGTCCTTGCCCTGTCCAACAGCGGGGAATCGGAGGAGGTCGTCCGCCTCCTGCCCAGCCTGGTCCGGATGGGGGTCCCCTTGGCGGCCATCACGGCCCGGGCAGAGAGCAGCCTCGGCCAGGCGGCCGCCTGGCGCTTCCTCTACCAGCTGCCCCAGGGCGAGGGTTGCCCTCTGGATCTGGCGCCCATGGCCAGCACCACCCTCCAGCTCGTGTGGGGCGATCTGCTGGCGGCCACCCTCATGGACCGGCGGGGCTTCACCCGGGACCATTTCGCCCTTTATCATCCTGCTGGAAGTCTCGGCGCCAAGCTCATGAAAACGAGCGCCTTGATGCATCAAGACTGGCCGCGGGTGCAACCTGATGCCCCCCTGACCGCCATTCTGTCCGCCATGACCGAAGGGCATTTCGGCATGACCAGCGTCATGGAAGGCGATCAGCTTCTCGGCGTCATCACGGACGGCGATCTCCGGCGCGGCCTGGAAACCGCCGAACGGGAGGGTCGGAACCCGCTCGCCCTCAAGGCGGACCAGCTGATGTCCCGCAACCCGATCCGGATCGATGGGGGGGCCTTGGCCGTGGAGGCCGCCGCGAAGATGGAGGCCCGGAAGATCACCTTCCTGATGGTGGAGTGCGAGGGGCGTCCCTGCGGCCTGCTCCACATCCACGATCTGTTGGCAGCCAAGGTCTTGTAGGGGTGCGGAGGACGCTCTCGGTTTGGATTTAAGGTTACATAATATACATTATCGAAAGTTGAATCAGGCCCCTTGATGCCCTCCGTCATGACCCGCTACATCCTCCGGCGCTGGACGGTACCCCTCCTGGGGGCTCTCGTCTTCTACGGCGCCCTGCTCCTGGCCAACGAGGTGGTGGCGATCTCCAAGGAGATCTTCACCCAGGGAGCGGCCATGCGCTGGCTGATCCCGCTGCTCCTGACGGCGCTCCCCGAAATCCTGGGCATGGTGCTGCCCATGGCCGCGGTTCTCGGGGGCCTGCTGGGGACCCAGCAGATGATGGAGGGCTCCGAGCTGGTGGCCGCCCAGGGGCTGGGGGCCGGCCGCCGGACCTGGCTGCAGCCCTGGACGATCCTGGCGTCCTGCCTCTTCGTGCTGGCGACTTTGAACGCCCACCTGGTCGTTCCCGCCGCCAGCCAGCTCCAGCAGCACCTCAAGACGCGCATGGCCGAGGAAGCCAAGTCCAGGTTCCTCCGACCGGGTGGGCCGCCCTGGTTCCCCCCAGGGTCTCCGGATTCCGCCTTCTGGGTCTCGCCCGAAGGCCAAGTCCACATCATGGAGTCCACACCGCAGGGGGTGCAGCACCTGACGGCCGCGTCCATGACCTATGTCATCGAGACGGGTCCCGACGGCTCCTCCGAACTGCGGTTGCGGCTGGACGGCCTGAACGGGGCCCTCTATCAGCCCTCCGGCCAGGGAAACCGCTCCGAAGGCAGCGTCATCCACCTTCATCAGGCCCAGCAGGTCTTCCGGTTCGCCCTGCCCTCGGGCACCCGCCTCCTGTCTCCGACCCCCCTTCGGCAGGAGAGCACGCCCAGGCTGATTCGACTGAGCCGGGCGCCGCTGGGCCCCGACCAGGATCCCGCGGCGTGGAAGAGCACGCGGCTCCAGGCGGACATGGAACTCTGCCGACGGTTCACCCTGCCCATCGCCTCCGCGGCCCTCCTCCTGCTCGGCATCGGCCTCGGGTTCGGCCACCCCCGGTTCTACAAAGGCGGGGCCATCCTCCGGAGCATGGGCATGATCATGCTCTATTACATCGGGATGAAGTACGTTGAAAACATGTGGATCGGTGAAAAGTTCAAAACGCCCATCCCACTCCTGCTCGTCCCGATCCCTTTTCTTGTCTGGGGGTGGTTCCTCCTCAGGCAGCGCCTCCGGCCCCACCATCCGAGCCGGATCGGCCACCGCCTGAAGCCGTGGCTGACCCCCCTTCGCGCCCAGGTCACCCCGGCCCTCCTGGGGGTCCAGCGCAACCAGGCCCGGTTGAAGCGCTGGCTCCATGGCAAGGGTACCCAGCATGGCATCCTGCGGCACTGGTCCACCCTGGGCTGGTACCGGAACTGGGCCTCGGCGCTGGGCAGCCTCCTGCTGCTCAACTTCCTGGTGGAATATGCCAGCCTGGCTGGAGACCTCGCGAAGAACAAGGTCCATTTCTATGTTTTCATGAAGTATTGGGTGTGGAACCTTCCCCCTTTCCTGGCCATCGCCCTACCCATGGCCTTCCTGCTTGGCTCCCTCCTCGCCCTGTCCGAAGCCGCCCTCAGCCGAGAGTGGTTGGCCCTGAGGGCCGGGGGCGTCAGCCTGATCCGATGGCTCTGGAGCAGCCGGTTCGCCTGGGCCGGTGTCACAGCCTTCACCCTGCTCCTGCAGGCCTGGATAGCGCCCATGGCAACAGGTCATGCCAACAGGCTTTACAAAGAAATCCTCAAGCGGTCCGAAACAGTATCGGCCACCCATCCCTGGTTGTACTTGGGCTCCACCGGGGTGCTCTGGAAGCTCCAGGGGGAGCAGCGCTGGGGGTTCCCCTTGAAGGCACCTGGAGAGGCCCCCATCCTCCTCGGATGGCACATGGGGGACAGCAACTCGCAGGCCCTGGCCTGGGGGGGGCTGCACATGGTCCAGGGCCCCCCCGCCGAACAGCTCTTCCCGGAACGCTCCCTGCGGAACACGCCTTCAGCGGAGGAGGCCTCCACCTATGATCTGTTCCACTGGCAGCGCTGGGCGCCCGATCCGGAGCGCGCCTACATGCTCTGGAGCCGGCTCCTGGGCTGGCTGGCCGGCCCCTGCCTGGTGCTCGCCATGCTCTCCTATGCCTTCCCCGGCCCCCGGCAGGGACGGGGCCAGGCCCTCGGGGCGGGCCTTGTGGCCGGTCTCCTGTTCCTCGGCCTCCAGGCCCTGTTCGGTGGTGCGGCGAAGGCCTCCGAGATCCCGGCCACCTGGGGGGTCCTGGCCCCGCTGCTGCTGCTGCTCAGCGTGTCCCTGCTGCGCCTGCGCCAGTTGAGGACCTGATGCCTTCCCCCTCGGTCCAGGGCACCCTCTCCTGCTGCGGAAAGGAGGGTTCATGACCCCTTCCCTGGCGGACCGGGCCCTGGCCGGCCTGCGTGCCCATCCGACCCTCCGCCCCGGAGACCGGATCCTGGCCGCCATGTCAGGCGGCGTGGACAGTTCCGTGATGGCGGCGCTCCTGCACCGGGCGGGCTATGAGGTCATCGGCCTCTCCATGCAGCTCTTCGACAAGAAGACCGGTGGAGACTCTGATGGGAAATGTTGCACTCTGGATGATTTCCAGGATGCCAGGCGGGTCTCGTTCGAGCTGGGGTTCCCCCACTATGTGATGGATTTCGAAGCTCGCTTCCGGGAGACGGTCATCGAAGGCTTCATCCAGGGCTACCTCGATGGGGAAACCCCAAGTCCATGCATACGTTGCAACCAACACCTCAAATTTGCGTCCCTGGTCGACCGGGCAGACGAGCTTGGCGCCCCGTTCGTCGCCACTGGGCACTATGCAGGCATCACCTGGGATGGATCCGGCTGGCATCTGCGCAAGGCCGGAGACCCCGCCAAGGACCAGAGCTACTTCCTCTTCCACCACACCCAGGCGACCCTGGCCAGGACCCTCTTCCCCCTGTCGGAGCTCACCAAGCCCGAGGTCCGGGCCCTGGGGGCCGAGCTGGGGCTGCACCTCGCGGACAAGCCGGAGAGCCAGGAGATCTGCTTCGTCACCCAGGATCGTTATGACGCCTTTCTGGAGGCCGAAGGCCGGGATCCGGGCACGGGGGAAGGGGACATCCGTCATGTGGACGGCCGCCTCCTGGGCCGGCACCGCGGCTACTGGCGCTACACCGTGGGCCAGCGCCGGGGGCTGGGCGTGGCCTTCGCGGAGCCACTCTACGTGATCCGGGTGGCCCCGGACACCAACACCGTCTGGGTCGGGGGCGAAGCGGATCTGATGGGTCGGGAACTGGTGGCGCATGAGCTGAGCTGGGTCGGACCGCCGCCCCAAGGTCCCCTGGTCTGCGGCGCCAAGGTCCGGAGCCGCAGCCCCGAGGCGGAGGCCCTGGTCATCCCCCTGGCGGATGGCCGGGTGAAGGTGGCCTTCGCGGAGCCGCAGCGGGCCCTGGCGCCTGGCCAGGCGGTGGTCTTCTACCGGGAGGACGAGGTGCTGGGCGGCGGCTGGATCGATTCGCGCCCCTGAAGGCTGTGACCCGCGCCGCGCGCGCTCCCGGCTAGCCTTCCGGGATGCTCACCTATCGCCTCTGGGTCCAGTCCCACCCCCTCCTCTCCGCCGCGCTCCAGTTCGGGCTGCTGGGCACCCTGGGCGAGCTGCTCGCCGCAGGCCTCCGGGCCCGCCGCCCGGCCCTGCCCTGCACCTTCCCCCAGCTCCTGGCCAAGGTCGCCGCCTGGGCCCTGCTGGGCGTCATCATCAAGGCCGGATTCGCCGGCATGCGCGGGTTCACCCTCGCCCTGCTGGACCACCACCTGCTGCCGGCCTTCCTGGGCTCCGGGGTGGGCCTGGCCTTCGCCCTGTCCGCCCTCACGAACCTCTTCTTCGGCCCGCAGATGATGCTGTTCCACCGGCTGGAGGACAACCTCATCCTGCGCCGCCGGGGCTTCGAGGGCATGGAACCCGCCCTCTGGACCCTCCTCTGGTTCTGGGTTCCCGCCCATACGTTCACCTTCAGCCTGCCCATCGATTTCCAGGTGGGTCTCGCCGCCCTCTGGTCCGTGGTTCTCGGGGTCATCCTGGGCGCTGCCGGGGGCCGCAGGAACGCCTGAATGCCACTCCGTGCCGATTCCACCGGGGGAACCATGCCTGAGCCCGCCTTCCAGGATTTCTATCCCGAGAACGTCGCCCACTGTTATGGCTGCGGACGCCTGAATGAACGGGGGCTGCGGATCCAGACCCGCTGGGAGGGCGAGGAGACCGTGACGCGCTTCCGGCCGCGCCCCGAGCACACCGCCATTCCGGGCTTCGTCTACGGGGGACTCCTGGCTTCCCTGGTGGACTGCCACGGCACCGGGACGGCCGCTGCCGCCATGTACCGCCAGGAGGGGCGCCCCATGGACAGCCTGCCGGCCTTCCGTTTCGTGACGGCCTCCCTGCATGTGGACTACCTGCGTCCCACGCCCCTCGACGCGGAGCTCGAGATCCGCGGCCGGGTGAAGGAGATCAAGGGCCGGCGAGTGATCGTGGAGGCCACGGTCTCCGCCGGGGGCGTGGCCACGGCCCGCGGAGAAGTGGTGGCCGTGCAGATGCCCGAGAGCTTCAGCCCGGGCGCCTGATCAGGCCTCTGCGATCCTGATGCCGATCGGCGCAAAAAGCCCCCTTGCGGGGGCTTGGGTTGGAGGCGCCGATCGGAATCGAACCGATGAATGGCAGATTTGCAGTCTGCGGCCTTACCACTTGGCTACGGCGCCTTGCTGTGCTGCTTCTGAAACGACCCGGGCCGCGTTCGCGGCCCGGGTGGTGGAGCGGGTGATGGGATTTGAACCCACGACTTCAACCTTGGCAAGGTTGCACTCTACC
>MTLD01000845.1_pt2 | contig 12834 bp, 12 predicted proteins | sample 1982471 | NCBI WGS metagenome assembly MTLD01 (sample SAMN05712604, study PRJNA340218) | biofilm metagenome | isolation source: sample SPM anode biofilm adapted to -50 mV | place: USA | collected 2012-02-03
AAAAAACCGGTTTACAGAGAGGATTTAAACCAGCCGGCGGAATAGTTACAAAGCAAGATGCAATTAAATATTATGCCATTGTTGATACAATCCTCGGGAAAGAGTGGCTGAATCCTACATTATTCAGACTAGGAGCCAGTAGGCTGGCAAACAATTTGTTATCTGATTTTTACAAAACCAGTATTAAATATTTTTAAGTTATGAAAAAGATTATTTTATCGGCATTTATTCTTTTAGTTACAGGAGGATTATTTGCTCAAAATTACAAAGAATCAATTGGTTTAAGACTAGGCACCAGTATTGGAGCAAGTTATAAAACATATTTATCTCAAGACAGAGCTATAGAAGCAATTCTCGATCTTGATATTTTTGATAAAGATCTTATGAAAATTAATGTGACAGGAATATACCAATTTGTATTTAAAACAGATGTCACCGGATTGAATTTTTATGCAGGTCCGGGTATCTCTGCAGGTGTTTATCTTGGCAATGAAAACGGGCTATTACTTGCAATAAACGGAATGGCGGGAGTTGAGTATAAATTTCATGACGTTCCTTTATCAATCTCTTTAGATTGGAATCCTAAAGTACAAATTATTACAAACGCCGGTTTTAAACCTACAAATTTTGGCCTAACATTAAGATACGAACTATAGATGAAACAGTATATCGAAAAAAACGGAGAACGATTTTTATCGGAACTTTTCCAACTGCTTAGAATACCTTCAATAAGCGCCTCTCCTACACACAAAGACGAAATGAGAAGAGCAGCTGAAAAGTACGCTCAATTGTTATCCGCTGCAGGAGCAGAAAGGTCGGAAGTATTTACTACCAAAGGTCATCCGGTGGTTTTTGCAGAAAAAATTATTGACCCGGCATTGCCAACAATTCTAGTTTATGCTCATTACGATGTACAACCTTCGGATCCCGATAATTTATGGTTAACTCCTCCATTTGAACCTCAAATCAGGGACGGTGCAATTTATGCCAGAGGGGCCAATGACGATAAAGGCCAAGGTTTCATGCATATAAAAGCTTTTGAATATCTTGTAAAGTCCGGGCAACTGAAATGCAATATTAAATTTATTATTGACGGAGAAGAGGAGATTGGTTCTCCTAGTCTTCCGGAGTGGGCTTCAGCAAATAAAAATCTGCTTAAATGTGACGAAATACTTGTTTCTGACACTACTATGATTGCCGAAAATATTCCATCTCTCAACGTTGGAATGAGAGGACTGTCATATGTCGAGGTTGAAGTTACAGGACCAAATAAAGACTTACATTCCGGACACTACGGTGGAGCAATCGCAAACCCTATCAACACACTTTGTTCAATGATCGACAAATTGATTGACGATAAAGGAAGAATTACTATTCCAGGCTTCTATGACGAAGTCGTTGAACTTAATAGTGATGAAAGAAAGATGCTTGCCGGAGCACCATTTGACATTGAAGAGTATAAGCAGTTTCTTGAAATTGAAGAAGTAAAGGGAGAAGAGGGCTATACAACTGTTGAGAGAACAGGAATAAGACCATGCCTTGACGTAAACGGAATATGGGGCGGATACATCGGAGAGGGAGCAAAAACAGTTATTCCATCTAAAGCTTTTGCAAAAATTTCTATGCGACTTGTTCCTAATCAGGATAATAATAAGATATCGTCTCTCTTTGAAAAATATTTTATTTCACTTGCACCAAAAGGAGTAAAAGTTAAAGTAACACCTCATCATGGGGGGCAGGGCTTCTTGTGTCCGATGGACTCTAAGATGTATAAATCTGCATTTAAAGCTATTACTGAGGTTTATGGAAAGGAACCTGTTCCTAGTCGTGGTGGAGGAAGTATTCCAATTTTAGCAGAGTTGCAACAAATATTAAATGCCAATCCACTCCTTATGGGATTTGGATTGGAAAGAGATGTAATTCACTCTCCAAATGAAAGTTATCTTTTAAGCCAATTCTTTAAAGGTATTGAATCAATAGCACTATTTTACAAATATTACTGTGGATAACATAATTTCATTTGTAGCCGCTTCGATATTACTAACCTTAGCACCCGGTCCGGATATAATTTTTGTGACAACACAAAGTGCATCAAACGGAAAGTGGGCAGGAATTTACACTGCTTTGGGTCTCTGTACCGGATTGATAATTCACACATCTCTTGTAACATTTGGAGTATCTGCAATTATTAAAGAATCCCAAACTGCTTTTATGATTTTAAAATATGCAGGTGCTTTATATCTTTTTTATTTAGCGTTCCTATCTTATAAAGAGAGAAACACAATAAATATTTCCGACAACATCGCTGTTTCTCAAAAATATAAGCTTTACAAGCAGGGGATTATAATGAACCTTTTAAACCCCAAGGTTATCCTCTTCTTTCTCGCTTTTTTGCCTCAATTTGTAAGAAAAGATGGCGGTGATATCAGAGTTCAGATGGCAATACTTGGCACATTGTTTATTGCACAAGCTATAATCATTTTTTCCGGAGTTTCAATTTTTGCAGATTACTTTCGCAATCAAATAAAAACCAATGTATTTTTCACAAAATACATTGGTATTATAAAAGCATTTATATTTATTCTTATTGGCCTCAGACTTACGTTTTAACTTAATGTGCCTATAAATTTGTCCACTTTATGTTTTGCGTAATCGAGCTTAATATTAAGAGTTTTCTTGGCTTCTGATGGTATATTATACATCGAATCAAGCATAATTGCCTCACATATAGACCTTAAACCTCTTGCTCCTAATCTGAATTCTATTGCAGTATCAACAATGTAATCTAAAACATCGTCATCAACTTTAAGCTTTACTCCGTCCATTTCGAACAGCTTAACATACTGCTTCATAAGGGCATTCTTAGGTTTTGTAAGAATGTTCTTTAATGCTTCACGATCCAACGGTTTAAGATATGTAAGGACAGGTAATCTGCCAATAATTTCCGGAATTAAACCATATTTACGCAAATCTTGAGGAGCGATATATTTCAAAAGATTATCTCTATCTATATGTTCGGTTTTTTTCGAAGCTCCATATCCAACTATTTGCGTATTAAGTCTTTGAGATATCTTTTTATCGATACCTTCAAACGCTCCACCACAAATAAAGAGAATATTCTTAGTATCTACAGAAATCATTCTTTGTTCGGGATGTTTTCGCCCTCCCTGAGGTGGTACATTAACGACACTTCCTTCAAGTAATTTTAAAAGAGCCTGTTGAACTCCCTCTCCTGAAACATCTCTGGTTATCGAAGGATTATCACTTTTCCTTGCAATTTTGTCAATCTCATCAATGAAAACAATTCCTTTTTGCGCTTGTTCAACATTATAATCTGCCTCTTGTAAAAGTCTTGTAAGAATACTTTCTACATCTTCACCAACATAACCTGCTTCGGTAAGAACTGTTGCATCAACTATCGCAAAAGGAACGTGCAACATTCTTGCAATTGTCTTTGCTAAAAGAGTTTTTCCGGTACCTGTTTGACCAACAAGCAAAATATTTGATTTTTCCAGTTCAAGATCCTCATCACCGTGAGTCTCTATTCTTTTATAGTGGTTATATACTGCAACTGAAAGATACTTTTTTGCCTCCTCCTGGCCTATTACGTACATATCTAAAAAGGCTGTAATCTCCTTAGGTTTAAGGAGATGAATTTTATCTTCAGTTTTTTTTGCTTTATCCTTTTTCCCTGCACTTTTAGCGTAATCTAAAGCTTGTTGAGCACACTCATTGCAGATTGATGCAATTTCTCCCTGCACCAAGACATCTACTTCCGATTTGTTTCTGCCACAAAAAGAGCAAAAATCGTCAAACGCTGATGCCATATTATTTTTTAGATTTTAAAAGAATTTCATCAATCATACCGTATTGTTTGGCTTCGGTTGCAGTCATCCAATAATCCCTATCGGCGTCTTTCTCAAGAACCTCTACAGGTTTTCCGGAATGAAGAGAAATAATTTCGTATAACTCTCTTTTGAGTTTTACAATTTCTCTGGCTGTAATTTCAATATCAGTTGCCTGTCCCTCTGCACCACCCATAGGTTGATGAATCATCACCCTGGAATGAGGTAATGCCGATCTCTTTCCTGTAGCACCAGCAGTAAGGAGAATTGCAGACATCGAAGCTGCCATTCCGGTACATATTGTAGCTACTTCAGAAGAAACAAGTTGCATTGTATCGTATATACCTAAACCTGCATAAACAGACCCACCGGGTGAATTAATATAGAGTTGTATATCTGATTTACTCTCATTGGAATCCAGATATAATAACTGCGCCTGTATAATATTAGCAACGTCGTCGTTAATTGGGACACCCAGGAAAATGATGCGATCCATCATCAACCTTGAAAAGACATCCATTGCCGCAACATTTAGCTGTCTCTCCTCAATAATTGTAGGATTAATATATGCACTTGTCATTGAATTGAACCTGTGCAGAGCAATACCACTTATTCCTTTATGCAGTCTAGCATATTTTTCAAAATCAGTGCCCATTGAAATAATATTAATTTGTTAATTTGTGGAGTTCCTCCATCGTTACCTTTTTAATAGATAAAGAGACAGTCGATTTTACATATTCAAGGACTAGATCATCCTCTACTTTCTCATAAATTCGTCTTCCCTCTTTTTCATTCGCCAAAAGCGATTCTGCATACTTTTCAATTTGTTCTTCAGGTGCATTATTGAGACCATACATTGAAAATTGATACGATGCTATTTTTTTTGCGTGGTCGAGCAGATTCTCTTTTTTAACCTCAATTTTTTGGTCTTTCATAATAGATTCCCTTATGAGTTGCCATTTAAAGTCTTGAGCAAAAAGAGGAAAATCTCTCTCTATTTCTTCATTTGTAAATTTACCTTCATTGGCAGAGTACAACCATCTTTTTAGAAAATCCTCAGGAATTTTAATTCCGGATTTTTCGATCAATGAGTTACGTGCATCGATCATAAATCTGTAATCACTCTCCAATGAGTACTCAGATTGCATTCTGTCTAAAATTTTTGAATCAAACTCCTCAGCACTCTTCACGCTCTCTTTTCCAAAAAGTCTATCGTAAAGATCTTGATCTTCAACTGCTTCAGTAAATCTCTTAATCTCCTTAATAGTAACCTCATAGATAGGCTCAATAGATGGAAGTTCCTCTTTTTTGATTTTTAATAATGCAGCTCTGTCTGTTTCGTTAACAAAAGCTTTATTTACATCAATTTGGAAAGATGACCCAACCTCCTTGCCTATAAATAACTTTTTAATTTTTTGGTCTTCTATATTTTTCAAAGAGATATATGAACCTTCAACTTTCTTATCACCCTGAACAAGATCGGCAATAATAAAATCTTCCTCTTCAACTAAATCGACAGGTTGCAATGTTCCATGCTGCTTGAGCAGATTACTTTTATATTCGGAAACAGATTTTGAATCTGACTTAACCTCATAATATGGAACCTTAAACTCCTTATTAAGTTCAAGCTCTACTTTAGGAGCAAGAGCAACATCGAACAGAAACTCCATAGGTTCCTCACTCTCCCAGTTAATCTCTTTTTGTTCTGACACATTAGGAAGCGGTTCTCCGATAATATTTATCTTATTATTCTTAATATGATCATTTAATCCTTGTGAAATTAATTCATTAACTGAATCAAGAACAGCATTTTGCCCATGCATCTTTTCAATAAGGCTCATTGGTGCCATTCCCTTACGGAAGCCTTTTATTTCGGCCTTTTTACGATAGTCATTTAATATCTTACGACTCTTGTCCGAATAGTCCGCCTTTTCGATACTTATAGTAATTGTAAGTGTTAAATCATCAACATTTTTCTGTGTAACTTTCATATAATGAATTTTTGGTTTACTGTATTAAATTAACCAAAAAAAGCAGATATACTGGAGGTATCTGCTTTTTTTCGTGCGGGCAAAGGGACTCGAACCCCCACGCCTTACGGCACCAGATCCTAAGTCTGGCGCGGCTACCAATTACGCCATGCCCGCTTAAGGGACTGCAAAGGTAATAGAAAAAATCTAATCTCCAAGAGTCCGTCAGATTTTTTTTAATTTAAGGCAAATCCATTTATCTATAACCTTTTCAGATACAAATTTCAGTCCGTTCAATTCGGCTATCGAAGTTATTTTTGGAGCATCCTCTTCGTAAAAGCCACTTAATATAATTGATCCTCCTTCTCTTAATGCGTGAGAGTAAGTTGCAATATCATACAAAATTATGTTTCTGTTAATATTTGCCAGAACAAGGTCATATCTGCTTCTTTGTATCAAAGAAGCATCCCCTGTCAATACTCTCACTTTACCGAAAACTCTGTTTTTTCGACAGTTTTCAATTGCCGATTCGGTAGCTGTAGGGTCAATATCGATTGCATGCACAGAATCATTTGCTCCTAATTTTACAGCGAGTATCGATAAAATTCCAGTCCCGCATCCCATATCTAAAACATCACATCCCATAATTTGTTCATCTAACATTGTCTCCATCATCAATCTTGTTGTCTGATGATGTCCGGTGCCAAATGCCATTTTGGGATCAATTACAATAGTATATTTCGTTTTAGGTAGATTCTTATGGAAACTGGCTTTTACAGTACATAAATTTCTAACAAAAATTGGAGAAAAATTTGATTCCCATAATGCGTTCCAGTTTTCCTCTTTAATATACTCTGTATCAAAGGATAAAGTGACATCTCCCCTATTATCATAAAAGGAGAGAGCCACTTTTAAATCTTTATAAGAATATCGGTTTTCGGTAATGTAAGCTTTGATTGATGATGCCAAAATTTCGAAACTTTCATAACCGAGTTCCTCAATAGAAGCAATTATCTGCTCAGCCAAATCCTCATCGAAAGGCTCTATTCCAATCGAAACCGAAATATAGTTCATTAAAATGATTTTGCTATTGCAATGAAATCTTCGGCAACCAATGATGCGCCACCAATAAGACCACCATCAACATCTTTTTGAGAAAATATCTCTTTAGCATTTGACGGTTTGCAACTTCCACCATATAAGATAGATGTATTTTCGGCAATCTTGCCAAATTTTTGAGCAAGTATACTCCTTATAAATGCATGCATCTCCTGAGCTTGAGCTGATGTAGCTGTCTTACCGGTACCAATGGCCCAAACGGGCTCATATGCTACAACAATCTTAGCAAAATCATCATCATTCAAGTTGAATAAAACCTCTTTGATTTGCTCTTCTACAACTGAGAAATGCCTTTCAGATTCTCTCTCCTCTAATTTTTCACCAATACAAAAAATTGGAATAATTCCCTCTGCCAAAGCAAGATTTACTTTTTTCAATAAAATCTCACTTGTCTCCTTATAATATTCTCTTCTTTCCGAATGACCAAGAATTACATATTCACAACCTGCTGCATTTAACATAAGCGCAGATACCTCTCCGGTATAAGCTCCCGAAAGTTGATCTGCACAATTTTGTGCCGATAGAGCTACATTACTTCCCTTAAGCATTCCCGATAAAGCCATCAGATGTGTAAAAGGTGGAGCTACAATAAGTTTCGCCTCAATTTGAGACTCATTTTTAAGTTTAATAATCTGATTTACCAAAAGTTCGCCCTCAGCCGGTTTAGTGTTCATTTTCCAGTTTCCGGCTACAATTTTCTTTCTCATATACTTATGCTGTTTTAAATAAATTTCGATGTGGCAAAAGTATAAAAAAAACTACCTTTGGGGAAATTTTTCCTCAGATGTCTACAAAAAAGCCAATTCTAAATATATATGTAATTATTTCAGGAGCTCTTTTATTATTTGCCCTCGCAGATATATTTCTCGGATCGGTACTAATACCTTTTAAAGACGTTCTTCAGGCGTTAATGGGGAAGAATGTCTCAGAATTTGTAGATAAGATTATTTGGAATTATCGAATTCCAAAAACGATTACTGCGGTGTTGGCAGGTATTGCCCTCTCAGTTTCCGGGTTGCAGATGCAGACACTCTTTAAAAATCCTTTGGCAGATCCATTCATTCTTGGAATTAGTGCCGGTGCCGGTTTTGGAGTTGCACTATTTGTAATGGGATTCTCTGCTGCCGGGATTGATATATCTAATTCATTATTAGCTAACTTCGGAACAGCAGCTGCAGGATGGTTAGGGGCATTGGGAGTAACTCTTCTCATACTCATTGTCTCGGAAAGACTTAGAGACAATCTCTCTATCTTAATTTTCGGAATAATGTTGGGAAGTGTTTTAAGTGCTTTAATCAGCCTTTTACAGTATTTATCGGACTCATCCGCACTTAAAGTTTTTGTTCTTTGGACAATGGGCAGTTTTGCAGGATTGAATCAAAATCAGCTTGGTATATTAATTTTGCTTATCATTTCGGGATTTGCCATTTCGGTATATAACATTAAGGATTTAAACACTTTATTAATGGGTGAAACATACGCCAAGAGTCTGGGAGTAAATCTAAAATCTACAAGAAAAAGAATCTTAATCGCCACAACTCTTATGGCAGGTGGAGTTACTGCTTTTTGTGGGCCTATAGGGTTTATTGGAATCGCGGTACCTCATATAGCGAGAATGATATTTAAAAATGCAAATCATAAGATTCTAATACCCGCTTCTGCAATTCTTGGTGCCGCAATTATGCTTTTTACCGATATAATTGCTCAACTGCCGGGTAAATCAGCGGTTATACCAATTAATACTGTAAGTGCAATTATCGGTGTACCTGTAATAATTGTAATTATTTTGAAAAGCAAATTATCGTGAGTAAAGAGGTTACTATTCTTAAAGATTTATCACTCGGATACAACAAAATATTGTATAGCGGAATTCGTGCATCTGCAAGCGAAAACGAGTTGATTGCTGTAGTTGGACCAAACGGAGCAGGAAAAAGCACATTATTAAAAAGTATGGCTTCATTAATTCCAATAATGTCCGGTTCTATTGAGATTTTTGGGAAAAGTGTAAAAGATTATACAGCAAAAGCTATTTCATCATATTTATCATTTGTTCCATCTCAATGCCCAAGGGCCCATAATCTCTCTTTATTTGATATGGTTGCAACAGGGAGCTATAACAGAACAAATTGGCTCGGGAATCTTTCTCAAGATGAACAAACTAAAATTGTAGATATAATTACTAAACTGGGATTATTCCATTTAATAGGAACCGACTCATCTCAATTGAGCGACGGAGAATTTCAAAGAGCAGCAATTGCAAGAAGTTTAGTACAAGACAGTAAAATAATACTTCTCGACGAACCTACAGCTTTTCTTGATATCGAAAACAAAGCAATTATTACAAAATTATTATCGAATATTGCTCATAATGAGGGAAAAACAATAATTTTTTCTACTCACGACCTTCCTCTAGCAATTAATATGTGCGATAAAATATGGATTATGGGACACTATGGATTTTTTGAAGGGACACCGGATGATCTCATAAAAAAAGGAGCCTTCGATAAAATGTTCAAAGACTCCGATCTCAGGTTCAACCCACGAGCACTAACATTAATTTAATTAACCGAATACTTGGTACTTTCTTGGAACATTTTAGCGATTGCTTTTGACAATCGTTTAACTCCCTCTTCAATTTTATCGTTGTCCATATAAGAGAAATTAATTCTCATTGTATTTTTTCCTGAACCATCACAGTGAAAAGCTTCTCCAATAACAAACGTTACATTCTCTTTTAGAGCAATTTTAAATAAATCTGAAGTATCATAACCCTTTGGTAGCGAAACAAATAAAAACAAACCACCTTCCGGATGAGTCCAACTCACTCCCTCCGGCATATATTTTTCGAAACAGGCAATCATATGATCCCTCTTTCCTCTGTAGAGTTCAATAGTTTTCAACAAATTTTTATCAAAAAGCCCCATCTCTAAATATTTTGCTGCAACAGCCTGATTAAAAGGAGGAGTACACAAATCTGCAGATTGTTTTGCAACAACATATCTCTCAATAATATCAGGATCAGCAATCACCCATCCAATTCTAAACCCGGGAACAAAAGTTTTAGAAAAAGTACCCAATAGAATAACTCGGTTATCGCTATCCATAGAATAAATGGGAGGTTGTTCAACACCGTCGAAGCGAATTTCCCTATAAGGACTATCTTCAATTATAAGTAAATCATATTTTTTTGCAGTTTCTAAAAGAGCTTTCCTTTGTTCAAGATTCATTGTCGATCCCGATGGATTTTGAAAGTCCGGAATTGCATAAATGAACTTAGGTTTTCTACCTTCACTAATAAGTTTTTCGATTATTTGCGGGGTATCTTCCTCTTTTGCAACACCTACAGGAACACCTTGATATGACCATATTGCCTGTAATGCACCAAGATAAGAAGGCAGACCACATAAAACAGTATCGCCAGGATCCAGAAAAATTCTGCTGGTAAGATCAATTGCTTGTTGTGAAGAAGTTGTAATAATTATATTATCTCTTGTAATATTGAGGCCAAATTCCCGGTACCTTAAAGCCAACTGATCTCTCAGCCTGTTATTGCCTTCCGTTGTCCCGTACTGAAGTGCAGATTCACTTTCGTACTCAAGCACTTCGGCCATAATTTCTTTAAGATCTTCTACAGGAAAAGTATTTGGATTTGGAAATCCACCTGCAAAAGAGATAATTTCCGGACTGTTTGCAACGCTTAAAAGATCACGTATTGCAGATCTTCTCATATTTTTTGCGTTCCCGGAAATAATTTCCTGAATATTAACTGACATAAAAATTTGTTTTTACAAAAATACTAAATTGTTATAATATTACAAATTTTTATAACATTTTACTTATTATAATTAATAATATTTATGATTTTACATAATTATTAGGTAATTAGTAACGATTTTTAAATTCAATTATCCGGCTTCAAGAAATAATTTTAGTATTTTTGTAAAAAAAGTATGTCAATAATACGTATTACCAAAGAGTTTACTTTTGAAGGAGCCCATGCACTCAAAGGATATGACGGAAAGTGCAGACACATTCACGGCCATTCTTATCGTTTATTTGTAACTTTCAGAGGTAAAACTTCTCAAATAAAGAATCATCCAAAATCGGGAATGGTTATAGATTTCACGGAAATTAAAAAGCTGGTTAACGAACTTATTATTGAACCGTTCGATCATGCACTTATTTTACGCGACGACTCTCCTCTTACAAACGAAATTAAAGATGCCTATTGCAATGTTCATATAGTTGAATTCCAACCTACTTGCGAAAATTTGACTGAATATTTTGCAAAAATTCTTAAAAAACATCAACCGGCCGGTTTAGAACTTTTCAGCATAAAATTACACGAAACAGCTACTTCATTCGTTGAATGGTTTGCAAGTGACAATCAATAAATAAAAACTAAATGAAGAAGCTCTTTTTAATTGACGGACACGCGCTAATTTTTCGGTCTTACTATGCATTTTTGCGCAGACCAATGATTAATTCTAAAGGAGAAGATACTTCAATCCTTTTTGGATTCACAAAAACCTTGCTGGATCTTATTCAAAAGGAGCACCCTACTCATTTGGCTGTCGCTTTCGACCCTCCGGCAAAAACATTCAGACACGAACTATATGACCAATATAAAGCAAATCGTTCGGCCACTCCCGAACTAATTAAAAGTGCATTAGAACCGTTGATAGAAATTATGCAAGCAATGTCAATTCCTGTGGTAATGAAAGTAGGATTTGAGGCAGATGATGTTATCGGGACACTGGCAAAAGAGGCCGAAATTAAAGGGTATACGGTCTATATGGTTACTCCCGACAAAGATTACGGGCAACTTGTTTCCGATAATATTTTTCAATATAAACCGGCAAAAAACGGGAATGAAATTGAGATAATTGGTCCGGAAGAAATCTGCAAACAATATGGTATTGAAAGACCTGAACAGGTTATAGATATTCTTACTCTTTGGGGAGATGCATCAGATAACATTCCGGGAGTCAAAGGAGTTGGCGAAGTGGGTTCAAAAAAACTTATCCAGAAATACGGTAGCGTAAACAAGATATTTGATTCAATAGAAGAACTTCCGGAAAAACTTCGTGGAGCATTTAACGAAGCAAAAGAGTATATTGAATTAAGTCAAACTCTCGTTACAATAGATACAAAAGTAGATATTCCTTTTGAAGAAGAGGCAGTTAAGCTGGAAACACCTCATTTTGATAATTTGAGAAATCTTTTTTTAAAATATGAATTTTCATCACTAAATAAAGCATTATCTCAAGTAGAATCTTTATTTAATATCACAGCTAAAAGTGATTCCGTAATAATTCATCATGAAAATAATAAACCGGAATTTTCAGTTTGCAAAGAAGAGGAAATTTTTGAACAAGCAGTAGAACAAAAGTATTTATCAATTAAATGTTCCGGCGATAAAACCTACATCGCTTCCGGAGGTAAAGCTGCTGTATCTCAAATAAATAATCTTACAAAAATTAAAGATTTACTTAATGACACTGGATTTACTATATGTGGCTACGATCTTAAATCGACTCTTCACCAATTCCGCAAAAGTAAAATAAAAGTATCTGCCAAACTCTACGACATTGAATTGCTGCACTATATACTTATGCCTGAGAGGGCTCACAAGGCAGATATACTGGCTCGCAGTTATTTAGGGTTGGAGATTACTCAGGGTGAGACAATTGTACAGGGTTCCTTATTCGAAACAGTTGAAACAAGTAACACGCAAAACGACCTTCTCCATTTAGCAGAAGTATCTGTTTATAATAATCTTTCGCAAAAAATAATTTCAGAGTTAAAGACATCCGGGCTCTTCGATCTCTATCAAAATATTGAAATGCCTCTTATATACGTACTTGCCGATATTGAACAGCAGGGTTTTAAAATCGATA
>MTLD01003261.1_pt2 | contig 12815 bp, 9 predicted proteins | sample 1982471 | NCBI WGS metagenome assembly MTLD01 (sample SAMN05712604, study PRJNA340218) | biofilm metagenome | isolation source: sample SPM anode biofilm adapted to -50 mV | place: USA | collected 2012-02-03
CCTTTATGTCTAACAAGCCATACCACAATGTCAGCTTTAATATATGCGTCCTGAAAGTTAGTCAGGTTAAAACTTTTGTGACTTAAGATATTCGGTTCAACTACCAATACCTCTGCCCTGGCTTCTGAAATAATACGTGAAGTGATATATTTTGCCGGTGATTCTCGTAAATCGTCTATATCAGGCTTGAAAGCTAAACCCATACAAGCAACAATTGGCTCCCTACCTTTATTAGCCGTAAATTCAATGCACTCATCAATAACTCGATTTGCACACCAATCAGCTTTATAATCATTCGTTTCACGTGCACGTTTAATTAGATTTGCCTGTTCGGGGAAATCTGAAACAATAAACCAAGGGTCAACTGCAATGCAATGTCCTCCAACACCTGAACTAGGTTGAAGAATATTCACTCTTGGATGTTTATTTGCTAATTCAATTAATTCCCAAACATTTATTCCTGCTTTGTCACAAATCATCGATAACTCATTAGCAAAGGCTATTTGTGCATCCCGCGATGAATTTTCAGTCAATTTGCACATTTCAGCAGTTCGTGCATTTGTTGTATGTAATTTTCCTTTCACAAATACTGAATAAAACTCGATAGCTTTATCTGATGACTCTGGATTAATTCCACCTATAACCCGATCATTATTTTCCAATTCATAAAGAACATTTCCTGGTAGTACTCTTTCAGGACAATAGGCAATAAAAATCTTGCCTTTCAACTCCGGCCGCTCTTTAAAAATAATCTCAGCCATCTTCTCGGTAGTCATTACTGGAGAGGTTGATTCAATTACAAATAAATTTCCCTCTTGCAGGAAAGGAATAACCATACGTGTAGCTGACTCAACATAGGATATATCTGCTCTGTGATTTTGTTTAAAAGGAGTAGGCACAACAATAAAAAAGGCGTCGGCACTTTCAGGTTCAAGTGAGGCTCTTAACTGACCTGTTTCTACAACTTTTTTTACTACCTTATCTAAATCAGGTTCAACTATATGAATCTTTCCTTGGTTAATAGTTTCAACTACTAAAGGATTCACGTCAACTCCCACAATTTGCACACCCTTACTTGCTGCAACCGCAGCTGTAGGAAGTCCAATATAGCCCAAGCCCATAAATACTGCTTTCATATTTTCTTCAAATTAATATAACAAAACTTAAAAATATTCATTAAGATATGTGGTTTTTCGACAATATGTGTGGATGATTTTTTTTAGTACTCAACAAGTTGCTCATGGAAAGGCTATAAATAATGGGTATATGCAAAAATAAGCGTCTAAACAGTCGTAAAAAAGGTATTCTTAACCTTACGTAGCCTAGAGCATACCATGAATACTCAGTTTTATATCATATTGTTTAATACCTAAAATTCATTTCCACATAAAATGTCGAATAACCAAATATGGTTGCCAAAAAAAGATTAATCCTATAGAATTTCAAAATATTATAGCTATTTTTTGACAATAAAAGCAAAGAAATATAAGGAGCAACTAACAGAAAGTGCTCATTTGACACCAAACACTTAAGTTCCAACCAATTTATCTTCAATAGGTTTGAAATCCCGTTTGAAACCCATGTAGTTACTTTAGCCCAATAAGAGATTCTGTCCACAGATTTCTTAGTATGAAAGTTTACTATATATCAAGCAGATTTGAAATAGGCTGAAAATGTCATGATTTCTAAATCCGGCCACAACATGACCTACAAATATCCTCAATTTGAATACACCAAGTGTTGATGCAGAACTTGTTATGGTATTACCATACATAAGTACAACATTGCTTTACTTCTTTAAGTATGTCGCTCATAAAGATAAGGACTTTTGCTGTTACATTATACACGTCATGGCATTGTTTTTCTTAATTGAAGTCATTGTCAGTTACTAATTCAAATTTCAGAAGTGCTTGGTCGAATACTTCATGAAGCTGATCTGCTGCACAGAAAACAGGCTTGAATTATTCTGAATATTTCTAAAATTCCTTAACCATTAAAGCCATATTGATTGTTTTGAGTCAATATGATTATATACATTATAGTCTTCATCAAATTTTCACTTTCTCCAAATCATCCTGTTAACGATACCAGTATAACTCTGAATCAGCTTAACAACTTTAGTTGATACACATTCATCAACATAAGCCGGAACATCACAAGCATCATCTCCATTTTGATGCATCTCAACAGCCATCTCTACTGCTTGAATTACTAGATCTGTTGTAATTGAACCGATTATAAAAACACCTTTGTCCATACCTTCCGGTCGTTCAGTAGATGTTCTAATCGACACTGCCGGGAAGTTAAAGAATGCGCTCTCTTCTGGCAATGTTCCACTATCAGAAACTACGCAAAATGCATTCTGCTGAAGCATATTATAATCAATAAAACCAAAAGGTTCATTTATAATTACATTCTTATGAAATTTGAAATCTCGTTGTTGGATAAATTTCTTTGATCGCGGGTGACAGCTATAAAGAATTGGAATATCAAAAATCATTGCCATTTCATTAATAGCACTCATTAGAGATAAAAAATTAGATTCAATATCAATATTCTCCTCACGGTGTGCTGAAAGCAAAATATACTTACCAACATATAATCCCAACTCTTGCAATATTTTGCTTTCATTTATTTGCGGCATACATCCCTGCAGAACTTCAGCCATTGGCGAACCCACTACATAGGTATATTCTGGTTTGACACCTGAATCAAGAATATACCTTCGGGCATGCTCGGAATAGCATAGGTTAATATCACTGGTTACATCAACAATACGACGGATAACCTCCTCAGGTAAATTCTCATCTTTGCAACGGTTACCTGCTTCCATATGAAATATTGGAATTTTAAGACGTTTAGCTGAGATTACACTCAAACAGGAATTAGTATCACCTAAAACAATGATTGCATCAGGTTTTACATCCATCATCAACTCATATGACTTGGCAATTACATTTCCCATTGTCTGTCCAAGGTTCTCACCTACCACCCCAAGGTAGTAATTTGGTTCTCGTAAGCCAAGATCTTTAAAAAAGACTTCGTTCAACGTATAGTCATAATTCTGCCCTGTATGCACTAGGATATTATCAAAGTATTTGTCACACTTTTTAATAATTGCAGACATCTTGATTATTTCAGGACGAGTCCCTAAAATAGTCATCAGTTTCAATTTTTTCATATTGATCTATTTGACAGATTATAATGAGGATAAAGATCGCTATGTATTTTCATCCACTCTGCAAGTTCTGCAACCATTGTCTCGTAGTCGGGGATTAAATAGTTGAAATCATATTTGGTGCGTTTGAGCGATTTGTCAGCACAAACTCCCTCAACTGGATTTATTATTATAGAATCACCCTTAAAATAATGATTGAAAAGCATTAGCAAATCATACTTTGAAATGGAATGATCTGGAACAGTATTATATAAGCCATGTGCCTTTTCCTTAGCGGCCATTTCCATGGTTTTTGCAAGCTGTAGTGTTGTTTGCCCTGTCCACATAGCCTTTGTGAAGCCATTAACTTCACCACTTTGTTGCAAAAACCAGTTGAGAAGCCCAATGCCCTTTGATTTTATATCAGGTCCTACAATAGAATTTCTCAAGGTAATATTTTTATCATCATCAAGTTCTCCTAGAGCTTTTGATCTATCATAGAATGTTGTACCATCACGAAAATCATCCTCCGTGTAACCACCACGTTTACCTGAAAATACACAATCAGTACTCATGTGAATTACTTGTGTATCTGTACTAGCCGTAATATCCGCTAAAAAGTGAGGTAGATATGAATTCAGAAAACTAGCCTCAGCTTTATTCTGTTCAGCAAACTGGTTAAGAATTCCAATGCAGTTAATTACTGAATCAAATTTATTTTCCGAAATAAATTTCCTTACGAATTCCGTATCAAAGGCATTGCCTGTAATACTATCAATATATTTTGATTTTGTTATACCAAAACCTAAGACTTCATGCCCCTGCTCTTTCAAATACAAAGAAATTATGTGACCGGCCATTCCATTGCAGCCTAAAATAAAAAACTTCATATTACTATTTTGCTTTATCTATTAATTAATTCACATACAAATTCAAGAGAAAGTAATTTTGCTTTAACTTGCTCAACATCCAAAAGTTCAGTATTATTACTATTGAATTCAGTTATTAGATTACGCTCAGTGTCACCATCTACAAAGTATTTAGCATAATTCAAATCACGTTTATCACTCGGAACTCGATAAAAATCACCCAAATCGATAGCATGTGCACTCTCCTCGTTAGTTAAAAGTGTTTCATACATCTTTTCACCATGACGAATTCCGATTTTCTTAATATTTTCTTTATTACTTCCGAAGAGTTCACAAACAGCTTCAGCCAATGTATTAATTGTGCATGCAGGAGCCTTTTGCACCAGTATATCTCCAGTCTCCCCATTTTCAAAAGCAAAAAGAACAAGGTCAATTGCCTCCTCAAGTGACATAATAAAACGGGTCATAGAAGGTTCCGTCAAGGTAATCGGTTGACCATTCCTTATCTGATCAATCCATAAAGGAATTACAGAGCCTCGTGAACCCATCACATTACCATATCGAGTACAGCAAATCTTTGTTTTATTTGAATTTACAATTCGTGACTTTGCCACAATAACTTTCTCCATCATTGCTTTTGATGTACCCATAGCATTAACAGGATAAGCCGCCTTGTCAGTAGAAAGACAAATTACTGTCTTTACTCCTGCATCAATTGCTGCTGTAAGCACGTTGTCAGTACCTATAACATTCGTTTTTACTGCTTCAATAGGAAAAAACTCACACGAAGGTACCTGCTTTAATGCTGCTGCATGAAAGATATAATCCACCCCATGCATAACGTTCTTAAGACTGGCCAAATCTCTGACATCTCCAATATAGAATCTAATTTTTTCAGCAGACTCAGGCATTTTAGTTTGAAACTCGTGACGCATATCGTCTTGTTTCTTTTCATCACGAGAAAATATACGAATTTCAGCAATATCAGTATTCAGAAAGCGGGTTAGTGCCGCATTCCCAAATGAACCCGTACCACCTGTAATCAACAGGGTCTTGTTATTAAATAAAGACATATTCTGGATTAAGAAATTAGTTTATTTGTGGAAGAGACTCTCGCCTATATTTCTTGTTTCTAATTAGTATACGCAATGTATTTCTAATAAAAACAAATATTTCCTTAATTGATATTTTGTTGTAAAAATTATAAACAAAATTAGTAGCAAGTGATGCATCGAAAATATTATTTATGCCTAATTCTGTCCCTTCAAATCTAATAGAGTTAGTAATCACAAAACCATAAACATCTTCCATTATGATTACTTTTCGCTTAGTTTTAACCATCAACTGATTAAACAATTCCAACAGATTATGCTGTTTTGCAATCTCCTTAAGGATGTTTAATTCTCTTACCAAAACCTCATTTTCAAATGAACCATTTTCAATCAACTTAAATGATGCTTGAATTAGTGTTTCAAAAGATATTGGTTTAAACTTACCAGGCCACCCAGGTAAATCTTTAGCTGTCAATAAATAATCAGCTGTCATCAGAGTTTCCAAAGGTGAGTATTGCTGAGAGGCTAGTTCAGCATGCATCAATCTTCTAATATTATCATTAAAGAATTGTTGAGCTTCTTCCCTGGATTTCTTATCAATCCTTTTATAGTTTCTCCCTTGAGATTTTTTAGTAGTACCCCTAATCGATAGAGGTTCATTGGTAAAGGCATAATCTTCAACTTCTCCAGCCAAAACTACACCTGAAAATCCATCGGGTGTAGGACAATAATAAAAGCTATGATCTTTTGTTCTTGATTTTACTCTATCAATAAGAGCCGTTGAAACAACTCCCTTCATAAAAAGCATAGGACATTCATCTATCTGATATCGAAAAGTCTGCGCAATCTTATTCAAGAATATCTCTGAGTTGAGAAATTTTATGCCATAATTTTTCTTTTTTTTAATATAAAAAATATTTTTGCCTCCTTCATAATCAGAATAAGTAAATCCAGCAGGAGTCCAAGTCAGTAATTCCCTTTTGGTTGATGAAAGAATCTCATGCATACGCCAAATACATCCCGGAACAAGACCATCATCTCCGCCCAAGGACATAACATATCCTGGTCTGACCTGATTAAGAGCAAATTCAAAGTTATCTCTCATTCCCAAATGATGGTCGTGTGCAAACAATTTAATTCGGGAATCCATTTTCATTAACTCACGGACAACCTCAACCGAATTGTCTTCACTCCAATCGTCAGAAACTATTATCTCGAAATTTGGATAATCTTGTATTATACAAGTTCGCAAAGTATGAATCAGGTACTCTGCCCTGTCCTTTTGTGGAATAATTACTGTAAACAGCGGATATTCTGTTAGTTCTTTCATTGAGTTCGTAATCAAAGTATTAATTAATCAATAATGAAAAAAATGAGTTGTACTGGCATCATATCATACTAGTTCAATTTTTTTCTGTCGTTGAAAGCGAAAATTATAATCTAATCTAAAAAACATGTAGGCAATAAAATAGCCTATTAGCTGTAAATTTCCCCCAACATCCGAAAAAGGGTACAATTTCATTCCACCTATCATACCAACACACATGACAAAATGTAAAAGGATTAGTTGATGAAATCGAATTATCCCATTACGAATCTTAGTTTTGATTACAACAAATATTGAAAAAACCAAAAAAATTAATGTGGCTATGATTGGGCCAAAATCAATAGTGAAATCCCCTACAAAAGTATAGAAATTTCGATCATTCATTTTCAGGTGAGGATATTTTGCCCTTCTTTCCATAAAATTTTTGGGTACATTCTCAAATCCTAAAATACGTTTAAAGAGTGGAAATGTTCGGTCCCCATATCTTATACCTCCGTCATCTAAACCATAATTGTTAAAATACAAATTTTCTTGACCCCCATAATAATATACTGATGACATCGAGCCCTTTTTATCATTTCCAAAACGACTAATTGTTAATGCAATTATGGGAATTAAACTTGCAAGCAACAACCACCCCCCCACAATTTTAATAATTCTGTTGACTTTTGGTTGAAAGAACCTTCTTAGAGCAAAATAGGTTATTATCATTGAAAGTAATGTTTCCAAGATAGGACCTCGTTGACCTAGAGACACGTTAGATAGTATACTTATTATACTTGATATAAACAAGCCAATTAAGATTAACTTACTCCTTTTTTTAAGTGTTAAATAGTAAAAAAATAGGAGAATGCCAAATTTCCCATAGGTATTAGAAATAATAGAGCCAAGATTTGAGATTTTCCCATCACCAAGGAAACGAGCTTCAGCCAAAGACTTGTGGTATAAATCGAGGCCTCCAGAAGAGGTTGTCAATAATTTTTTAATACTGAATGCAAAATCTGAAACTATAGTTGGAAGTTGAATTAATGAGGCGACTATAAAAATAATACTAATTATAAATAGATATACCGAAGGAACTTTTTGAATTCCATCTATTTTATATGCATTATATTTTAATATAGGGGAAAAAAACAACATTAGCATCAAAAATAAATATATAAAAGGGAATAATCTAATTTGATCAAAATGATAAGAGTGACTATTATACAAAAGCAATGATGTTATGGCATAAATAAGATACGTAAAGAGAAGGATACTTCCTGCGTCAATCCTTTTTTTAACAATATGGTATAAAATAATCGTCACTATCCATGCTAAAATGTATAAAACAATGTTAATATTACTAATTAGTGAATCCATATATAATATTCTTACTTTCGTTTTATGTTGGAAATTAATTGTTTTATAACCTCTTTTTCAGATTTCGACAAACCTATAAATAACACAAAAAATGCAACACTAAAAATAGATACAAAAAAAACAGCAGTTACACGAAATAAAGTATCCGTGATACTTTCATGTATTAGATATACGAAAAAAGATGAAAATAATGTAATAACAAATGCACGTAAAAGAAAAGACTGTAAATATTCGGTAAAATTGAATGGCTTATAGAACTTTTTTAAACATATAAGCCTGACGATATGAGCTACAATGGCAGCAATTATCATCACAATGTAAGTTGTGTAAGCAGAATAGCCAAACTTAAATAATATATATGTTGCAGGAACACATAAAAGGGTAAAGGTTTCAACTGCAACATGGTATTCTTTGACATGACCGGTGGCTTGAATAATGATAGAGATTGGATTATTCAAAGCCATAATTATTGCATATACTAAAATTAGTCTGGAAAATAATACTGTATGTGGATCTGCTGTTTTAAGCCAAAACAATAAAATATCTTTCATTTCAAACATTAAAGGAATACTTACCATTAATAAACAGTAGTAAATTAGTTTGTTACTGATGTTGAATATCTTATTAAGATATGAATATGACCCTTCAGCATATGATTTAATCATCGACGGTCGGATAGCCATTAAAAAGCTGGCGGTAAATGAACTTAATGCAATGTTAATCTGCCTGGCTATCGCTCTTGAAGCATTCATCAGAGGGCCAAAAAAGATATTAACCAATATAGTATTAACTTGATTCATTCCAACTCCGGCAACCGAACCAAATAGAGACCATCCAGAAAAAGAAAGGAATTCTTTAAATAACTTTTTATCTGTTGGTTTTTTATATCGACACTCAGCATATTTAGTATAACCAATCCATGTGTAGGATATCAGAACCAAAATGGAAATTAAGAATAAAGCTGCACCATAAATGATTAATTTATCCAATGGAATTATTAAAATCGAGAGTACCGCCATCAACTTAATCATACTCTCTCCAATACTAATTTTAGCAAAAATACCCATGTCTTCGTGAGCAATTACTGCTGAAGAAAATGGAACCTGCATAATAATAGAAATGAAAGATAATATAGAGAACTGGTAAATCCAGTTTGCAGCAATCATCCTTTCGTGAGGTATAACTAACTGCGTATTAATGAACCATAAACCAATTGTCTCTCCTAATATTATTACTATTATTGATAAAATTGTATATATATAAATGCTGGTTGAGAAAATATCCTGAAGACGTTTAATATTGTTTTGGCCTAAAGTGTAAGAATAGAACCTCATTGTGGCAGTTTGGAGAACGCTACTTAAACTTGAAATCATTGTAATAACACCTGCAATAACATCATAAATCCCATAGTCTTCTACACCGAGAGCTTTTAATACCAAACGCACAGAATAAAGATTTATGCTCATTACAAGCAACATTCTGAAATATAACAAGGTAGTGTTATTCGCTATGCGCTTTGTATTATGAAAATTATCAGACATTGTTATTTTTTAAATAATATCAATTCAACCATGCTTAACAACTTCAAACGAAACAAAAAAAACAAAACAATTAATTTGAATCTTATTTTACTATATTATTGATTTTTATCATTTGTTTTTATTTGCTCTTTTCTCCAAGAATAGCAAATTTTCCTTCAACAAATTCACTAACAGCAGAGTCTCTTTTGTAGCCAAAAAATAATCATTAGGTTCCTTGATCTTAAGAATTCTAAACATTCTTTCAATAAATTCCGGTACACTACCCCAATCTATTTTAGCATCAAGATTACCTAAAAACAAAAACATCCTGTTTACCTCACAAAATTTTAAGTACTACTCTATGATTTTCCTTGTTATGAATGTTTTCCTCGTTGTTCAGATTCGTGATTAAAAAGAGTTTTCCTTGCAAAAAATTGTATTAGAGTCTCTTCCTGTCCAATCGGAGTCATTGTTGTACTGCAGCATAACCTAGCACCTATTATTCCTATATTTTTATAAAATTACTCTTTCATTAAATTATAATACCATGCGGTAGACCGGCTTAGTCCTTCCTTAAAAAGGCAAACAGGATTATAGCCCAATAATAGATGGGCTTTTTCAATGCTTGCCTGAGAATGAAGAACATCTCCCTCTCGTTCCTCACCAAATATGGGATCAATATTTTTTACTTTTGAATCGAAGTCACCTAAAAACTCCTTTAGGTATGCAACCAGCTGATTAAGCGTATTTCTTTCACCACACGCAACATTAAATACTTGATTAATGGCTTCCTTGTTGTTAGTTGTTGCGGCAAGTAAATTCATGAAAACAACATTATCAATATAGGTAAAATCACGTGAATGATTTCCATCCCCATTGATCACTGGTTGCTTATGCTCAATTAGCATTTTCACAAACTTTGGAATCACCGCAGCATAGGCTCCATCGGGATCCTGCCGTTTCCCAAAAACATTGAAATATCTTAAACCAATGGTCTCTATCCCGTAGAGCTTGCCAAAATTTTCAGCATATAGCTCGTTTACATACTTGGTAATAGCATAGGGTGACAACGGTTTACCAATGTGCTCCTCCACCTTAGGTAAGGCAGGATGATCGCCATACGTAGATGAGCTCGCAGCATAGATAAAACGCTTCACACCCTCCTCCTTAGCCGCAAAGAGCATCTTTACAAATCCGCCGATATTTACGTCCGTGGTGGTTATTGGATCGTTTATCGATCTCGGAACGCTCCCCAGTGCTGCCTCATGAAAAACAATTTCAACATCTTTTACCGCCCTTTGGCAATCTTCATAGTTCCTAATATCACCCTCAATTAACACAAAATTTGGGTTTTCAAGGAAAGAAGAGATGTTGCCGCGCTTCCCTGTGGAGAAATTATCCAAACAGATAACCTTGTTCCCATTCTGGAGCAACTCTTCACAGAGATTAGAGCCAATAAAACCGGCACCTCCAGTTACCAAAACTTTCTGATTTGTTAATCTTTGGGTAGTCATAGTGATATTGAAAAAACGGCTATGCCAAAAACATTGAATAACGACGAAGTACAGCTTCGCCCTCTCAGTCCCACAAAAGACTGGCTGGAAAAATGGCAGACAAAAATACCTTTTAATATGGAAAAGGTCAAACTGAAAGCATTAAAACAACCTGTGAAATATACAATATTTTCGTATTCTTAATTATGATAAACAAAAACGTCTGATGCTGATACGCATCAGACGTTTAAATCATCATTTCAGAAGAAAAAAATTAATTCACACCTATAAACTCCAGTATTTCAGCACCTTAACTTCATTCCGATAAACACCCTTCACATCCACAACAATACAACCCTCCGATGCAAAACCAATGAACCACTCCTCATGTAGGTTCAGGTATTGCTGGTGGCTTACAGCAACAATAATGGCATCGTACTTCCCTGTCGGCTCCTTAACCATGTCAAAGCCGTACTCATGCTTTACCTCTTGGGCATCGGCAAAAGGATCAACCACATCAATATTCCTTACACCGAAGGATTTAAGCTCATTAAAAATATCAACAACCTTAGAATTTCGAATATCGCTCACATTTTCCTTAAAAGTCACCCCCATTAGGAGTACGCGCGTGTCCTTGGGATTCTTATCCGCGGCAATCATCTTCTTTACCGTCTGCTTGGCAACGTACCCTCCCATGGAGTCGTTGATAAATCGTCCTGCACTGATTATTTGAGGGTGGTAGCCCAACTCCTTTGCCTTGTAAACTAGGTAGTAGGGATCAACTCCAATGCAATGACCGCCAACCAATCCCGGGAAAAATTTCAAGAAGTTCCACTTTGTTCCTGCAGCCTCCAACACCTCAAAGGTGTTGATTCCCATTCTATTAAATATTATAGAAAGCTCATTCATAAACGCGATATTAATGTCGCGTTGAGTATTCTCAATGATCTTGGCCGCCTCCGCCACCTTTATGCTGCTGGCACGGTGAATGCCCGCCTGAATTATCAACTCATAGGTTTTAGCTATTTCCTCCGATGATTCAGCATCACACCCGGAGGTAATCTTTTTAATCTTCACCAGGGTATGTTCCTTATCCCCGGGGTTTATTCTTTCTGGCGAAAAGCCGACCTTAAAATCCTGAATGTATTTCAGGCCCGACAGCCGCTCCAGCAGTGGCACACAATCTTCCTCCGTGCAGCCTGGGTATACCGTGGACTCATACACCACATAGTCTCCCTTTTTTAATACCTTCCCAACGGCTTCCGTAGCCGCAAGAAGAGGTTTCAGGTCAGGAAGGTTATGCTCATCAATGGGAGTTGGAACGGCAACAACATAAAACTTGGATTTTTTTAGATCTTCAATATTACTTGTATACTCAATTTCACACCCATCAAAAGCTTCTTTCTCGAGTTCATTACTTGGGTCAACACCCATTTGCATCAACTTAACACGATCGGGCTTTATATCGAATCCTATAACGGATATTTTACGGGCAAACTCAAGTGCAATGGGCAATCCAACATAACCTAATCCAATAACGGCTAGTTTTTCTTTTTTTGATAACAAATCATTGTAGATCATGACACTATTATTTTATGTTAATGCACACCTTGATAAAATACAGTTCAACATAAATTTGCTGAAGAATCACTTATTACTGAACTTTTCAAGGTTAAAGTTAGGCAAATTAGGCTTTACTACAAAATGGATGGTAGTCGCCGGTTAAGCCTATGGGCTTAAAATTACGAATGGTATAGGCCGTTTGAATGGATGGCTTAGCATCCTGAAGACCAAAGCCTTTTCCTGCAATAATTTGGCGGTAGCTCTCCGTATGCAGGTCGGTGAAGCCTTCCGAAAACTCAACCTCCTTCCCCTCCATGGTAATCGACCGAAATGTGCGCTGTCCCTTCTGGCGAACATGCTCCGGTATATCACTGTAGTCCACGCTAAGAAACCATCTTACACGTGCCTTTTTAAGGCGAAGGTAACCTGCGGACTTATCCGGTTCGGCAAGGTGAACCACGTTCTCCTGAAC
>MTLD01005103.1_pt1 | contig 12788 bp, 12 predicted proteins | sample 1982471 | NCBI WGS metagenome assembly MTLD01 (sample SAMN05712604, study PRJNA340218) | biofilm metagenome | isolation source: sample SPM anode biofilm adapted to -50 mV | place: USA | collected 2012-02-03
AATACATTGTCATTCATAGCAATATTACCATGATTACCCATATGATACTTTACTTGCATCAGAATGCCAGACAATGCAGATGCAATACCAAAAACTAATAGTCCAAGATTTACAATGAATCGACTAATATTATTTCCCATTATATAATCTCCTAATCTTTATCGAATTTACTTATTGCGCCCGTCTTGCAAAATTTAACACATTTCATACAACCGGTACATGCACAACCATTGACAATCCGTATATGTTTATGCCAAGGCAGATTAATCCGACCAAGCACTTTATTAGTGCACACTTCTAAGCATTTCCAACATGCTTCACATTGTTTTGTATTGAGGAAAATAAACTTAGTGCTTGTATGCTCTCGTTTGAAGAATCCATTTCTCATATTAAATATTTTTTGAGCAAAATTCTTCAAAAATTCATTTAACAACGATAACATTTGTTAAGAAATGAATCCTATTTTCTATTTCTAATCCGACTAAGTGAAATTGGAGTTATCCCTAAATAGGAAGCTATATAATGTTGAGGCACTCTCTTTATTATATCAGAATGGTTTTTTAACAAATCATCATACCTTTCTTTAGGTGAATCTTTAATTCGGGCTAGAAAAAGTTGAGCATAATTTCTGAATCTCTGATACAGGAATTCATTAAACTTATCTTTAAATTCCGGGTAAATTTTATTTAATGTTTCAAAGACTTCCTTATTTATGGAAATGATATTTGAAGGCTCAATACTTTCAATTGTGAACAAACTGGGTTGGTTGTTTAGGAAACTATCAATAGATGCAACTTGTTGGTTTTCAAAATAGAATTGGAAAGTAATTTCTTTCCCATCTTTGTTATACCATTGTCTTAAACACCCTTTTTTAATGTAAAAAATGTGTTTGGATATTTCTCCGTCTTGCAATAAAACAAACTTTGAAGGTATCTCAATCTCTACGAATGAATCTTGAAATTGAGCCCAAGTTTCCTTGTCTTTTTTAATTATTTCAATCAATTTATTAATCATAATCTGTCAAGATCCCCCTTTTGGGACAGTACCCCATTAAACATTTTGGTTAAATTGAACTACTCCCTTTTTCGGACTGTTCAAAAGTAGAAAATTCCGGTTTTGATTTTGCTAATCAAATATAGAAAAATATTAATTTGCAGATAATTATATTGGAAGAATATATGAATTCTTAAGGCAATATAGTTACTCCCGATAAATCGGCCCGGTTGTTTTTGAGGAATGCGTAGGTAATTCTGTCTACTGTACAATCTACAAATTGAACCTTATTTAGTTTTCTGTTATTTTTGAAGAAGATGTTTAATAACGATGCATTTTTAAATACAACTTTGGTAAAAGTGCAATTTTCAAATGAACACTCTTCGAAAGTGCCTTCAAACAGGGTGTCAATTATTTGAGAATTTTTGAAAATAGTTCTTCTGAATAGGGTGTTATTCAATGTATTGTTTTCAAATCCACCGTTTTTGAATACCACTCCTGTAAGGTCGGCATTATCTAAGTCACAACCCGAGATATAACTCCCCGAAATTTGTGTGTTTAATAATGAGCACCCGGCAAATGTATTTCCTGTCAGATTTGAGCTCTGAATCTTACTGCGACTCATGTCAGAATTTGAAAAATCACAACTTACAATGTTGTTGTTTTTCAAGAGTAAATCGGCCATTTCAGATTCTCTAAACCGGCAATCTTTCATATTCGACGAACTCAGCTTCTTATTCAGGTTTTTCAATCCGGAAAAGTCGCAATCTGTAAGGTTTAATCTTGACATATTACGGTATGGAGTATCTGCCTCGTCCGAAACTTCATTTTCAACTCTGCTTTCTTTCAATAAAGTTGAATTTTGTCCTTCTAAAATGGATTGAAATTTTTCGGAAAAATAGTTTAAATCGACGCCTAAAATATCTGCCAGTCTATTAAATGCTGTAATATCGGGCATTGATTCGCCTCGCTCCCATTTTCCTACTGCTTGTGAGCTTACAAACATACGTTGTGCCAATTCGGCTTGAGAAATATTAATTCTCTTTCTTGCTTCGGCAATTTTATTGCCAATTTTTTTTGTTTCCGACATAATGATTTTTGTTTATTTATGATGGAACAAAGGTATTTTGATAAATCTCACCGGTTATTACATTTGCCGCTACTCTTTGTTGTAATTACTCTACTTTTGGTTGGATTTGACAACTGAGGAGGGTTCTGTATGTTTATTTGGCAGATAAAACACATTCAAAAATCCCAATTATTTTAAAGGTGTGGATGGCATCATCTTTTAAAATTAATGGTTTATTACATATTCCTAACTCCATTTCAAATTTAGTATTTTTTGACTAAAGGAGAACTGATTGTTATTTAGAGGAGAGACAATGTTTAATTATTGATTAAAATCTACGTTTTAATTTTTTGTATAATCATTGTAGTCTATATAATCAATATTATCAACATATTCTGAGTAGAACAATTTTTGAATACGTGAAACAATTTCTTCAATTTTATCTGATTCAATCAGGATTGTAGTTTGATGAATTAATTCTGGCAAATTATCTTTTTCTCTGTAGTTATAAAAGGCAAGATATCCTACTTTTTTATTATTTTCATTTCTCTGAGGGACGAAAGAAGTTGCTAAGTTATTATGATGTATTGTTTTTAAATTTGTTCTGATTATTCCATAATCATAATTAAAACTAATTGTTTTGGTGTTAATTATTAAAGTTTCTTTACCAAAAACTCCCCACAGCAAGATACGGAGAGGAAGAATAACTGCAATAAATGTTATAATTATTATTGGAAATATAAACATTGTTATTTCGGACTTTCTAATAAACGATATTCCTGTAATTAAAGCAATTACAATAACAATAATAATTATTGAAAGTATAGTCATCCTAACTTTATTTGGTTTTACAGAAAAGAATGCATAAACATTAATTCCATCAAAGTTTATATCAACTGTGTTATTCATTTTTTAGTGGATGATTTTTGTTTATTTATGATGGAACAGTTGTATTATACCCCTTTCGGCCGTTTTTAGGAGCCCGACAACTCATTAAATTTGGCTGTCATTGTTGGATTACCGCGTGTGAGCTTCTTTATGGTAAGATCTTCGGCTTTATTGTTGGCAAGGCGTAAGTTGTCTTCGGAGGAGAGTAATGCCTCCTTTGTTTTTTGCAGATGGTCGATGGTTTTATCTATCTCCTCTATTGCTGTTTTAAAACGGCGACTGGCTAACTCATAATTTCTTGCAAATCCCTCCTTGAATTTATTGATATTATCTTCGAAATTGGTAATATCGATATTTTGATTTCTTACCAAAGCGAGTTCGGCTTTATATTTTAAGGAGTTCATTGCTGCATTGCGCAACAGGGTTATGATTGGGATAAAGAACTGAGGCCTCACAACGTACATCTTGGGGAATTTGTGAGAAACATCTACTATTCCCGAATTATAAAGTTCGCTTTCGGCCTCCAGGAGTGAAACCAATACGGCATATTCGCATCGTTTTTCCTGACGGTCTTTGTCGAGCTCTTTTAAGAAGTCTTCATTTCTCTTTTTGGTGGCTGTTTCATCTCCTTCGTTTTTCATTTCAAACATTATTGAAATGATTTCGTTGCCTGCTTCATCGACCTCTTTATATATGTAATCTCCTTTACTTCCGCTCCTTGAATCGTTATCTTTTTCGAAATATGCTTGTTGAAATGCAGTTGCTCTAAGTTTATTGAATTCGGTCTCGCAATGTTGTTCCAGGGTCTCGCCTATCATCTTGGTTGATAGCCTGATTTTCATGTCTTTACGAAGAGTAATCTCTTCGTCTTTTAGTTTTATTATGTCGTCCTTGGTTTTGAGTTCTGCTGTAAATTTTTCTTTTAAGGACTTCTCAAGGAGTTGCTTTTCTGTCTCTTTAATTTTGAGGCTGTTTGCAAGTTCGTCGCGCTCTTTCTCAATCTTTTGGATTGCCTGAGTTACTGAAAGTTGTTTTTCAACCTCAGCTTTCTCAATTTTTGATTTCATTGCGGCAATTTCAGATTCCTTCTTTGCCAGATTGTCTTGTAGTGTGTTTTTGAGAGTAGCTTCGGCTAGTTTTATGGCGCTTATTTTCTCTTGTTCGGCCAGGGCTAGTCGTTGTTGTAACTCTTCTTCGAACCGGTGATCGCGTACTTGCTTTAAAATATCGGCGAATCCCGCTTCGTCAACTTTAAAAGCCTTTTTACAATGAGGGCAAATAATTTCGTTCATAGAGGTTAGTTAAAAGGTAATTATGTGCAATAAACCAATATATAATTTCTGTTCAAATATATTGCTTAATTTTCATTTTCAGATTATTAGATGCAATAAATTAATAAGGGAATTTAATGAATTTTATAACTCATTATATTTTGCAGACATAAGAGAATTGTTTTGTCTCAGACAAATAAAACACATTCAAAAATTCCAATTATTTTAAAGGTATGAATTGCATCATCTTTCAAAATTATTGGTTCGTATGAATCAAATTTGGAGAGTGGTTTTAATATGATTGATTCATGTTTCCAACCATCTTCATCTTGAAATTTACTGCTTTCATACTCTTTTACGGTATAAGAGGAACCAAATTCACTATCAATAAAATCCGTTGATTCTGCAAGTACTATAAGGCCATTTCTGGATCCACCCGAATATTTTCTAAACAGGCAAATTGCTCCGTTGGGAATAATTTTATTCATTGATTCGCCAACAACATGACACGCGAATAAATTTTCTAATCCTTTATATTTTTCCGGAACTCTAACCCATTTTTCAATATCTGTCGTTTGAATAGAACTAAAAGAACCTGCTGCAGCTTTCAAATCATAGAGAGGGACACAATTTAAAAAAGGTGTTACGTTTTCGATATTTTCTACAATTTCTTCCTCGTGTTTATTACCAATGGTATTGATGTGCATCCTAAAGTAATCTCTTAAATCAGGGTCACAGACATAAACATAAGTTCCTTTAATTGCTCTTTTCATCAAAGTATTATAGATATTCAATATAAAGGTCTTCAGCTCTTCCGGATCTTTTATTGATAATCGTCCATATCTATCGAAGTAGTTTCTTTCTTTGATAATTATTTGATTATTCGTTTTATCATACGAAATCTCATTGCCAAAAATCACTCCGGTATAATTTAAATCATAACCTTGAGTAGTATGAATACAACCAACTTCATTGATTGAATTTTCTGAATTTATCCAATCATTTGAGGTTCCGTTCCATCTCAACTTTACATTATCTATCTTAATATCAAATAAATCTGGGTTTTTCTTAGAAACCCATTTCCAAGAATATCCTGCTATTAATCTCGATAGTCCATTTTCCTGATCTCGTTTCTTGATAGTTTTTATCATCTCTTCAATAGACTCAAACATAACTAATTCATAATCCTTGGAATTAAAAACATTGTTGTCTTGTAGAGATTTAAGCAATAATGAATCTACAAAATCAATATATGAATTACCTCCTTTAACTCGTAGCTGAGATTTAAGAGCCTGAATAACAGTATTATCCTGGGCTTTAAGATTGTCGAATTCAACTTTTCTTACATCGGATGGCTTAATTGACTGACCTTCATCATAAAAAAATACTGCTTTATCTGATTGTTTTAGGACCCAATCTAATTCGCTGCAAGTCTCTCTATTAAACCCCAACCGTTCAGATACTATACCAAATGCCGAAAAGTATGTTCCAAGATTAATGCTACTTCTTAACCTATGCGATTCATCGACAACAATAATATCATACTTCTCCTTTGAAACTTCAGCAGGACCAATTACCATTTTAGCATTAAGTCCTTTTATGTTTTTAAATACTTTCTTAAGGGTCGATCTGAAAGAGGACATTGGGACAACTAATGCCATTTTGAGAGAAGGATTCTTTAATTTTATCTCTTTAATCTTATCGGAAAATCGTTGTTCAACATCTCCAAACTCATTAAAGTTAAAATCATTAAGCGAATTAGACAGCATCTTAAATAAGAATATCGCCAGTATTGTTTTACCCGTTCCTGCACCACCTTCGACGATAATATTTTTTGAGTTTTTATTGTCCAAAGATTCTAATATTCTCCATAAACTATCACTCTGCTCATTAGTCAAATTCTTATATGGTGAATACTTGAATAAATCCGAATTATTTATGTGTTCGATTGAATGTTTAACTAATCCGGTTGATCTAAGTTGATTCCATATTGTATTGAATATACCCCAATAAATCTCTTGTTTTTGATAGTAATTATGATTTGCGAGGCCAAGATTTCCATTGATCAATTTATATTCTCCGTCCCCGGACATATATTTTATCAGGTTTGATTCAATATCGAGTGTGGCAGACTTATTAAATTTATCGCTAGTAATCAATCTAACAGAAGTTAGCTTCCCTTTGGTTTGAGTTTTCATGTGGGTACTCATTCGAGTGTAAGTATCGGTAGTTTCACCCACATACGCCTCTTTTATTCCGTTGTCGGAAATAATATAAACCAATGGCCATAGATTCTTTACGAAATGGTTTGACGATAAGTTGTCAAACAGTTTTTCATTGAAATCGAATTGATTTATTTCTACTTGCAGAGGAGGTGTCATTACAATTCGTTATATTTTTTCGCAGTTCCTTTGGATTTTTTTACAGGATATTTTTCGCCATTTTTTGAAATTTTTTCCAGTACAATTTCTTTGACATCCAGTTTATATTTATCTGCTAATAAAAAAGCATAGGCAAAAACATCTGCCAACTCTTCTTTTACTTTTTCAATCTTGGCCTCTTCGGCATTTTTCCATAAATACAACTCCAATAATTCTCCCGCCTCTATACTAATGCCTAATGCCAGATCTTTTGCATTGTGAAATTGCTCCCAATCTCTTTCATTTCTGAACGCGATAAGCGCTTCAATTATTTCATCTATGTCTTTCATGATGGTAAATGTGCGGTTTGGAATATTTGTAATTAACTTCTTCTCTTTCTGTTTGTTTTTTCCTCTATACAAATTTAGTGTTTTTGTTTAAAAGAATTAGCTAATAATTTATTCGTTTACTTTTTGTATGATGCTTGTTCAAGGTCACAATCTGTGATTTTGAACTTAATTTATTATTTTGAGATTCTATGAATGAACATTAGGAAAATTAAATAAATTTCAATTCAAAACGGAATAGTGGTCAAAATACTTTGAGAATAAAGAGTTGGCATTGTGATCAACATAAAATTCAATTTATTACCGGCTGGTTTCTTTTTATCTAACAAGTTTCACTGATTAGTCGAGCAATTCAATATTAAAGTTAATCTTGGCATAAAAGGAGTTACCATACGCATTAATAATGAGTCCAAGTGTATAACAAATGATGTTATGTAGATTTTAGAGCTGCACGAGCTAACCAGAAAGTTATTGAAAATGCCGAAACAAAACCCTATTTTTGTTTACAGGACAATTTTTAGAAAAGAAAGTTACGAAACCATTTCAAGTTTTAAGTCTGATTATGAGGGGTCTGGTACATAATAATATTCAGCTATAAGGTCGTTGTTGTAATTGTAAATCTTGTCTACAACGAATTATTTTTTTCTTTTAGCAAAACCTTTTTGTACCATTAATCTATTTAAGGCAAAACCATGCCCAGGAACAAAAACATTACAATTGGTTTCTAATAGTCTCCCCCAACTATCTATCAATTGATTTATATTTAATCCAAATGGCGGCATTATTGACCATTTGAAAACTCCAAACATTGTATCTCCAACAATTGCAATCTCGTCATCAATTATTACACTAATCGAGTCTCCTGTATGTCCAGTTGTGTTTATTATATATGCATTAAATCCAAAATCATTTAACTCAAAATATGTATCTACCAATAAATCGTAGTCACATGGTTCGTATTTTAATTTAGGGAACACTTTTTTTGCAAATATCTTTATTAAAATCCTTGTAAATATATTTGTTCCATTTGGTATAATATTATCGCCAGAAGTTAAATAATTTAAGCCGGATTTATGAACAATCACTTTTGAGCTATACTTTTTCCTTATCTTAAAAGCATTTCCAGCATGATCAAAATGAGTATGTGTCAAAATCAAATAATCTATCTGATTTATTTTTAAGTCGTTTAATCTCTTTTCAAGTTTATACCAATCACCTTTTACACTTGTATCAATAAGTATATTTTGCTTGCCATTAGTCAATAAACAAACATTGCTCCTCCCTGTCAATACAGGAATAATCTTGTAGCCGCTTTTTGTAATCCAAGTTTTCATTTATATAATTATCTATACATCGAGGCATTTGTTTTATGGCTTACAGCGGTTATTATAAAAATATTAGCCGGCTGCAATACATTTTTATGTAAAGTTACAAGTAAGTTGGAGTGAGCTATAACCCTTGAATACAACTGAAACCCTTATTGGCATATTGAGTGTTAGGCAACGTGCATTTTTATTTTTCTATTTTTATATAAATTCTGATTCCTAAATTTCATACATATTCCAACTCCTTTCCAATAATGTTCGTTTTCACATTCTATAAGTTGCATATGTAAATGTGGACGTTCAGTCCAACCAGAATTTCCAACTAATCCTAACAGGTCATTCCTCTGAACGAACTCACCAACTTTAACTTTTATACTATCTTTTTTTAAATGTCCTAATAACAGATAGAAATTATCCCTTTTAATAACAACTGTATTTCCCGTATTATAAGGATAGTTACCGGCAAAAGGAGCATTATCATCGATGTCATTGACAACCTTTTCAATTACACCATCAATTGGACTATATATTTCCTCATTGAAGATGGGATATTCATTATTTGTTTTTGGAAGAAAAGAATGATTGTCACCTGAAATCTTAACTATATCAGTGGCATAAAGCATTGAGTTGTTTGTTTTGTTTTTCTTATGCACCGGAGAGTAAAAATGATAATTCATAAGACGACATAATTTTGAATTTCCTCCATCAGTTATCAGATATAAGCCATTTTTCAAAGGAAATTCGATTTCAATTGAATTTTGTCCTCGCTCAAAAATTACAATTAGAATTTTTATTAACTTATAAATTAGATAAACTTGAAATATAATCAGCCCAATAGTTAACAATATATTGGAATTCAGAGGAATCCCATTAATTTTCCAAATAATTCCAGCTATAATTAATATTTCACAAATAACAGTATATATTATTTGAAATCTAAAACCAAAAAACTCCCAGTATCCGGAAAGATATAAAATAATGAGGACAGTCTGAGTGATAGATAATAAAAGGAAAGAGTCACTTTTCATAATAACTGAAACAATCAATAAAATTATCACAAAAAGAAAATGTGATACGATTAATTTGAATCCAATTTGATTTCTCTCTTTCATAATTTTCGAATTAATGTCTTGTCTTGCATGTTCCTAATGATTAAGCGGTGAAATCCCGTTTTAATTGAATTTAACGCGTTTTATGGCCAGATATTTTAATCTTATCATTGTTTAAATTCATCAATCTTGCCATATAGCCAACGAATCGAAACTGGTATTACAATTTTTGTCCTTACAGATTTTCCATTATTAATGCCCGGAATCCATTTTGGCATTGCATATATTGCCTCAATAATAGATTTATCCAAAGGCTCATGAATTCCACGGATCAATTTAACATTACTAAGGGAGCTGTCTCTTTCAATTATAAACTTAACAATAATTCTACCAGTATATCCGTTATCAAGTAGTACGGTTGGCATTTTATATTTCTCTCTGAAGTAATTTCTTACCGAACTTATTATACTTGTGCATGTATCATACTGAAAATTTGGTTCAATCTCAGGATTGGTAAAAACCAGTGTATCTGGATTTTGTCCAAATGTAATTCCGCATAAAAATCCATTTAACAAAAGTATTAGAATAAACTCTTTCATTTTTCTTATTTCTGTATCTTAAGTCTCCTCATTTAAAATATTTGGCCATAACGGCCGGAACTATATGCAGTTGCCGACTGCGGGTTGCTTTCCTGTCGAGCCGCACAGCTGTTGTTGCGGACTACAACCCCTGAATTTACTACTGAACCGGCTATTATTTTTATATATTGTTATAGGGCGTTTTTTTATTTTATCGAATAATTAGTTCCAGGTCCTATTCCAAATTTTTCAACCAAATTTTTATCAATCAATTCAGGCAAAATTCGTTTAACTGTTGGACTTGGAATTCCAAGTTTTTTCGCAATATCACCTGATTTACATCCTGAATTATTTTCTATAAAAGTCAAAATGGATTTTTCACGTGGCGATAATCGCGTTTCAACTCCTTTACTTTCTAGTTTAATCCTTAATTGAGTCTGAATATTTCCAAGAGCACTAAAGAAAAATCGAATCCAATCCGTTACATCTTCATTGGGTCTTTGTGTTTGACAACTTCTTAAAACACTATAGTATTCAGCTTTTCTACTTTCGATTTCGTGCTCAAAACTCACATATTGAATCCATTTATATCCATGTTTTAGTAACAGCAAAGTTGAAAGTAACCTGCTCAGACGACCATTTCCATCTTGAAACGGATGAATGCTTACAAATTCATAAGCAAATAATGCACATTTTACTAATGGATGAGTTTCATTGTCATTAACATACCAATCAATTAGGAATTTCATTGCATCCTGTGTCGGAAATCCAGCTTCCGTGGTCTGAAATATTATCTGTCGAGTTCCATCGGGAAGCTTAGCTTCTACAGCATTACTATGTTGCTTGTAATCACCTTTATGCCACTCGTCTTTCTTGCTATATTTCATTAAAATATTGTGCAAGTTTTTAAGATTGCTTTCTGTTATTGATATTTCTTCATATGACTCCGAAATTAAATCTAGGGTTTCAAAATATCCTACAACTTCTTGAGAATCTCTATCGACAATTTTAGTGATGTCAATTACTTTGAGCAAAACTTCAACCTCTTCATCAGACATATTTGAACCTTCAATTCGGGTTGAAGCTCCAACACTACGAACATTGGCAATCGTTTTTAATTGTTTTAGGCTTTGTCCTTCTTTCTTTTCTATCGTAGTCCATGAAGCATCAAATCGGTCAATTTGACTTATTAGTCGGATAAGTTTCCAATCAATGTTTAGTGAAAATGTATATACTTTATTTTCCATGATTCAAATATACCACTAAATATTCAAATTGATACGATATGATTCGTATTTATTCGATTAACATTCGAAAATCCTGATACGATATGAGCTTATTACATACGATAGTGGTTCGGTCAAATGCCCTGAAACGGAGAGTATGCAGCGTGCGGGATTACGAGATGATTTCTTGTCAGTTTACACCGAACTTTTTTACGAGCCACAAATGCTCAAAAACCTCTGAAACCCGCATTGCACTAGACCATGTGTTGGGAATAGTTATTTTTTATAATAATCTCCATACATTTTCAATGTTTCCTGATAATAACTTAAAAAACTATTATTATCGTTAATAATTTTTTGAATTTGGTTAATCGTTTTTAAGTTATCAGGATAATCATCTAGCTTAAACAGATCTGCTGAAACTCCATTTTTCAAGTGGACTATGTCAAAAATCACTTGCATACTATAAAAAACATAAGTCTTTAAAGTTATTATAGAGCAATAATTGACCCACTTACTATCGGAATTAAAAGTCACGCTTGTAACTAATTCCTTGCCAATAGTATTAAACTCCATTAAAAGTCTATCAGCACTTTTTTTTTCTGATTTCAAATTATCAATCCTATGCAGTAGCTCCAAATCCGTTTTATTAAAAAGTACCGATGAACCACTCAAATTATTTGACAGGTCAGCAATTAAGTATTTTTCAAGGTATCCTAATTTAGGGTAACTTTTCATATAAACGTTTAAAAAAATAGCTTCTAATGTCATTGCATCAATCTCGAAATATGTTTTCTCAATTTGGTTTTTTGTACTGATTAAAAATAAGTCTTGATTGTTGTAATAGTCATAAGCACTTTGAAATGTATTGATTATGATTGCGTATATTAAAGCAGGATAATTTTTATATTTATCAACTACAAATTGCCCGTATGATATTGTAACATGTTTGGGATTATCTAAAGCAATATTGAAGGAAGCACAGCCAAAAAAATCATAATTCAGTGTCGAATCATATACAATTGACAACTCCTTATTGTAAATCTTGCTTTTTATAAAGTTATAATGGCTAACTAAAGTCTCATTTTGATTCTTTGAATTAGAAATCACTGAGTCAAGATTTAGAATTATTTTATTAAACTCAATTTCAAAATTCTTTAAATTATTTCTGTCATTCGATTGACATATTCCAATTTGAAATATAAACAAAAGAGTTGTCAGCATTGAAATTTTTGTCATCATATCAAGTTAATTCATTTGGTTATCGGTGTCTTTAATAATTAGCCCCAACGGTTTACAATATGAAACGTAGGGCATTTCGAAGCACCTACCAGTCAAGTTACGAAGCCATTTGTTAAATGTTATGTCGTTCAAATTTAGCACTTTCTGCCCTATGTTTTTTATTGCGTGTTATAGCCCGTTTTTTTATTATCCAATTGTTTATCATGTGCTAAAAACCAATCGTACAATTCCTGATTTGGATAAACTAACCAGTGAATCCAATGTCCTACGGTTGTTTCAGAAGTAAATTTTAGATGCATATTTTTCTTTTGGAGCTTTTTCACAATGCTTTCAGTCTCTTCGTAAGGGACAGTCATATCCATCCTCCCATGGAAAGCCCAAATAGGCATATCTTTCAATCTGCCAACATTTTTAGAAATAAATTCATTGTGGCTTGTGAA
>MTLD01002504.1_pt1 | contig 12787 bp, 15 predicted proteins | sample 1982471 | NCBI WGS metagenome assembly MTLD01 (sample SAMN05712604, study PRJNA340218) | biofilm metagenome | isolation source: sample SPM anode biofilm adapted to -50 mV | place: USA | collected 2012-02-03
GGGCAGATTGTCGAGATCGATGATATCGATCACGCCGCACTCGTTGCCGGCGAACGCCGGCCGTTCCACCGTCCGGCAGCCGAGCGCCGCGCCCACGATGCTCACGGCCCGCTCCATGATCTTCCGGTCGCCGATGACCACCGGCCGCGCCAGATCATAAAGCTCACGGTCGGCCAGCGCCTTGACGATGATCTCGGGGCCGACGCCGGTGGCATCCCCCATCGTTATCCCTAACAGCGGTTTCATAGGCGTCCCCTCTTCAATCTTTTCATTGTTGTATACAACATATAACATTGTCGTCTATCATAAATGTTAAATGAGAAAAGCCGCTATTGTCAATGAAAACTCGCAAAATATTTGTAATTCAACGATTTATATAAATTCGTTGACAAGGAGCTTTTTTATGCGCTATCATTTTGTTATATACAACATATAAGGTTACGGCTGGAGGAATCGCTTTATGAACCTCCCCAAACTCGATAATTCGAACCTTTGGGACAAAACTTATCTTATCTTGAAAGACCTTATCGTCAGGCGGGAATTCAAGCCCAACGAAAAGCTCTCCATCCCCGATCTGTCCGTCAAGCTCGGCGTCAGCCGCACCCCCATCCGCGACGCGCTCACCCGCCTCGAGATGGAAGGCCTCGTCAAGACGGTCTCCAAGGTCGGCACCTTCGTCAACGCCATCGCCATCGAGGACGTCCTCGACATCATCGACACCCGCCTCATGCTCGAATACTGGGTGGTGGACAAACTGCCCACCCTCCACGAAAAAGAATACCTCGTGAAAATCCGCGAGCTGGAGGAAATCCTCGAACAGGCCGGCAGCTCCGTCGAAAAAATCCCCCTCGGCTCCTTCCTGCGCACCGACTACAACCTCCGCTTCCATATAGAATTCATCAGGCTGGGCAACAACCAGAAGAACGTGGAAATCTACCTCAACATGATGAACTACCACTACCTGGCTGCCGAAAACTCCCTGTTCACCAAAGACATGGTCACCAGCGCCCTCGACCAGCACTACGCCATGATCAAAGCCCTCAAAGACAAAGACTTCGCGGCCCTGAAAGCGGCGATCAAAACTCACCTCGACGACTCCAAGGACAAACTGATCGAGCGCCTGATGGCCAACGGAGGCCAGCTCTGAGCCCGCCCACCCCATACTGCTTTACAAACGCAAAAACAGCGGCCGAAGGCCGCTGTTCTCTTTTCCGTCGACGCCCGCCGAAATTAATAAACACCCCGGTACGTCTTTTTGGGGTTCTTGGCGGGATTGTCCCGGTTAAACTGCTCGATCAGTTCGTCGATACTTTTCTTTTTTTCATCCGGGGCGGCGGCTGCGTCCCGCGCCTCGGATTGTTCCTCCGGTGTACGGAGGCCATCCGCATCTTTCATTCTATTCCTCCCCGCCTTTATCTCCATGCACAGCAACCGGCCCGTCTACTTGATGCCGGCCTTCGTCCGTTGATAACCAAGCCTGCCCTGGCGGATCTCTTCCAGGGCGAGCGTCACCGCCCTATTCGAACCGCTTTCGACCATCGCGGCATCGCCGTCGATGATCTCGCGGGCCCGCTTGGCGGCAAACACCGCTAAGGTATACTTGCTGTCCACTTTTTTCAGCAATTCGTCAATCGGGGGATTAATCATCAGCGTCTCCTTATCGTGCCCGTTTCTGCCAGTTTGCCCTTCTCTCGTGCAAATTAGCCAGCTTAGTTTTGTTTACCGCTGCCAGTTTTTTGCCGTACTTGTCGGCCAGCAGCGCCTCTACGTCCTCGCGGGCCAGCAGATAGACCTTCATTTCGTTCCCGGACTCGCCCACCGGTACCACCTCCGCCCCGCTCCGAAATTACCTAATTTTTTTTGGCCCTTGCCTATCTCTATTTTACACTATTAAATTATGTCGCGCAATGCCGCTAACCCGGTTAAATATCGAAAGCAAAATGCCTAATAAAATAAAAATTTCTTGACTGTTGCCAGAAATAAGGGTATATTATAAGAGCCCATTCAATAGACCAAGAAGAGTTTTCATTTGACCTTCTCAATGCGGGAAGCCCGATGAGCATTCTCCAGCCGCTATTTGGGTAAAACATTTGAGGAGGCTATTCCAATATGAATCAAGACAAAACCCTGAACTGCCGCGACTGCGGCGCCGACTTCGTGTTCACCGCCGCCGAGCAGGATTTCTTCGCCGAGAAAGGGTTCACCAACGAACCCAGCCGCTGCCCCGAGTGCCGGGCGGCCCGCAAGCAGCAAAACAACGGCGGCCGCAGCGGCGGCTACCAGCAGCGCGAAATGTACGACGCGACCTGCGCCGCCTGCGGCGTGCAAACCCAAGTCCCCTTCCGTCCTAGCGGCGATCGTCCCGTATACTGCCGCGACTGCTTCCGACAGAACAATAACCGCTACTAGTAGTAGAGCAAACTCCCTTGCCTGCGGGCAAGGGAGTTGTTTTTTTTTTGCGGGATAAGGCACTACATATTACCTTTTTCGGCGGCAACACTAGTTATACAGCTATCATAAGGAGGCAAGGCGAAATTGGATAAATTCAAAACACTGGGAATAAGCGATAATATCATGCGGGCATTGGATAATATGGGGTTTGAGGAACCCACTCCCATACAAGAGCAGGCCATCCCCGTCCTCGTCACCGGCCGCGACCTCATCGGCCAGGCCCAGACCGGCACCGGCAAGACCGCAGCCTTTGGCATCCCGCTGCTCGAACGGATAAATCCCACCGCGGAAACGGTCCAGGCGATCGTCCTCACCCCCACCCGCGAGTTGGCCATCCAGGTCGCCGAAGAGCTTAACCGCATCGGTCAGTACACCGGCGCCCATGTCCTGCCGGTATACGGCGGCCAGGACATCCAGCGCCAGATAAAGTCCCTGAAAAGGCGTCCGCAGATCATCGTCGCCACGCCCGGCCGCCTCATGGACCACATGGAGCGGCGGACCATCCGGTTCGGCGATATCGGCATCGTCATCATCGACGAAGCCGACGAGATGCTCAATATGGGCTTCATCGAAGACATCGAAAAAATCCTCGGCGCAACGCCGGACGAGCGCCAAACCATCCTCTTCTCGGCCACCATGCCCCGGCCGATCCAGAACCTGGCGCGCAAATTCCAGAATAATCCCGCCCTCATCCAGGTCAAAGCACAGGAAGTCACCGTCCCGCTCATCGAACAGCAATACATCGAAATCCAGGAAAATCAAAAATTCGACATCCTCTGCCGCCTCCTGGACATGCACGCCCCCGAACTCTCCATCGTCTTCGGCCGCACCAAGCGCCGCGTCGACGAGCTGACCGAAGCCCTGAAAAAGCGCGGCTACCTGGCCGACGGCATCCACGGCGACCTGACCCAGGGCAAACGGGAAATAGTCCTCCGCCAGTTCCGCGAGAGCACCATCGACATCCTCGTAGCCACCGACGTCGCCGCCCGCGGCCTGGACGTCAGCGGCGTAACCCATATCTACAACTTCGACATCCCCCAGGCCTCCGACAGCTACGTTCACCGCATCGGCCGCACCGGCCGCGCCGGCCAGTCCGGCCTGGCCATCACCCTCGTATCGCCGCGCGAGCTCGGCCACCTCCGCTACATCGAGCAAACCACCCATCACCGCATCACCCGCATCCCCGTCCCTTCGATGGCCGAGGCGGTCGAAGGCCAGCAGCGCCAGGCGGTCGAAAAACTGCTGCGCCAGGTGCAGGAAGGCAACCTCGACCACTACAGGGGCCGTGCCGAGGAACTCCTGTCGGACTTCGACTCCATCTCCCTGCTGTCGGCCGCTCTTAAAATGATGACCAAAGAACCCGACACCACCCCGGTGAAAATCACGGCCGAAGCCCCGCTGAGGGTCCGTTCCGCCAGCCCCCCCGCCAAGCGCTCGCCCGCCGCCGGCTACTTCGCCCCGAAAAGCAAAGCCCGCCAAAAAGCCTGGAAATATTAATACGCCGCCTCCCGAACGCAAAAACAGCGGCCAATGCCGATGTTTCTTGTATCCGGGCCGCGCGTCGTCAGTCCATCCGGTCCAGGTTGAGGACGCAGGCGGCGAGCAGCTTGGCCCGCTCGAACAGCGTCTCGACGACGGCGTATTCCTCCGCGCTATGGTTTCGGCCGCCCTTGACCCCCATCGCGCACACTGTCGGCACGCCGGCAAGCACCGTATAGGCCGAATCCGCCCCACCGCCCACCGTCTTGGCGTACGGCACCGCGAAGCCGTTCTCGCGACAGCTATCCTGCACCAGAGCGAACAGCCGCTCCACCCCCGCCGTCGCCCGCATCGCCGGGAAGCTCGATTGCCGCGTCAACGTCGTCGTCGTGCCCGGCACATACGTCTGCGCCGCGATCGCCGCCAGCCGTTCGCCGACCACCGCCAGGTCGCTCTCGGCCGCAAAGCGGACATCGATCTTAATCCTGGCGTAATCCGGCGTCGCGTTGGCCACCGTCCCGCCCTCGATCACCCCGACATTGAAGGTCGTCCCCGCCTGCCGGTCGGTCAGCTTCTCGATCGCCAGCAGCTTGCGGGCGATCTCCACGATGGCGCTGCGGCCGTTCTCCGGGTCGTTGCCCGCATGGGCGGCCACGCCCCGCACCTCCAGATCGAACTGGGCCACGCCCTTGCGGCCGACCACGACGGCGTCGTCCACGAAGCCCGTCTCGCCGTTGAACGCCGCCGCCGCGCCGGCCGCCTCGGCGGCAATCATCTCGGCCGCGTTCGAGGCCGCGTGCCCCGTTTCCTCGTCGCCGGCGATCAGCACCTTTAGCGGCCGCGCGGCGAACCCGGCGGCGTTCAGCGCCATGACGGCGTACAGCATAGCGACAATGCCGCCCTTCATATCGAGGACGCCGGGGCCGAAAGCCTTGCCGTCCCGGATGGTGAACGGCCGCTCCTGCGCGCTGCCGGCTTTGAACACCGTATCGGCATGGCCGAGGAAAACCGCCGCCGGCTTGGGCCGCCCGCCGCCGATCGCGGCCACCAGCATATTACCCGCTCGCTCGTACTCCACCATGCGCACGTCGGCCCCCTCGGCCGCCAGCACCGCGCCGATCATCGCCTGGACCTCGTCCACCCCCGCCTTATCGGCCGAACCGCTGTCCGTGTTGACCAGCGCCCGCCATAAAGCCAGCATCATCTCCCGCCGGCCGTCTATATAACGAAAAGCCGTATCCTTCGTCTTCCCCACCATCCTTCGCGTCGTCTGCCGGCGCTACTATTACCCGCTAACGTCAATTCGCCGCTTCTCTCGTTCTTCCTCCCCGGCCATGCAAAAAAGCCCGGCCCTTGCCCTGAGGCAAAGACCGGGCCTTTATTCATCTCCGTTCCGGGAGACTTACAGCAGCCCGCACAGCTTCCACCAGGGGATGGCGATCAGCACCAGGAAAATCGCCGTGACGAAAATGCGCGGAATCATCACCTTCAGCACCGACGCCAGCGTCATATACCCGAAGGAGTACGTATAAAGCAGCACCGCGTACTCGTACGGGAAGATATACTGGTCGATCCCGTACTTGAACATATACACGAGCGGGTAGGGATGGATACCCATCTGGATGGCCGTTTCGGCGATCGTCGACACGAACATCGCCGTTGCCGCCAGCGGCGTGAGGAAAAACTTCAGCAGCACGCCGAACACGTACACCGACATGAAGGTATACACCGTGCTGCCCTTGAGCAACGGCACAAGCACGCCGGCCACCACCTTCACCACCCCGGCCTTGGCCGCGATCGGCCCGATCGCCATGGCGCCCGAGATGAAGAACAGCATCGGCAGGCCCATCTTGCCGAGCTGGTCGGGCTTAAGCACGCCGACCCGCGGGATGAACAGGATGCCGGAAACGATAATCAAAATCCAACCGATATTGATTTTATGCCAGAAATCGGTCACAAGCAAGAAGAGGGTAACGGCGAGAAAAACCGCCGCCTTCTTCTCGTCGGTCGACATCGGTCCCAACTCGCGGAAACGTCCCCTTATAGCCTCCAGCGAATCGAACTCCTTCTCTGGCTTGAGCGTCACGTACAGCACAAGCAGGGCCAGGATACTGTAAATCACGCCGATGACCGCATTATGCAGGGCGAACTCGCCCCAGGATATCATCGTGCCCGTGACCTTGGCCACCAGACCCATGGCCAGCGGCGTATCGCCTGAGCCGGTCAGGTAGCTCAGCTTCGGTCCGGCGACCGCCAGAAACGCCCCCATCATGACCCCCGAAGCCGCCCGCGACCCGGGCTCCAGATTGAGAGCCTGGCAGATGGCCACCCCCAGCAGGGCAAAAATCGCGATCTTGCCCATGATCGACGGGATCAGCGGGGCTATTATCAGGCCGCCGAACAGCAGCCCGGCAAGCGTTTTTTTATAAGTACCGCCGACCACGAGAATGGCCCAATAAGCTATGCGTTTTGCCAAGCCCGACGTCATCATCATCGCGCTCAGTGCTAGGCCGCCGAAGGAAATCCACGGCACGTTCGTCAGCCAGGGCGAAAAGGCCTCATTGGCCGTGGCCACGCCGAACACGATGTACAGCGGCGGCAGCAGGAAGCCCACCACCACCTCGGGGATAATACCGAAAATCCAGCTGAAAACCGCCCAGGTCGTCACCGCGAAAAAATTGATAACCGGCTTGGTGTAGACCGGCGTGGGCGGTATCATGGCGATCGCCAGCGGCAGCCCGAGGGCGATTGCCCACTGGAACCAAAGCTTCGGCGTCATCTTGCTCGTACCGGGGCTTTCTACGGCGGTCGTTTTGTTTTGCGCCTCGCTCATATTGACCCTCCTTCGTACGCTCTAAAAGCCTACTTCTTTTCCACTTCCTCGGCCGCGGCGATGCAGAGCGCGGTCGACCCCTGATAAGGCTTGGTCCCCTCGATCGCCGTCTCCTTCTTCCGGCCGGGAGCGGCGGCGCCGGGCACGCGGAACGTCGTATTGTCGATGCGCTCGATCGCCTTCTCCGGCGTACGCTGGGCCTGCGGCACCCAATCGTACGGCACGCGGTACGCCCGGTACACCATATTCATCTTCATCTGCTTGCCCCAGTACGGGCTGATATACTCCCACACGATCTCGTGGTCGGCCGTCACCTCGAAGATCCGGCCGCCCGATCCCTCGGTAATCAGCGTGTTGCCGTTGGGCAGGCGCTGGGCGCCGCTGATGAACGGGCTGTAGAAGCGGTTCGAATCTGGCGGATGCACGAAGCCGGCCTCGACCGGCGTGTACTGCCAGACGACCTTGAGCGTCGTCGGGTCGAACTCCAGCACGCGCGAGTAGTCCCGCAGCGCATTCTTCGCGCCGGTCGGCGCGCCCGGGTTCGGCACCCCGTAGCCGGCCCAGCCGCCGTTGTCGAACAGCAGAATATTGCCCTCGCCCGGCAGGCCGCGGGAAATCATATGGGTGTGGTGGACGCCGATAATCCAGCCCAGCTTCTTCAGCGCAGGGCTCGTATCGTACTCGGGCCCGACCTGCCACACGATCTTGCCGGTCTTCTTATCGATGATGGCGAGGATATTCGTCTCCCGGCCGTCGAAAATGATGTTGTCGGGGTGGAAACGCTCGTCGCCGGCATCGTACCAGCGGTTCGGACCCAGCGCCGACATGCAGTTCACGTGCATCCAGTCGCCCATGCCGCCGCCGGCGGTGCGCATGTTCGGGTTGCGGCACAGGATATTCTTCGCCGCCTCGCTGAAGCCGAACTCGTCGAAATGGTCGCTGCACACCCATTCCCAGACGATATCCCCGTCCCAGTTAACCTCGATGATCGTATCGTCCAGTAGCCGCTTGTCGGAAATCTTCTTGTTGTACAGATTCTTATGGCAGAGGATGAGCGTATTGCCCCCGTCCACCCGCGGGTTCATGCCCGGCACATAATAGCCGACCGGGTTGCCCTCGCGCTGGAAGTCGTGGTGCTGGCGGGCCATCCACTGCGGCTCATCGCCCGGGTCCTCGATATACTCGTACTGGTTGAACTTCCACACCACATTGCCGTCCCAGTCCACCTGCACCAGGTCGGTCTGGTCCTGCATGCCGAACGCGTTGTTGCGCAGGCCGAGGTGCCCCATCACATAGCCGCCGGGCAAAACCGTGTTCGGGAACCCGTGCAGCCCCTTCCACAGCTGAACCTCCGCCCCGTTCATGTCGATAAGCAGGGCGCCGGCCTCCTTGGCCTGAAAGATAGTGTAGCCGCTCCAGCACTTTTTCGGGTCGTACACCGTGACCCCGGTTGGATAAACACTCGGGTAGCTCATATTATACCCTCCTAGCTATTTTGGGCCGGCCTCATGAAGGCGGCCTATTCCTTCTCCGCTTCCGCCATAACCTGGTACGCCCTGGCCTGCGACCGGTACGGCAGCAGCGCCGCGGCCGGCATGGGCGCCAGCTCGCCCAGCCGCGCGTCCTTGGGTTGCGCCGGCCGGTAAAGCCTGATAAGGTACGGGTTCTTCTTGCTCTGCGTCGCCGCCTCCAGCAGCTTGGCCGCCGCCGCCGCCTCCTGCGGCGTCAGGTACCGCGTCCCGCCGTCTTCCGCCAGCGGGTACACCGTCGTCTGGAAGCGGCACTCCGGCGCCTTGGCGACCAGGGCGATACTCCGCTCGAGCTCCGCCTGCGTCAGCGGCTGGCCGAAAATCGCCCCCGCCAGCCCGGCGGACGGCATAACCTCCATCACGGCCACATCCGCCAGCTTCTCCGCCAGCAGCCTCTCCAGCAGCGCCGGATTGCGGCCGTACGTATCCACGACCAACTTGAAATTGTTGCCCTTCAGCAGCCGCACCACGGCCAGAAACTTCTCGCCGGCCACCGGGTCGCCGCCGGAAACGTGGATGCCGTCCACCCACTCCTTATGCAGCGTACCGGCGCTGAAAAAACCGTCCAGCTCCGTGCCGGCGTACAAATAGGCCAGGCAAGCCCCCACGCCCTGGCGGATGACCGTCCCGTCGGTCACGATCGGGAACTCCACTCCTTCCGGCCCGCGGAAAATCTGTCGACGGTTGGCGGCGTAAAACTTCTGGAAATCCTCTTTCCCCTCGGCCTTCATATCCTTTTCCACAAAAGCGATCCCCTGCGCGTCCATATAACCCTTGACGATCTTGCAACGGACGCAGCCAGTGGCCGAATACACGGTATAGCCACTCATAAAAGCCTCCTCCTTTCCGTGCCTGCGTTACAGATGAATGGCATGCCCGGCCAAAAGGTGCGCCCCCTCGAGCACCGCCTCGCTCAAAGTCGGGTGGGCGTACACCTGCCGCGCCATCTGCTGAACGGTCCCGTCGAACGCCAGCACCGTCGTCGGGACGGCGATGATTTCCGTCACCTGCGGCCCGATCATGTGGGCGCCCAGCAGCTTGCCGGTCACCTTATCGGCCACCAGCTTCACGAAGCCGGCGTTCTCGCCCATGGCCACCGCCTTGCCGTTCGGCACGAACGGGCTGACAGCCACGGCCACGTCATGGCCGCGTTCTCTCGCCTGGGCCTCCGTCAGGCCGACCGACGCCTCCTCGATCCAACCGAAAATGCAACGCGGTATATTCTCGTAAACCAGCGGCTGCGGACTCAGGCCGGCGATGGCCTCGGCGGCGATCATCCCCTGCGCCGAAGCGACATGCGCCAGCCCGAGCTTGCCGTTCACATCGCCGATGGCGTACACGCCGGCGACATTCGTGCGCATCTGCCCGTCCACGACGATGCGACCCCGCTCGGTCGCCACCTCGGCGGCCTCGAGCCCCAGCGCCGCCGTATCGGGCACAAAGCCCGCCGCCACAAGCACCTTCTCGGTCACGACCGTTTCCGTACCGCTATCGCCGGCGAGCGTCACCTCCACGCCGGCGGCGGTCTTGGCGATGCCCGTCACCTTCGTGGCCGTCCTCACGCCGATGCCGGCCTTCTTGTAATGCAGCTCCGCCTCGCGGCTTATATCCGTGTCCTCGGTCGGCATGATGCGCGGCGCGGCCTCGACGACCGTCACCGCCGCCCCGAACCGTTTCCACACCGTCGCGAACTCCAGGCCGATCGGCCCCGCGCCGACGATCACCGCCGAATCGGGCACCTTATCCAACCGCAAGGCGTCCTTGGCCGTCAGGATGGTCTCGCCGTCGAACTCCACCCCCGGCAGCTGCCGCGGCTGCGCACCGGTGGCGATGATTACATTCCCGGCGGCAAGCGTTTCGCCGCCGTCGATGGCGACCGCGCCGTCCGCCAGGCGGGCGGCCCCTTTATAAACGGTCACGCCGCGGTTTTTCAGGAGAATCTCCACCCTTTTGCCCTGCCGCTTGGCCACCGTCCGGCTGCGGCTGAAAGCGGCGGCGAACTCGGCGCTCCAGCCCGGCAAAGCAACGCCGAACGTCTTGCCCTCGGCCAGACTATGGACCATCTCGGCGTTCCGCAGCAGCGTCTTCGTGGGGATGCAGCCCCAATTCACGCACGTGCCGCCAAGCTCGGCCTTTTCCACCAGGGCCGTCTTCAGCCCCAGCTGGCTGGCCCGCACCGCGGCCACATACCCTCCCGGCCCGCCGCCGATGACAACAACATCAAACACAGCTCCCATTGCTACCCCTCCTCGTGCTCCCCTTCAAGCGTGGAGTAATTTCTCGTACGCTTCCTGCGTAAGCAGCTCGGCCAGCTCGGCCGTGTCGTCCGCCTTCACGCGGATCAACCAGCCGGCGCCGTAAGGCTCCGCGTTGACCGTCTCCGGCCGGTCGGCCAGTTCGCCGTTCACCGCCACCACCTGGCCGCTCAGCGGCGCAAACAAGGCCGACACCGTCTTCACCGACTCGGCGTTGCCAAACTGTTGGCCCTTTGTGACACTATCGCCGACCTGCGGCAGCTCGATAAAGATTATCTCCCCCAGCTCGCCCTGGGCGTAATCGCTGATCCCCACCAGGACGGTAGCCCCGTCCGGCTTCGCCCACGTATGCTCCGGGTGGAATTTCACCCCCGGCGGTACCATCTTACCCGCCTTAGCTCCGACCTCTCCCACAACACTCACCCTCCCAGATAACAATCCCTTATATACTCATAATAAAAAACCGCCTATGTGAAATCAGTAACCTTTTTTACAATTCCGCAATAATAAAAAAAATAAAGCTGACCCCGATAGTCAGCTCGTCATCTTCCAACCGCCGTTATTTCTCCGCCATCTCCAGCAGCCGGGCGTAACTGTTTATCACCAGCTTGTTCTTGCTGATATGGCCGATGATGCCTTCCTGCTTCAGCTGGGCGATCGCGTTGTTGAGCGTCACGCGGTGCACGCCGAGAATGCAGGCCAGCTCCTGCTGCGTGATGCCTTGGGTGCCGACGACCTCCCCGCCGGGGCCGCCGCCGTCGCTACGGTCCACCAGATAAATCAGCACCTTGCACACCCGGCTGGGCAGCGCCGCCAAATCGCTGGCATGAAGCGTCACGACGCGGATCTTGTTGGCCATGCTGTACAGCAGGTTCGTCACCAGGTCGGGATGCTTGGGAAGAATCTCCTCGTTGAAGCACTGCCTGGTAAAAATGTACACCACGCACTTTTCCGTGGCGATGAAAACGTTCTCCATAACCTTGCCTTCGAAAAACGGCACCTCGCCGAAAATATTGCCCCGTTCCAGATACCAGATGATCTTCTCGTTGCCCTCCGGGCTGGCCCCGTAAAACTTGACCGTCCCGGAGTAGAGGTAATATAAATAATCGCCCGGCGGCTGATTGCCGCCGATAATGACATTGCCCTTGTTGTACGAATGCTTCTGCCCCAGATGCAGGACCTTTTCCCATACAGCGTTTTTCGCGCTGATCCATGGCGAACAAAAGTGTTGTATCAAACCGGCCACCTTCCCCGCCCGCAGACGGGCCATCCTGCCCGGCTGCGCCTTTCGTGCTTTATGCCCTTTTCGACACGAACGGCCAAATATCCTTGCCCGGCCTTTTGCTCCGGCGGCTCTTCTCCTCGATGCGCACCCTAGCGCAACAGCCCGTCGCCGCCGGCGGCGACCGTTATCTTTCCTGCCTTCAGAGCGGCAACCACTTTCTTCACCTTGCCCGTAACCGCTGCCGTCAGATTCGGATTGCGGGCCGGCAGGCCAACACCGTTGTTTTTCACATCGAAAATGATCTTCCGGCCACCGGGGAAGCTGCCGATCACGGCGCTTTTCACCATATCGTAGGCGGCCTGGTCCACGCGCTTCATAGCCGAAGTCAATACCACCGACTTCGTTTTCCCCTGGTCGTAAAAGCCCAACTCATACTGATCCGCATCCGCGCCGACCACCCAAACCAGGCGGCCGCTACTGGCCCGCGCCGCCGCCTCATCGGTCACGCCGATGCCCACGGTGCCCGCAGCGGCGAAAATCGCCTTGACGCCACGGTCATACATCTGCGCCGCCAGCCGCCGGCCGCCGGCAACATCGTGAAACGTCCCCTGATACACGAAGTTTTCCGCCTTCATCTGGACAGCGGTGCCGAAATTGGCGTTGGCGTACCTCACCCCTTGCTGAAACCCCCAATTGTATCGCTGCACGGGCGGGATCTCCATCCCGCCGATAAACCCGACCTCCCCGGTCTTGAGCAGCAAAGCGGCGGCGACTCCGGCCAGGAACCCGGCTTCGTGCTCGGCGAAAACGATCGCCACCGAATTCGGCCCGATCTTCGCCTTGTCATAGCCGCCTCCCGGTCGCGGCACGCCGTCGAGCAGCACGAAACAGGCATCCGGGTACCGTTCCTGCGCCTTATAAACCGGGCCCGCGAACCTGAACCCGGGAGTAACGATCAGCCGGTACCCGGCGGCATGCAGAACGGCGATCTCCCTATCGTAATCGGCTTCGCCCG
>MTLD01003240.1_pt1 | contig 12783 bp, 11 predicted proteins | sample 1982471 | NCBI WGS metagenome assembly MTLD01 (sample SAMN05712604, study PRJNA340218) | biofilm metagenome | isolation source: sample SPM anode biofilm adapted to -50 mV | place: USA | collected 2012-02-03
CTGAGGCCGATGCGGTGCGGCAGGTCGGCGAGGAGGGCGGGGTTGCGGTATTCGGTTTCGAGCAGGCGGCAGGCTGCCTGGACGGTGGCGGGGTCGGGGGCGGCGGCGGCGTCCGGGCGGCAGCGCTTGCAGGGCCGGTAGCCCTGGGCGAGGGCGGCGGCGGCGTGGGGGAAGAAGAGGGTGTTTGCGCGGTGGGGCTGGCGCGATTTGCAGGAGGGACGGCAGAAGATGCCGGTGGTTTTTACGCCGTAGCAGAAGACGCCGTCGTAGCGAGGGTCGGAGGCGGCGACGGCCTGCCACATGGTTTCGTCGGAAAGGTTTGGCATGGTGGCACCTCGCGGGTTGTTTTCTATGTATAGGATATCACATGGCGGCGGTTTTTTCGTCCCGGTTTGTGCTGTGTAATTCGCGGCGAGCGGGCGGCGATTGTTCGCCGGTGGCAGGATTTGTCGCAATTGGGCCGAATAGCGATGTGTAAGCAATTTTTTTCCATAGACGGAGGAGCGTTATGGTCAGATTCGCGGTAGTTTTCGTTTTAGTGGCTGTGCTTTGTTTGGCGGCGGTTCCGGCCGCGGCCCAGACGATTGTGTATGTGCCGTTCGATAATCGCCCGGTGAGCTTGGATTATGTGGTGGATACGGCGAAGGCGGCCGGGGTGGAGATCGTGACGCCGCCGGCGGGCTTGCTGGGCAGCCGCACGGGGCCGGGCAATCCGGATGCGCTGTGGAGGTGGCTGAAGGAGAACAGCCATACTGCGGATGCGGTGGTGGCGTCGAGCGATGCTTTGCTGTACGGGAGCCTGGTGGCGTCGCGGACGCATGGGTTCAGCGACGGGGCGATTACGGAGCGGCTGGCGGAATTCGCGGTGCTGAAGGCGCTGCGGCCGGGGCTGCGGATTTATGTTTTCGGGACGATTATGCGGACGCCGCGGGCGAGCGCGGGGGGGACGGAGCCGGGGTATTACGAGGTACACGGACCGAATATTTTCCGGATCACGGCTTTGAAGGACAAGGGGGAGACGGCGGGGCTGACGCGCGGCGAGGAGGCGGAGCTGAACGCGCTGCTGGCGGCGGTGCCGGAGACGGTGCTGGAGGATTGGTTCGCGCGGCGGGATAAGAATTATGCGGCGAATGTGCGCTTGTTGTCGTACGCGCGGGACGGGACGATCGCGTATTTCCTGCTGGGGCGCGACGATTGTGCGCCGTTTTCGCAGTCGCACCGGGAGTCCCGGTATATCGCCCGCGAGGCGGAGGGGCTGCCGGTTTCGAAGTTTATTTCTTTCCCCGGGGCCGATCAGTTGGGGATGCTGATGCTGGTGCGGGCGTTGAACGACGCGGCGGTGCGGATGCCGCTGGTGCAGGCTTTTTATACGCCGGGGGCGGGGCCGGAGACGGTGGCGTCGTATGAGGATACGCCGGTGGGCAGGAATGTGGCCGATCATGTGGTGGCGGCCGGCGGCCTGCCGATGACGGGCCGGAAGCCGGATCTGGTGCTGGCGGTGAATACGCCGGAGGACGGGGTGACGCATGAGGCGGGCAGCCCGCTGAATAACCGGCGGATGACGGCGGCGAAGTATGTTTTCGCGCGGATGGTGGCCGGGGCGGCGGATGGCGGCCAGCAGGTGGCGGTGGGCGATGTGGCGTTCGCGAACGGGGCGGATAACGCGCTGATGGCGGAGTTGGCCCGGCGCGGCGTGCTTTTCAGGCTGGCGGCTTATTCGGGCTGGAATACGGCGAGCAATACGCTGGGGTTTGCGATCGGCCAGGGGTTGCTGGCGCCGCGGATGACGGCGGCGGCGAAGGACCGCCTGCTGGTGACGCGGTTGCTGGATGATTGGGCGTACCAGGCGAATGTGCGCGGGGCGGTGGGCCGGGAGGTGCTGTTCCCGGCGGGCGGCAGTTGGTTTTATCTGAACGAGTTGGGTCCGAGGATGACGACGGAGACGGAGCGGCGCCTGCGGGCGTTCGCGGCGGCGAATTTTCCGGATTACCGCTTGGGGAGGATGCAGGTGTCGTTCCCGTGGAACAGGATGTTCGAGGTGGATGTGAATCTGCCGTAGGATAAGATAAAACAGCGGCTGGCGGGATGCCGGCCGCTGTTGTTGTTTGTGGGGGGCCTTCCTGGGATGGGGGAGTAAAGCCAAGGTCGTCTAGAATGTCTCAGATGCAAGGCGGATCCGAGGACGCGCAGCGACGCGTACACGGTACGTACGCTAGCAAGCGCCCGGAGGACCAACGCCGCAGCTGAGCATTCTAGGCGACCGTCAGTAGCTTATTAGGGCGGCGAGGAGCAGGCCGGCGGATATGCTGAGGAAGGCGGAGAATATGCCGACGGCGACGTTGCCCTGGGGGATTTCTTTGACGACGGTGAAGGGGGTGATGAGTTCGAATATGTAGAAGACGACGATCTGGAAGATGATGCCGATGAGGCCCCAGATGGCTAGGTCGATGTAGTTGATGGAGTGGTAGATGGCGGAGGCGAGGACGAGGGTGAGGCCGAGGATTTTGCCGCCGAGGTCGCAGGCGGTGGCTTGGGCGGCTCTGGCGGTGCGGGGGTCGTCGTCGTCGCCGGCGGCGATGAGTTGTTCTTCTTTGTAGGGGGTGGTGAGCATGAAGAGGTAGATGCCGATCCCGAGGAGGGGCAGCGATACGCTGAGGTAGATGAGGAAGTTTGTTATGTTGGCCCATTGGTTTCCCATTGTGATCAGCCTCCTTGTGTGTTGGCGGTCATTCGGCGAGCCGCACGGGCACGAAATAGGCGAGGTCGTCGGTGATGAGGCCGCCGAGGCGGGCTACGATGGCGGCCGCCCGGCCGGCGACGAGGAATACGCCCCAGACAAGCCGTCCGGCCTGCGGGCCTTTGAGGGTGGGCAGGGTGGCGGGCTCGAGTTCGCTGTATTCCTGGTAGATCATGGGTTGGTCCCAGTAGTATTTTTCCCGGTCGCGCTCTAAGACGGCGCCGTCGGGGGCGCAGATGGTGATGCCGCCGCCTTCGCGGCCGAGGGCCGGTTTGGTGACGTAGGGGCGGCTGCCGGCGAAGCGGTTTTCGAGGTAGGTGGGGAGCATGTGGGCGGCGATGGCGTCCTGCTCGGCGGCGGTGAAGAGGCCGCCGCTGTCGCGGAGGGCCCAGATGATGGCCTGGAGGGCTTTGCTCTGGGCGATGAGGGCGCCGGGGGGGTTTATGGCGGCCAGCCGGCGGCGGGCGAGGAGGCCGAGGAGGTGGACGCCGGTGGGGTAGCCGTCGGTGTCGCGGTCTTCGGCGAGGAGGCCGAGGGGGTGGAGCCGGTACCAGAGGTCGAGGGGGACGAGGGCGTCGCCGTCGAGGCAGCAGAGGCGGTCGTCCTGGACGCGCAGGGCGGCGAGGGGGACGAAGCGGCCGCCGAGGCCGGCGACGCGCTGGAGGTATCGGGCGGTGCCGGCGTCTTCGGCGTGCCAGTCGAGGGCGCTGAAGGCGACGCTGCCTGTGGGGTAGCCGAGGGCGGCGTAGCGGTCGGCGGCGAGGCGGAAGGCGGCGGGGAGCACGGCTTCGAGGCCGGCGTTGGGGTCGGCGGCGCGGTGGTAGGCGCAGACGCGGCCGTTGACGTGGAAGGCTTCGACGATGCCGCCGGGGGTGTCGCTGTTGTATTCGAGGAGTTTCCAGCCGGCGGCGGTGCGGGCGAAGTCGAACCGGCCGATGAGGGTGGCGACGTCGGGGAGGAAGGCGAGGCGCACGGCGTCGTGGGCGGGGGCGGGGATGCCGAGTTCGCTGAGGAGTTCGGCGGGGCCGGTCTGGACGACGGCGGCGGTTTTGGCGAATACGCGGCCGAGGGTTTCGGCGGCGGCGCGGAGGGCCTGACAGTCTTCGGCCGCGAGGGCGTGGGGCACGGCGAGGGCGTATTCCTGGCCGTAGAGCCAGTCCCAGGCGAAGATGCCTTCGGCCCGCAGGGGCCGGTAGATTTCTTCCCGGACGGCTGCGTAGTCCATCAGCCGCCGCCGCCGGTGTGGCTGCTGCCGATGCCGCCGCGGGGCGCGGCGCCGCCGGTTAGGCCGGCGGGATGGCCGGTGCCGGCCGGATGGCCGGGCGCGGCTACGCCGGTGCGGTTGGAGCCGCCGAAGAAGAAGGGGGCGCCGTAGTAGTGGCCGCTGCCGGAGCGGGCGGGCATGGGTTCGCCGTCTTCGTCGCAGTAGCCGTCGTTGTTGCGGTCGACGTGGATGTGGCCGGATCTGGTCTGGTCGGCGGTGCCGCAGCCGGCGGTGACGACCAGGAGGGCGGCCGTGAACAGGCCGAGCAGTTTGGCGGTTTTGTCGTTGCGTTCCGTGGCGGATCCCTCCCCCGAGAAAATAAATACAATTTATAAAAGCGTTGTGCTTATGGCGCGAGCGGCTTTATGAGGCGGTTTTCTTGGCGTAGTAGAGGTAGACTTTGCGGTCTTCGTCGAGGACGGTCATGGTTTTGAGCCATTCGTCGCCCAGCCAGTAGAAGTAGTCGCTGGCGAGGCAGAGGACGACGTCGACGGCGTCGGTGAGCCGGCGCGCTTCGATGAGCAGGCCGGGGGTTTCGCTGTCGGCGTCCTGGCGGATTTCGACGCGCACGCCCTGCCCGTCGGGGGGCGGCGCGGCGGCGGCCGGGGCGGCGGGGCCGTCGTCCTGGACGTAGATGACGTAGGTGAGGGGTTCGCTGGCGGTCGAGGTTTTGGCGTAGACTTTGCCGTCTTTGATGAATTTGTCGCAGGCGAAACGGGCGGCGATTTCGCCGCCGTCGACGGCGGTGTAGGTGTAGAGGACGGGGTATTCGCCGCTGTCGTCGTAGAGCCGGTATTCGAGGTTGGCCATGGTGGGTCGCCTCCTCCGCGTTTATTTTACCATGGCGCGGCTTGCCGGACCATGGTTTTTATCGGTAAGGTTCAGAACGGCCGCTGCCGGGAGTTGCCGCGCATGTCGACGGGGATGGCGCATTCGGTCTCGCCGCGGCGGTGGCCGATGAGCCAGCCGGTCAGGTTGGCGGCCGAGCAGGCGTGGTTGGGGATGATGGCGAGTTTGTCGCCGACGGCGACGTCGGTGGCGGCGGTGGCGATGAGCTTGCCGACTTCTTCGGATAGGCCGGCGACGGTGAGCTCGGGGTGGCCCCGGACGAGGCCGTAGCCGGCGACGAGGGCGGTGCCGTGGGCGCCTTTGTCGAGGCCGAGGCATTTGCTGCCGGCGTCAATGATGAGGGTGTCGGGGCGCGGCCGGGAGAGGACGGTGGCGAGGACGGCGAGGGCGCAGCGCTCGGGGGGGACGACGCCGAGGGCGATCTGGGTGTTGTCGTAGAAGGCGTAGTTGCCGGGCCGGAGCACGGTGACGATGCCGCTGTCGACGGCCCGGGCGGCGGTGGGGGTGCTGCCGGCGGCGACGACGGGGACGGTGAAGCCGCGGCTGCGCAGGCTTTCCTTGGCGGCGGCTAGGGCGGCGACTTCGTCGCGGGCGGCGGCGAGCACGCCGTCCGGTCCGGAGGCGGCGTAGACGTGGCCGGGATGGGTGGCGACGCCTTTGAGCCGCAGCTGCTTAAACCCGGCGAGGGCGGCCGCTAGGACGGCGGCTTCGCGGGGCGGGACGCCGAAGCGGTGCAGGCCGCTGTCTGTTATTATGAGGTAGTCGAGGGCGAGGCCGGCGGCGGCGAGGGCCACGGCCAGCGGCCGGGCGGCGTCGGGGCCGTCGAGGGCGACGGTGAGGCGGGCGGCGCGGGCCAGGGCGACGACCCTGGCGATGTTGGCGCGGCCGGCGACCGGGTATGCGAGCATGAGGTCGGCGAAACCGGCGGCGGCGAGCTGTTCGGCTTCGTCGAGCGTGCCGGTGAGGAAGCCGGCGGCGCCGTGGTCGCGCTGGCGGCCGGCGATGACGGTGCTTTTGTGGGTTTTGACCATCGGCCACAGCTGGACCCCGGACTGGCGGCAGAGGTCGGCCATGCCGCGGAGATTGGCCTCGAAGACGTCGAGGTCGAGGAGAAAGCTCGGGGTGGCGAGCTCGCTGACGTTCACGGCGGCACCTCCGATTTGCTCATGGATTGATTGGCGATAAATTCCACATTGCCGCACCGTTTACCTTCAGGAGCAAGGCTATCTGTTACATTTTTTACCACAGACAAAATTAGATTGTGTGAATTGTAATTACGGTATGCATGGTATTTATTTAGGGCGGCCAGATTGGCGGCGTCGCGGCCGTTTTTTTATGGCGGGGCGAACGGCGAAAATTTTCTTGCGGCCGGATCGGTCATTTTATCTTCGCTTGCCCGCAAAGGCCTGAATAGCTATATTTTAGCGCTTTGGCGGCTCAATACAGTCAATATTGTAATTACAATATGCATGGTGCTTACTATTTTTGCCGCAGAGCGGTCAGACGGGGCGGCAGTCGAAGATGCCCTTGAGGCCGCCGGGCGGGGCGAAGGCGGCGGGGAAGTCGGCCAGCTTGTAGATGCCGCCGACGAGGGGGGCGACGTCGACGAGGTGCCGTTCCAGGAGGCGGAGGGCGGCGGCCAGCGGCCCGCAGCGGGAACCGACGAGGGAGCAGCGGGAACCGACGAGGGTGAGCTCGTTGACCACCCAGAAGGTGGACGACAGGTTGGCGTCGCCGGCGAAGGTGCTTTTGAGGACGATGCGGCCGCGGGGTTTGACGAAGTTCTGGGCGAGGACGAGGCCGCCGGGGTTGCCGGTGCAGTCGACGACGAGGTCGAAGGGGGCGAGGGACGCAGCCTGGTCTTCGAGGAGGGTCTCCGCCCGGCCGGCGAGGAGGACGAGCTTGGCGGTGTGGCGGCCGATGATGGTCAGGTCGCAGCCGGTGAGGGTGAGGACGCGGGCGACGAGCTGGCCGAGCTTGCCGTCGCCGAGGACGGCGACGCGCTCGCTGGGCCGGATGTGGCACTGGTCGCAGATTTCGAGGGCGGCGGCCAGCGGCTCGGCGAAGACGGCTTCGAGGTCGCCGACGCCCGGCGGTACGGCGCGGAGGTTGGCGAGCGGCACGGTGAGCCGGTCGGCGAAGGCGCCGTCCTTGCCGCTGATGCCGAGGACGCGGCGGTCGAGGCAGTGGTTGGGGAGGCCGTCGAGGCAGCGGGGGCAGCGGCCGCAGCCGAGGTTGATGTCGGCGACGACCCGTTTGCCTTCCCATCCCTCCCCCTGCTCGACGACGCCGACGAATTCGTGGCCGAGGATGCCGGTGAAGCCTTTGTAGCCGGCGAGGATTTCGCGGTCGGTGTTGCAGACGCCGGCGTAGCGGACGCGAACGAGGGCCTCGCCGGGGCCGGGCGCCGGCTCGGGATAGTCGTCGCGGTATTTGAGTTGGCCGTCGAAGTAGAGGCAGCGCATGGTGGGACCTCCTTACAGCTTGTAGTATGTTTGAACCATCCGGAGCAAACTTGGTTATGCTCAGCGTATCATTCGCACTAATGATTAAAAATGGCGTCGTAAAATCTGCTATAATTGATTCGACTATTTTATCGGCGCTTTGCCGCGCTGTATGGATTAGCATTATTCGGGACGGAGGCGCCATGAAAAACCTGGCGACGGTGATAGCCGCTATCCGCTATATCGAAGCGCATTTGACCAGCGAAAAGATCGACCTGGATATTGTCGCCGCCGCCGTACACTACTCGAAATACCACCTGCACCGCATCTTCACCGCGGCAGTGGGGCTCACCATTCACGATTACGCGCAACGCAGGCAGTTGACGGAGGCCGCCAAGCTGCTGGTCTTTTCGTATAAACCGATAATAGAGGTTGCCATTTTGGCCGGTTACGACAGCCAACAGGCTTTTAGCAGCGTGTTCAAGGCGATGTATAAGCAGTCTCCCCACCGTTTCAGAAGAAATGCGGTGTTTTACCCATTGCAGCTCGAATACAACTTCCAGGACCAGCGCGAAGCGCTGGAAAGCGCGCAGAAAAATTCCTCGCGGGAAATCCGTTTTGCCGACGAGACGGATATTCCGTCCTGGCTGGATTTGGTACGCCTTGCCGTCGATGGGTTCCCCCATCTGGAAGAAGCCGAGCACCTTGCGGCTCTGAGACGGTGCATCGCCGCGAAAAGCGCGCTGCTTATGACCGAGGGTGGCATTTCCATCGGCGGCATGATGATAAACTATGAAACCGGCAGCATAGATTTCTTGGCGGTGCATCCCCTTTACCGGCGGCGGGGTGTTCCCAGCGATTTCCTGAGCGCGGCGCTCAGCGAGCTGCTGAAGAAGGGGGCGATCAGCATCACTACATTCCGCGAGGGCGACAAGGCGGATACGGGATATCGCCAGGCTCTCAAGGAGCTAGGCTTTGCCGAGGCGGAACTGTTGACGGAATTCGGTTATCCTACCCAAAGGATGGTTTTACCCAAGGAGGATGCACATGGCCACTGCACGGCAGGCGGGCGGACCCGCCCCGGCTTTTCCCGATGAGATCGCACACCTTGAAGATATAAAGAGCAAACTGGATGATGCCTTAGCGCAAGCGGATGATTCGGTCGAGAAATTTGACAAGGATTATTTGGATGCTAAACGGTATATGGTAGAGTATCGCGGGGAAATCGACCCGCGCGAGCTGTTCCAGAACGAGCTGGCTTTAAAGCGGATCGACACCCTGGGGGCTTTCGCGGTCGGGATGCGGGATAAGCTCGTCAAGCTGCTGGACTCGCCTTACTTTGCCCGGATCGACTTCCGCGAAGCAGGCAAAGCGACTCCTGCAGTCTATTACATCGGCAGGTTTTCCTTCAGTCACGACGGGGAGCTGCTGATTTCCGACTGGCGCGCCCCGGTGGCAAGTATGTTTTATGATTGCGAGGTCGGGCCGGCGGGGTACGATGCCCCGGAGGGACGATTCGACGGCGAGCTGACGCGGAAGCGGCAGTTCAAAATCAGGAACGGCGAGATGGAGTACGCGCTGGAGAGCTTGGTCCATATCCGGGATGATGTTCTGCAGCGTGAACTGAGCCATACTTCGGACGAGAAGATGAAAGCCATTATCGCGACCATTCAGAAGGAGCAGAACCTGATTATCCGCAACGAAAAGGCCGGGACGCTTCTTATCCAGGGGGTCGCGGGTTCGGGCAAGACATCGATCGCGCTGCACCGGATCGCTTATTTGCTCTACCGTTTCAAAGACAGCCTGTCGGCAGAGAACGTGACTATCTTGTCGCCCAATAAGGTGTTCGGGGATTATATCGCCAATGTCCTGCCCGAGCTGGGCGAGGAGCCGATACGCGGGCTGAGCTTCGCGGATGTTGCCGAGGCCCAGCTTGAGGGTATCATCGGTTTCGAACCCGACAAGGACCCTTTGGAAACGGACGACCCTAAATGGGCGGCGCGGGTGCGCTTCAAATCCACGCTGGATTTTGTGAGACTGCTGGACGGGTATCTGGCCCGGGAGCTTGAAACGGTCTTTGTACCGACGGACTGCACTTTCGGCAGGTTTTCCGCCAAAAGCGAATGGATACGGAGGCGCTTCGCCGCTTATCGCAGGCATCCGGTCAAGCGGCGGCTGCAGATGATCGCGGAGGATATCGAAGACCGCTTTGCGGCCGGCTGCCTCGCGGGGGAGCCTTTGACGAAGGCTGCGGCTATTTTAAAGCGTCTTACGGCGATGCTGAAGGTGAAGAATTCGCTGGCGCTTTATAAGAATTTTTACAAGCGGCTCAATATCGCGGCGATGTTTGCGATGCCGGCGAAGAATACCCTCGAATGGGCCGATGTATACCCGTTCATGTACTGCCGCGCCGCTTTCGAGGGCTTGCGGGAGAGCCAGGTTATCCGCCATCTGGTTATCGACGAGATGCAAGATTACACGCCGGTGCAGTACGCGGTGATAAATATTCTGTTCAAGTGCCAGAAGACGATCCTCGGCGACTTCGGGCAGTTTATAAATCCCAATCATTCGCATACGCTCGACGATCTGCGCCGGCTGTACGAAGGCGCGGAACTGGCGGAGCTGAACAAGAGCTACCGCTCGACCTACGAGATCATCGCCTTCGCCAAACGCATCCGCAAGGTCGCCGCGCTCGAGGCGGTCGAGCGCCATGGGGACGCCCCCGACCTCACGTTTTGCCGCGACGAGCAGGAGGAACTGGCGCGCATAAAGGAAAAAATCGCCTTGTTTCAGGCCGGCGAATATGCGACCCTGGGCATTATCCTGAAAACGGCCGGCGCGGCCAAGGCTCTTTACGAAGTGCTGTCCCGAGACTTCGAGGTGCATTTGCTGTCGCCGGAAAGCGACGCTTTTACGAACGGGGTATCGATCGCTGCGGTGCGCATGTCGAAAGGGCTGGAGTTCGACGCGGTCGTCATCCCGGCGGCCAACAACGAGACGTACGCGAGCGAGTACGACCGCAGCCTGCTTTACATCGCCTGTACGCGGGCGATGCACCGGCTGTCGTTGACGTATACCGGCGAAATTACCCCGCTGATCGGGACGGACGATAGCTGAACGCCGTTTAATAGCGGCAGAGAACGGCCCGCCCGGAAGGGGCGGGCCGCATTTTTTTCGAGCTTATTTCGCGGCGCGGAGGGCGCGGAGGCGGGCTTCGGCGAAGCGGATCTCGGCCAGCCAGGCGGAGCGGTCTTTGTTGGCGGCGCTGATGAAGGCGGAGTAGCGGTTGGTGGCGTCGGCCTTCCGGCCTTGCCGTTCGGCCTTGAGGCCGGCGATGAGGTTGCCGATGATCTTCTGGGAGGAGTCCATGTCGTAAGCTTTGGTGAGCAACTCGATCGCCTTGGGGTAGTCGCCCTGGTAGGCGTGGATGAGGCCGAGGTTGCCGTAGGCGGGGGCGTATTGGGGGTCTTTGGCGAGGATGGCGTTGAAGTCGGCGCGGGCGGCGGCGTAGTCGCCAGCAAGGATATAGGCGTAGCCGCGGCTGTTGAGGAGGTTGACGTTGCCGGGCGCGAGGGCTACGGCCCGCGAGTAGTATTCGATGGCCTTGGGGTACTGCTCGCGCTCGTGGTAGAGGTTGCCGACGGCGAAGAAGGCGCGGGCGTTCCGCGGGTTCATGCGCAGATATGCGTCGAGGTCGGCGAGGCCGGCGTCGTATTGGCCGGTGCCGAGGTATATGGTGCCACGGACGTAGAGCATGTATGTGTTGGCGGGGTTTTTCTCCAGGGCGCGGCCGGCGGCGGCGAGGGCGGCCGGCTTGTTGCCGTAGCTGAGCCAGGCCTGGGCTTCGGCGGCGGCGAGGTAGCCGGCGGCGAACAGCCAGGCGGCGACGGGGACGGCGAGAGCGGCGGCGAGCAGCGCTTTGACGGCCGGGGAGTAGGTGCGGCTTTCCTGGCCAAGGACGGGACGGATGACGAGGACGGCGGCGACGCCGCCGAGGCAGCCGCCGAGGTGGGCCCAGTTGTCGACGAAGGGCTCGGTGAAGCCGATGAAGATCTGGTAGACGGCGAGCAGGCCGACGAAGGCGCCGATGGCGCGGTCGCGGACGTAGAAGTCGGCCCGGCGGCGGTAGAAGACGACGGCCAGCGCGCCCATGAGGCCGAAGATGGCGCCCGAGGCGCCGACTGCCGGTCCCGGCGACATGGCGAGGCTGAGGAGCGAGCCGCAAAGGGCGGCGAAGAGGTAGATGACGGCGGTGCGCGCCAGGCCGAAGGCGTGTTCGGTGCCGAGGCCGAGGATGTAGAGGAAGATGGCGTTGCCGAGGATATGGCTGAAGTCGCCGTGAAGGAAGGCGGCGGTGAAGAGGCGCCACCATTCGCCGGCGAGCACGTTGTCGCGGTAGAGGGCGCCGGCGGCGATTACGGACTCTTGGTCGACGAGAGCGCCGGTGGCTACTTCCCACAGGTAGACGGCGGCGTTGGCGAGGAGCAGGAGGACGACGAGGAGGGGGAAGTAGGACATGCCTTTTTCGAAGGGGACGCGGGGGTCCTTGGGGCGGACGGGGACGAGCATGTCGGCGGTGATGAGGAGGGGCCGCTCCTCGGGCGGGGGCGGCGGGGCGGGCGGCACGTGCAGCAGGTAGTCCATCAGCGTCCCTCCCCGGTGTCGAGCAGCACGCCCAGGGCGAGGGCGACGCGCCGGTCGATGGCGCGGTCGGCGTCCTCGCTCATGTCGAGGGTGTAGCGGTCGAAGATGGTGAGCTTGCGGTTGAATTCGCCGAGGACGCGCTCGCCGTCGGGGGCGTAGAGAACGAAGTTCGTGCGGAAGGCGGCTAGGTCGATGATGAGGCCGGTGAGGCGGCGCAGCAGCGAGAGGATGATGGAGTCCTCCTGGGCGAACATGAGCAGGGCGCCGTCGGGGCCGTAGACCCACCAGCGCTTGCGGAGGAAGTCGGTGAAGCGGTTCTTTTTGTAGGTGGCGAGGACGTGGCCGGCGGCGTCGCGGAGGGTGAAGCGGGTGGTGGGGAACTGGACGATAAAGTCCTGGAAGACGGTGAGGAGGACGGCCTGCTTGCGGTCGTCGGGGTAGAAGAAGATGTCGCGGTGGGGACCGATGAAGTAGGCGGCGATGACGACGAACCAGCCGATGTCGAGCCTGGGGGCGATGACGGCGAAGAGGACGAGGAGGACGAAGTAGATGATGATGACGGACACGATCCGCTGCAACACGAGCGCCGGGCGCTCGACGTACAGGAGGGGGCTGCCCTCCTCGTCGCGGACGTGGTATTTGGTGCTGATGGCGAAGTGCTTCTCGCGCAGCTGGAAGATGTCGCGGTCGAATAGGGTCGGGAGCGTTTTCGCGGGCGCCCGGAAGACGCTGTGGCACGCCGGGCATTCGAGCAGGCGGCCGGCGTATTGGTCCTTGAGGTTATAGCGGATGCCGCAAGCGCAGTCGACAGGCACGGCCAAAACCTAGTCCCCCCTCCCCTGCCC
>MTLD01002256.1_pt1 | contig 12760 bp, 12 predicted proteins | sample 1982471 | NCBI WGS metagenome assembly MTLD01 (sample SAMN05712604, study PRJNA340218) | biofilm metagenome | isolation source: sample SPM anode biofilm adapted to -50 mV | place: USA | collected 2012-02-03
GAAATGGAACTGTGCCGGACGAGCCTTGCCGAAGCCCTGGGTTTCTCCGGTGATGCCGGGGTCTACTACGCTTTTCGCGACTGCTCTGAGGGGCTGGAGTACCTGCGAAACGGCCGTGAGCTTCGGGAAAAGGGGCTTTACGCCGAGTTGGGCGAGTACCAGTTCCATGTTTTCATCGATTTCCGTGAGATCCGCGATGATCAGGACGGCAGTTGGGGCAAGCTCTGTGCTGTCCTGAACGGCAGCGGGGCGCAGTGTCTGGAGGATGAGCTCAAGCAGTTACGCTACGCCTCCCTGAACCGCGCTTTCCAGGCATTTCTGGAGTTGGTGCCGGCAACAGCGGAAAATGTATCGCCCACCGTCAAGCTGGATGATGTCGTGCAGGCGGGCCAGCGCTTCCTGGCTGTGCTCAAGGCCCAGCTGGACGGCAATTTGGGCAAGTTGGGCGTCGTGCTGGAAAACATGCGCGATTGCCTTGCCTGCCTGGCTTCTCTTCAGGCGATCAAGCCGGCTTCAAAAGAGGCACGTGCCTTCCAGGCCAGGGTGCAGGAGCTGACCGGTCCTGTTGGGGGTGCCAGGCTTCTTTTTTCCTGGTTGCTGCTGCGTGATACAGGGATCATGCCGGATGACTTCGGTTTGGACTATACCCTGAGAAATTCGTTGGCAGGTGCTGACAAGGCGGATGCCCAGCGCACGGCCCGATTACTGCAGGTGTTGCTGGTTTATTGCTACCAGTCCGATGATAAAGCCAAGAAAAATGTTTCCGCCACTATGCCGTCAAGGCTGTTTTCCCTGGCCGCCGGCCGTGATTTCATGCAGGTCCATGAAAGCGGCGGTGTGGAGTGGTTCAACAAAGAACGCTTCGAAGAGCTGTCCGAATGGCTCAAGATGACGGAGTTGGCGAGTCTGGCGGCGCAACGCCCTGTTGTTCGCACCCTGACCGCATGGCTGGCGAGAACGGAGCGGGAATTGAAACTGCAGGCCGGACTTGCGGCCCATGCCGGTTACAGGACGGAACTGTTCCTGAGCCTGAGGGAGCCTGTCAAGCCAGACGGCAAAAAAGCGGTTGCGCCAAAAGTCGCCAAAAAGGGCAAAGGCCCGGGGGATTCTGCCGTAAAGCGGCCGCCAAAGGCGCCACAAGGCAAGAAATAACGGTTATACATAGTGCGCATAACAACACAAAGCCCGGACCTGCATCCGGGCTTTGCCGTTTCATAATCACCCCGATCCTCCCGTTTAGAGAATATGAATAAACGCGGCAGCAGCCAGAATGATCAGCAGGCGGTGTCCGAACAGCACCACGTTGTTTAGTTTGTAGCGCCGTCGCAGCTCCCCCAGCACTTTCCACGAAAACAGGGCACCAGCCAGCAGGATTGGATAGATCAGCAGCCGGAGCGTGCCCAGCTCCGGGGTCAAAGGCCCCGGCGCGATCCACCGCTCCAGCCCTGTCGCGGCCAGGATGAGCGGCACCAGCTGCGCCCCGCCTTCCACCAATGCCCGGAAATAGATCATGAACAGCCCGGCCAGTGCCAGCGGCAGATAGGCCAGGCCGCAGATCGTAAAGGCCCCTTTCCAGCGGTGGCTGCGGGAGGCTGTCGAAACAAGCAGGGCGAGCCCGCTATATCCGCCTGCTATCCCCAGCGCCAGCAGAAACTCCCTGGGGCTCCAGACCGTGCGGGGGAAGACCGCCGGAGTGCGGCCGGCCAGTAGTGGGGCGCTTTTGGCGGCCATGATGACGCCGACCAGGGTGACGCTGAACAGCGCCTCGTAGAAGCCGTGACGGGAATGGTTGAACAGGCCCCAGAAGGGATTGCGCAGATCCAGCTCCATGGAGTGGTGGGGGCAATTGCGGACACAGTCCAGGCAGAGGATGCAGTGATCGGAATTTTCGATGCCGGTTGGGTGCAGCCCCATGGGGCATTCCTTTTCCTTGACGCAGTCATCGACCCGGCAGCGGCTGACGCACACATTGTGGTTGCTGTGCATGTCCAGCAGGGAAATATGCGAGACCAGGCTGACGATCCTTCCCAGGGGGCAGAGGAATTTGCACCAGCCACGGCGGCCGATGACCATGTCCGCCGCAACCGTGGCCGTCAGCAGGCCAGCCAGCAGAAAGCCGGTGGCCAGGGCGTGGGAAAACATGCCGGTGGCCTGCTCCAGCAGGAGGAGCAGCACCACGCCGGCCAGACTGATGGCCGGTCCCAGATGCCGCAGCCACCTCATCGGTTCGTTGGTGACCTGGTTTTTCGCGCCGACAAACTCGCCGATAGCTTCAAGGGGGCAGTAGCTGCACCAGCCTCGGGCCACGAGGAATCCCGTCACCAGGAGCGCGGGCCACCAGAGCGTCCATACCGCCAGGTTGGCGGCATTGTCGAAGACAGGCCCGAACAGGGTATAGAGCATCACCAGCAGAAACAGGGGGACCGTGGTCCAGCGCAGCAGCCGGGGGAAATCTGGCCGCCGGGCGAGCCTTTCCACCAGCGGCAGGGTCAGCAGGTTGAAGCGCCCGTCCCCGAACAGTTGCCCCTGGAGGAAGATGTGCTCCGGCTGAATCTCGTCATCGTGGCAGACCACCACGGCACGGCTCATGACCTGGTACAGTTCGCTGCCGTTCAGGGGCCAATCGTGGTCTACCAAACGGTTGAGGGCATCCTGGGAAATGCGGCGCACCTGCTTGTGGTGTTTGGCATTGAGGGTTTTTAGCAGGCTGCGGGCAATGACCGGGATATCCTTCTTCCGTTCCCGTAGCGGCACCATCTCCATGATTTCCCCGGCCAGCAACCCATAGAGGACGGCACTGAAACGACCCTGCGCCACCAGACCCGAAAGGGGTTCGCTGCTGGTGGCAATGATCCTGACCTGTGAACGCCGCTGTTTTGTCTCCCCCCGTCTGGCGAACTGGCCGGTTTTCATGAAACGCACCAGCTGCTCCTGTACCGAAGGCATCAGCACATCGACATTGCGCAGGATCATATCTCCGCCGGCAGCCATCTCCAGCATGCCGCGCCTGACCCGCCGGGCATATACGGCGCCGTCGGAGGCATGGCCGAACAGGGCGGCTTCCTGGGCAATCTCCATCAGCACTTCGTTGTCGGGTGCGGTGGTGCTCCGCTGTTCACCGCCGACGACCGGTGGCGGGGTGGCGCAGTCGAGAAACAGGACCGGACAGGAATCGGGATTGTGGAAATGGATCAGCCGGGCTGCCAGATCCTTCCACGTCCCGGCCTCGCCGACGATCAGCACATGACGGTGGGTGGCCCCCAGTTGCTCCAGGCGCTGGTTGATGGCCCGCACCCAGGGGGAGTTGCCGGGAAAGGCCCCGAATTCGGGCATGAGCTGCCAGCCGATGACATTGGTGATCACGTCCCGGTGTTCGCGCTCCTCCCGCTGGTGGCGTTGCGCCCAGCTGCCCAGTTGCTGGGCCAGTTTGCGGCAAAGATTCGCATACAGTAGAGGCGTTTCCCGGAGCAGTTCCTCGAAATCCCGGCGGGAGAGCCGGGCGGCCCTGACCTCGCCGATCGCCCGGACATCGGCGGTGCGCGGTTCGTCGGTCAGGATGGCCCGTTCGCCGATCACGTCGCCCACACCCAGCTCGGTGACATTGAAAACCTGGCCCGCCTCCCCCTGGAGTTCGACCCTTACCCGTCCCGACAGGATGAAGAACAGTGCGTCAACCGGGGCATTCTTGGTCAAAATGACCATGCCGGACAAAAATACACACTGTTCCAGGCGCTGGGCGATGCACGCCAGTTCTGCGGTTGACAGCCCCCTGAAGAGTTCTGCGTTGGCAATATCAGCGCAACTTATTGACATTAATGAGTAGTTCCGCCGTGGTATGGTCATGTATGTTGCAGTGCCGATTTGAGGTGCCCGGCTTGTCTCATGAGATAAGCAATTAAGGGGCCATCTGCAGAACCGCCCTTTGTTGGGCCTGAGAAAACCTGTTGACCCCACCTCTCAGGCCGATATAATGACCCACCAATTCACAGCACTACATCCCAGCCTGTTACCGAGCCCCCGACCTATGAAACAGACAACTATCGACGGTATTTCCCTGACCTTGGCTTCACCGGTTACCCTTCCCCTGAAGTGGGTCGGCCAGGAGGAGTTGTTGACCCAGCTCCTGGCGGCCTGGTTGGTCATCGACGAGCGCGACATCCCCTTCAATCCCCGCCTGATCGGCAAACCGGGCGTGGGCAAGACCACGCTTGGCTATGCGGCCGCCACCCGGCTCGGTCGTCCGGTCTATCTCTTTCAGGCAACCATGGACACCCGGCCCGAAGACCTGATCATCTCGCCGGTGATCGGCCCGGATGGGAAGATCCAGTATGCGGCATCTTCGCTGGTTTCGGCCATGCTGACCGGCGGGGTCCTGATCCTGGACGAGGGGAACCGCATGAGCGAGAAGTCCTGGGCCTCCCTGGCGCCGCTTCTGGACGACCGGCGCTACGTGGAATCCATCGTCACCGGCCTGCGCATCCCGGCTGCCCCGGAGTTCCGCATCGTGGTCACCATGAACGAGGACGCCTCAACCTTCGAGGTGCCCGAATACATCCACTCCCGCCTCCAACCCCAGATCTACATCGATTTTCCCCAAGCAGACGAAGAACTGCTGATCCTCAAGGAAAATCTGCCATTCAGCAGCAACCGCATCCTGCAATACGTGGTGGATTTCCTCCAGCGGGCCCATGCCGCTGACGAGGCCTATTCGGTGCGCGACGGCATCAATATCGCCCGCTACGCCCTCAAGATGATGCATGCCCAAGGGACTGACGCCGTAGAGCTGCTCCCGCTGGCGGTGGAGCGGGTGCTGGGGGACGAAGCCCTGGAGTATCTCGATACGCCATAACAGAGGTTTGTGATGATGCGCCTGTCCTCCTGTGCCGCGCTGCTTGCCGCCCTGATCATTGCCCTGCCCGCCTCGGCCGAATATCGAGTTTTGATATGCTATTATAATGGTCATAAAACAACTTAAACAGGATATTGGGTGCTATTATAATAGCGTATTAACTGAACCCGGTTTTAGTCATCGTTGGATAATTACGTATTTCAATAGCATGTTTAGTTGATATTTTGCTGTTATAGTGGTATTAAAATAGCATGATTGCCACTATACAGATACATATCAACGGAAGATGGACAAACGCCGGCACATTCGAACCAAGGCAAAAAGAGATCGCCAAGGGAATCGCCGGTAGCGGCTACTTCGAGTATGCAGCGGAATATACCCTCGCACATATGGCAAGCCCACCGGAGTATCGGGTCGGCTTACGGTATCCAATAAATTTCGAACTGTATGATAATGACGAATGGCCTCCTTTCCTTCTTGACATCCTTCCTTCCGGAGCCGGCCGGCGCGTCTGGTTGCGCCGACTCGGTCTTCCCGATAACGAAAAAGCCGATTGGCAACTATTGCTGCAAGGCGCCGGCAATCCGCCGGGCAATCTCCGGGTGGCCGAGGCGGTCATCCCACCGGCTGGGCACCATCCCGGCTTCACAAAAGATGAGATCGTCGAGAAGCAGGCCGATTTCATCGAATATGCCGAGGCCCGGGGAGCGGTGGTTGCCGGGGCCAGCGACGTTGCCGGCGATGCGCCGAAGTTCCTGCTGGTGCGCGACCGGAATCGGCGTTGGCACCCCGACGGAGCCCTGGAGGACCGGGATGTCCTGGACTGCTGGCTGGTCAAGTTCCCGCGTGGCAAGACCGAAGCAGACCTGACCGTCCTGCGGAATGAAGCTCCCTATTATGAGGTGGCGCGGCGCTTTGGCATTCGCACCGGGCAGAAGTTGGATTTCACCCACGATGCCTTGTTCATCCCCCGTTTTGACCGGGAGGCCAACGAAGCTGGCCTTGTCCGGCACGGCCTGGAAAGCCTCACCTCAGCCGCAGGCATTGCCGAATACGGCCGCCGGGGCAATCATGCCGTCTTCTGCGCCGTTATCGCAGCCTTTGCCGACGATGCCCGAGCGGAACTCCAGGAATACCTGCGGAGGGATATTCTGAACGCCGCCCTGCGCAACACCGACAACCACGGCCGCAACAGCGCACTCATCAAATACGTCGGTGGCGCGGTCATGCTGTCCCCTCTCTACGATTTTGCCCCCATGTTTCTGGACCCCGAAGGCATCCCCCGCTCTTCCCGCTGGGAAGGTGAGCTGGAACCGGTTATCGGCCGGCCGTGTTGGGGCAGGATAGCGGACATGTTGCAACCACACATCGACCCGCAGGAGACCCGATCATTCTTGGCCGGACATGCGGAGGCCGTGGCAAGACTCCCTGAAACCATGCGGGAATGCGGGGTTGAGGATCGGGTGATCGACGGGGTGGCCAGTCGGTGCGCCGAGATTGCCGCCGATCTGCGGGACGCCGGGAAGAGGGGATAACATGCCACGCAGAGTCACCAAAAAACGGACGCCGGAAGAAATCCGCAGGGAAAAGGAGGCGCTTTATGCCGACCTGGAGGCGGGCAGGCTCACCCTGGGACAGGCCACGCGCCGGATGCGCCTGATTGTGGGGTTGACCCAGGCCGAGTACGCCGAGCGGGTGCTCAAGATTTATCCGCGGGTGCTCATGGAGATAGAGAAGGACCGGGGGAATCCGACCCTGGAGACGTTGGAGAAGATTGCCCGGCCTTTTGGGCTGAAGGTGGGATTTGTCAGGCGCTCGGCGGGTGACGGTTTAGCCGGGTAGAAAGCAGATCAGCCTTGATTGCAGATATTTTCCAGGATAAATGTTCCATTTGGGTGGATCACCGGTTCACGCGCGTACGCGTGTGAACCGGTCAATTACGAGTTGAGCGAGGATAAATATTATGGCTTTAACACTTTTAGATCTTGGAATCTCAGCCACACTTCTAATTAGTGCTGCTGGATGGCTGACTCAAAGTATAATCACGCATCGATTGTCTAAGGATATTGAAAATTTTAAAACTTCTTTACGTGAACATGAGATTAGATTCAGTAGTTTGCATGAAAAAAGAGCTGAAGTTATAGCCGAATTATATTCACATATGATTGATTGTATAGAATCAATTGATTTATTATACCCAAGTTGGGCACCAATTAGATTTTTGCAGGATCAAAAAGAAATTCTTAAAATTGCTTATGACAGTTCACGCAAATTGATCTTATACTTTGACAAGAACAGGATTTACTTTGGTGAAGAAATTGTAGCTATTATTGAAAATTTTGCCAAAGAGCTTAGGGAACACGTTTTTATATACGAGTTGTATAACATAGATGAAGAAAGTAAAGCGAAGTTGGACGATGCAATGAAAAAAGTGAAAGAGCAAATACCACAAGCAATGAAAGTGATAGAGGCTGAATTTAGGGTTATTCTAGGAGTTAGTTGACATAATTGATTAAAGATCGACAAGGAGTTTATCTTGTAGTGCAAGTACAATACTCAACAAGCGCCACCTTTAGGCGTTGAACTGAGAATTAAGCGTGCACCTCTGGGCTTGATTTTCGAATATCTGGAACTGATTTTTACGGAAGCGGATAGTGGTGGCCTGTTGTTTTAGTTGGTATTTTTTACCAGTTCAAATATTGACACCATGGAACGATTGGTCTAATATGCCAACTATAAAAGCAAAGTTAATTGTGCATCGAAAAGAGCGGAATGAAGACGGCCATATAACAGAGCTGAAAGCCTGGAACGTGCCAGTAACCGAGCACACCCCACACGGGCTCAAATATTCCGTCGTCTATATCGTAAATGGTGTCAGGGTGATCGGATACGACAACGAACGCGGTAAAAGCGACCATCGGCATTTCGCAGGCGCTGAAAAACCATATGCCTTTATCAGCATGGCGCAGCTTGTGAAAGACTTTAACGCTGATGTTACCCGCTACCTCGAAGGAGATGACGACAATGAAAGCGACCTTTAAAACCATCACAATCAAGTCTCACGAACAAACAATGGAAGAATTCGCAGCAATCTGTGATGCAGCAATCAAAGGAGAAAAAGTCAAGCAGGAAGAGCCGCAATACAGCTTCACCAGCTTTGAGGCATTCCGTAAGGCCATGACCCCGCAACGCTTTGCCCTGCTTAGAGTCATTCGCGAAAAGCAGCCCGAATCCATCAAAGAGCTGGCCGCGATCACACATCGCGACATGAAGAACATTTCAGAAGATGTAAAAATACTCTTGGATATGGATCTGATTGAATTGGAAAAACATGGCAAAAACAAAGCCCCCAGATTGCACTACGACGGGTTCAGGCTTGAGGTTGCAGTTTAAGGCCGGGCAGGCGGCTCAACTACCGAACTATTCGCTCAAGAAGTACTAATTGACACAAGCAAACTGGTGACGTATATTTAATTTACTTATATACGTCACTTCCTTTTGGGAGGCAACCATGCAAACCAAGCTCACTCTTCGCCTTGAGGATCAATTAATCGAACAGGCAAAATCTTACGCGGCACAATCAGGGAAATCCGTATCGCAGATTGTTGCGGAGTATTTTAAATTGCTGACTTCTCCGAAGGCCAAAACCAACTCTCCTTCAACACCAATAACTCAATCACTTCGGGGAATATTGCGGGAATCAAAGCTTGATGAAAAGGATTACAAAAAATATCTGGAAGGAAAACACCTTTGAAAATACTTCTGGATACAAACATAGTCCTCGATGTGCTGATGGATCGGATGCCATTCGCGGATGCCGCAACGGAGCTGTTTTCAAAGGTGGAAGACGGGACAATAATCGGCTACTTGTGTGGCACTACAATAACGACCGTATATTATCTTGCCGCAAAAACCGTAGGTGCACCAAGAGCGCAGGAAGAAATAAAAAAACTGCTGAGTCTCTTTGAAGTGGCGCCGGTTAACAGACTTGTTCTCGAATCAGCACTTGTCGCCGATTTTAGCGATTTCGAAGACGCGGTGATCCATGAAGCAGCTTGTCATGTCGGAGCTGAAGCCATTGTTACCCGCAATCAGAAAGATTATAAGAAATCCAGAATACCGGTATATTCCTCGGAAGAGATAGCAAAAATACTGACATAAAAAATAGTGCTTAGCGAGACGAGCCAACCAAGGGTGACACTTGGATTTCGCTTCGGGGGCCCGGGCACCGGCTACCTATTAAACATATCCACCCAGGAGATTTTATGAAAAATAACGCAATATCCCCAGCCACCCAACTCTGTGCCGTGATCGGCAATCCGGTGGGCCACAGCATGTCGCCGGCCCTGCATAACGCGGCTTTTGATGCGTTGAACCTTGATTTCGTCTACGTAGCCTTTCGGGTGGAGGACCTGAAGAGTGCCCTGGCCGGGATGCGGGCCCTCCACAACTTCCGCGGCATGAGCGTGACCATCCCCCACAAGATCGAGGCCATGGCTTGCGTGGACGAGATCGCCGAGGTGGACCGGGCCATCGGCTCCATCAACACCATCATCAACGAGAATGGCAGGCTGATCGGCCTGGGTACCGACGGGCCCGGGGCATTGAAGGCCCTGCTGGATAATGGCGCCCAGATCGACGGCAAGAACGTCCTGATGCTGGGAGCCGGGGGCGCAGCCCGGGCCATTGCCTTTACCCTGGCCATGCAGGCCCGGCCGGCCAAGCTCACCATCATGGATATCAACGAGGCCATGCTGCAGGGGCTGGCAAACGACCTGCAAAAGGGCACCTCCACCCCCATCGAGCCGGCTGTGCTGAGCGACGGCACTCTGGCCAAGGCCATGGCCGAGGCCGATGTGATCATCAACTGCACCCCCATCGGGATGCACCCCAAGGAGGACGCCTCCCTGGTCCCGGCGGAGCTGTTCCGGACCGGCCAGGTGGTCTTCGACATCGTCTACAATCCCCTGGAGACCAAGCTTCTGGCCGACGCCCGTTCCCGGGGGCTGCGGGTGATCTCCGGAGTGGAGATGTTCATCAACCAGGCCGTGCTGCAATTCGAGCGTTTTACCGGCCAGGAGGCCCCGGTCGAGGTCATGCGGCGCGTGGTGCTGGAGAGGTTGGGCGCATGAATATCGTACTGATCGGCTATCGCGGCGTTGGCAAAAGCGAGGTGGGAGGGATTGTTGCCCGGCGCCTGGGGATGAAGTATGTGGGAATGGACGCGGCCATCGTGGCGCGGGCCGGCATGCCGATACCGGAGATCGTGGCCCAGCATGGCTGGCCCCATTTCCGGGACATGGAATCGGCAGAGGTCCGGGAACTGGCGGGGCTGGACAATCTGGTCATCGACACCGGCGGCGGGGTGATCGAGCGCCCCGAGAACATCGAGGTATTGCGGAAGAACGCCCGGTTGTTCTGGCTGCAGGCCTCTGTGGCGACCATCGTTGCCCGCATTCAGGACAACGCCGAGCGGCCGGCCCTGACCTCCGGCAAGAGCTTTACCGACGAGGTGGCCGAAGTCCTGGAGCGCAGAACACCTCTCTATGCCGGTGCTGCCCATCACGCCATCGAAACTGACGCCCTGACACCCGACCAGGTGGCGGAGCGGATCATCGGACTCTGGCAAAGCCAGGGCCGGTAAAAGTCATCAGCAGGTTGCCACCCATGCCCCATCATCCGCACCTGGAAACATTCGGTCCGGTCCACGCCCTCCCCATCCTGCACTACCGGATGGAGTTCGCCCATCTGGTGCGCCAGGCCGTGCAGCAGGTCCAGCCCGACTGCATCGCCATCGAGCTTCCCCCGACGCTGGAGGAACGCTTCCTCCAGGCGATACGCCGCCTGCCCCAGGTCTCGGTGCTCAGTTACGGCACCCGTTCCCGCGCCTCCAGCCAGGGGCCGGACACCATTTACCTGCTGGTGGAACCGGCCGACCCCCTTTGCGAGGCAGCGCGCTGCGCCCTGGAACAGAACATCCCGCTCCATTTCGTCGACGTGGACCTGGACGAATATCCGTCGGTGCGGGAGCTCCTGCCTGATTCCTATGCGGTCCAGCGGATCGGTCTGGCGGCCTACTATCGCGAATTCCTGGCTGCCCGGCAAGATGCGGCGCCTCACCGCGAGGACATCCGCCGCGAACGGGGCATGGCTTTCCGGCTGCAGCAGCTTTCAGGCCGGTTCGAGCGCATCCTGTTCATCTGCGGCATGGCCCACACGCAAAGGGTGAAAGAGTTTTTCGGGCAGCCCCAGAGCGAGCCCCTGGGGAGGGTGCGGCGCGATAACGTGCGTCTCGCCAGCCTCCATCCTGACTCGTGCAGCGAGGTCATGGGCGAGTTTCCCTTTCTCTCCGCCATATACGAGAAGCGCCGGCAAGGACTGCCCGCGATGGCGGACAAACCAGTGCCTTCACTGCGCCGCAGGTTCAACGCCCTGGAGCTGATCCAGGGAGGCAGGCGGGAGATTCCCGAACAGGAGACCCTGGCAGTTGCCATCGGGGAGAGCGCCGGCCATGTCGGCCATCAGGGGGAGATGCCCGACCGGCAGCGCATTCACCTGCGGCTGTTCGAGCAGGCGGCCCGCCACTACCGCCAGGAAACCGGCGAGCGGGTGCATCACTGGCAGAAACGGACCTTTTTCCGCTTTACCCGCAATTACGCCGCCCTGTCCGGGGTGCTGCTGCCCGATCTCTTCCAGCTCCTGGCCGCGGCGCGGGGCTGCGTGGACGACAACTTTGCCTATGCCTTCTGGCGCCTGGCCTGCTGTTATCCCTGGCAGAAGGAAAAAGCGGAGCTACCGGTCATGCGGCTGCGGGCCGAGGACCTTTACGGCCAGACCCGCCAGATCCGTTTCCGCCCCCGCAAGCCTTCGGGGAAGGGGCTGGGTGACCTGCGCTTCCTGAACCGGAAGCGGGAAAAACGTCCCGGAGAATGGCTTGAAGGCTTTGATGACGCTGCGGTCTGCTCCTGGCCACCGGAAGACCTGGTCATCGAGAATTACGGCAATTTTCTGAAGAAAAAGGGGCTGGGGCAGCTTTCGGAGGAGTTTACCCGCATAGAACCGTTCAGCACCTCGTTTCTGGACGGTATCGACCTGCGGGAGACGATCCGCAACCTGCCCCACGACGGGCGCGTCTATGTGCGGGAGCGGCTGCGGATCAAGGGCGGGGTGGGATGTGTGGTGGTGATCTTCGACGAGGATCGCCGCAACCGCTATCCCTTTGCCATGACCTGGCTGGGGGAGCATGAACAGGAATCCGACATGGCCTTCTACGCCACCGACCCTGGCGAGAACATCAGCGGGCCGGGCATCTGCCGCTGCGAGTACGGCGGGCTGCTGCTCTCCTATCCGCCGCGCCGGTTGGGGGATGTCTGGAGCGATCCCGCCTACCGTGGCTGCGGCAGCAAGGCCGAGCAGCTCCTGACGGCAGCCCTGGAATATTCGATTGAGCAGCATGTGGTCTACGTGGCGGCCCGGCCGCCGCGCAGCATCTTCAAGCGCATTGCGGCCAGGCTGGGAAGGAAGATCGTCTTCATACCTCTGGGGAGCCTGACGCCGCCGACACTCAAGCGCATCCGGGTGATGCATCTGTTGTACGGCCATGACAAACGCAAGATAGCAAAGGATTACATCTGGTAGGAGCTTTCTAAACCCATCCCCACCCTGGCTCTCCCTTTGAAGGGGAGGGGAAATAAACTTCTCCCCCTTCAAGGGGGAGATTGAGAGGGGGATGGGGTCAGTAGAAAAGGCCCCGTGACGGGGCCTTTTTCATGTTTGTCAATGTCCGCCCGGTGCCGCTGTGTTCCCCTGGGGCAGGTACTGTTCAAACTGTTTCTTATCGACAGCGCAACGATAGGCCTCTTCGGGATTAACCTTTTTCGTTTTCAGCAGGTCGAGGAGGTGCTGGTCCAT
>MTLD01000926.1_pt1 | contig 12688 bp, 10 predicted proteins | sample 1982471 | NCBI WGS metagenome assembly MTLD01 (sample SAMN05712604, study PRJNA340218) | biofilm metagenome | isolation source: sample SPM anode biofilm adapted to -50 mV | place: USA | collected 2012-02-03
GCGATATCGGCGCCCATCCCGGCTGGTGTCTTGAGTATTCCAAGGGAGACCGGATAGACCGAGGCCACCAGGAGGGCACCGGCACCATGGACTTGATCCGCAATTGCGCTGAAATCCTCCACACAACCGAAGAAATTGGGGTTCTGCACCAGAACCGCCGCCACGCTGTCGTCCAGTGCCTTAGCCAGTTCGTCCCGGTTGAGCGTGCCATCCAGGGGCGCGATCTCAACCACCTCCACCTTGAGGTTGTAAAGATAGGTTTTCAGCACCTGTCGGGAAAATGGATTGACACAGCCATCCACCACAATCCTGTTCCTGCCGGTCACGCGCAGGGCCATCATGGCGGCCTCGGCACAGGCCGTGGCGCCGTCGTAGAGTGAAGCGTTGCTCACATCCATCCCTGTCAGGCGACAAATGGCTGTCTGATACTCGAACAGGGCCTGTAGCGTCCCCTGGGAACATTCCGGCTGATATGGCGTATAGGCGGTATAGAACTCGGAGCGGCCCGACAGATGATCAACCACGGACGGGATGATGTGATCGTAGAACCCGCCGCCGATGAAATTGAGCATTGATTTGCTGTTGTCGGCTACTATGGCCTGCATCCTGGCATAGGTTTCGAACTCGGACATGCCGGGGGGGATGTTGAAGGTCTTGGCCCTCAAGTCGGAGGGGATCGGAGCGAAGAGTTCCTCGACGCTTGAAACTCCGATTGCCGCGAGCATCTCGCTGATTTCCTCCGGCGAATGTGGGCAGTAATGGCTTTCGTTCATGGTATTCTCCCAAAAATGGTAGGTCGCCCAATGCAACATGATACTCTGGTGGAGCAAGCCAACGCCTACAGAGTTTTCAGGTATTCTCCGTACTGCTCGCTGGTCATCAGGTTCTTCAGTTCCGACTCGTCGGCGATCTCGATCCAGGCCATCCAGCCCGCATCCTCGGCGCTCTCGTTGACAATCTCGGGGCTGTTGTTCAAGACTTCGTTGATCTTGACCACCTTCCCGGAAATCGGGGCATAGATATCGCTGGCAGCCTTGACCGACTCGATGCTTCCCAGCACTGCGAACTGTTTGACTACTGCGTCCATCTTTGGCAGCTCGACAAAGGTCACATCCCCCAGCTCATGGGCCGCGTGTTCGCTGATGCCGACCGCGCCGATCCCGTCTTTAACCTTGACCCATTCGTGTTCTTTGGTGAAATACATGCTCATATTCTTCCTCCCGGTATTCAATATATACAACGTAACTATCCCTTATGGTGTCTTGGCCACTGTAATCAATATCAGGATCTCAAGGAACCGCCCCGATAAAAAGGCAATTGACAGACCGTCGCCTCCATGCTGATCCGGTCATGCAGGATGGTCAATGGCGCACCGATCACCGCTGCCTCCGGTTTTACATACCCCAGGCCGATCCCGCAGCCAAGCATCGGCGAAAACACACCGCTGGTCACACTCCCGACAGACCCTGCCTCCTGGCAAAGCTGGTAATGGTGGCGCGGAGAACGGCGGCCGATGACCTCGAAGGCCACCTTTTTTCGGGGCACCCCCTGTTGTTTCTGGCGCAGCAGCGCTTCCTTGCCGACGAACTTCTTTTCAAAGTTGACAAATCCTTCCAAGTCCGCCTCCAATGGCGTCGTGGACTCATCAATGTCGCTGCCGTAAAGGGAGTAACCGACTTCCAGACGCAATACGTCACGCGCGCCCAAGCCGGCCGGCCTTACCCTGCCATCTTTCAACAGCAGATCCCACAGCTCGCCGGCCTTGGCAGCGGGCAGAAAGATTTCATAGCCCAATTCGCCGGTATAGCCGGTGCGGCTTACGATGGCTTCGCAGCCGAGAATTTCCATGGTCGTAAACTTGAAATAAGGGAGTTGGGCGATGCCGGCGCCAAAGGCCGCAGTCATTACGTCCCTGGAATGTGGTCCCTGAATATCCAGCTTGCCCGTGTCGGCCGAGATATCGGTAAAGTCACCGCCATGCAGACGGGACTTGATGACACTGAAATCATTGTCCGATGTTGCGGCATTGACCACGATCATGGCCCTGTCTTCGGCCAGGCGGAAGACAATCAGATCATCGATGATGCCCCCCTTCTCGTTAAGCAGGAAGCCATAGCGCGAACGTCCGATCGGGATCGATTTCACCGAAAACGTAAAGACGTCTTCCAGGCCGCCGGCCTCAAAATCACCCTGGTAGAGGAACTCTCCCATATGGCAGATATCGAAGAGCGCGGCCTGCTCCCGGCACCACTTGTGCTCGGCAATGATCCCTTCATACTGGATCGGCATGTTCCAACCGCCGAACGGGGCCATCAGCGCCTTGATAGCTTCGTGCCGGCTGCAAAGCGGTGTTGATCTGAGCTGTTCCATGATTATTTCTCCCTGGCCGCCGTTATTGATAGGGCGACGTAATGATATTGTTCTTGTGGCGAGAGCCCTTGCCTTTTTTCCCGGTAATGCCGGCCAGGTTGAGGATGTCATTCAACTGCATCTTCCAGCCGCCATCCTCGTATGAGAGCTTGAAGTCGCGGGTACTGGAATCCACCGGCCCTGGGGTTCCTTCGAGGTTGACCTTGACATAGACCGTGGCCTCGTTGCGCTTTTCATGCATTACCCTGAAGTTCTGGAGCTTCTGCCAGCAGCATGCCGGCCTTATTGTTGTTTCGCGCATCCTTGCAATAAAATTTTCCTTGGTGGTTCTGCCGCGGTGGGACAAGCTCTCGTAGAGTTGTTCAAATCGTCCTTCACGCCACAGATCCAAAGCTTCCGACATGGACTGCTCCAGGACTGACCCGGTTGCCTCGGCATTGGCGTCGGCGCACTTCAACACAGCAAACAATATGGTAAACAAAATAAATGATGCGATGCTGAAGCGAAGGGCCATAAACTCCTCCATAAATCACTTAATCAATGCAAACACTACACACCATAACACCTTGTAATAATTGGACTTTACTGAGTGGTATCAGATATTTAACTTGGAAGATTGTGCATATTTTGGGTAAAAAGTAAAGACCAAAGCTCCGCTGAAATAAGTTTCCAATCCCAGTCGAGTCCAATCAATCAAACCTGCTGAACAACCCATGGAAGCTTTCGCTGATTCTATAACCACTTAAGCGATAGGACATCGGCTATTTGAATTGAAGATGCATACGGAGTCTGCAGCAGTTAATTGCCCTGAATATATTTCAGGAGTCAGATGTATCCCGTTCAAGGAAGCATAATCCGATTCTGGGGGAGTTGAGGCGGGCTATTTTGCTGTTGTACTCTCCGGAACTGAAAACCGGGTCATTGTTTAAAATCAAATTGCACTTATCACCTGCGCGTATTCCGACTGGAATCGTTCCGCACATTCTGATCAGGGCACCGGTGAAAGAAATGTTTTCCAGAATACACCAGTACTTGGATTCATTGTAATATAGGACACACTTCGTAAAGCATCCGATCCGTATGTTCTGTCTCTTCTCCATCATAATGCAGGCCTTTCGTACACTCGCACCACACGCGAATCCGGAGAGTGAAGCAATTGGAAGGGCTTTCAGATAAACACTGCAATAAGTGGCAAGCTTGATACATCACCTGACCGTACTAATTCGTTTGCATTATATTACTACACAAATCGCAATTGTAAACAACACCGGATTAATATTATCAAATAATACATCTTTGCGATATTTCGAGGTTTTTCTTGTTAAAATCTTTGTATGCGCATACAATGCGAACTCACATCTTGGTGGGGGTAACCCTATGTCAAACCAATACGCCGATTTGCACAAAATCCTCAATCTCGGCTTCGAATTTTCCCAAATAAAGGACATAGACCTGCTCCTGGAAAAAATCCTGGGAGAAGCACGCAAATTTACCGACTGCGATGCAGGATCAATCTATGTCAAGGAAGGGGAAAACCTCCGTTTCAGTTATGCCCAGAACGACACTCTGCAAAGAAAACTGCCTTTGGGACGAAAACTACCATATGCCACTTTCAGCGTTCCGATCAGCAACCAATCGATCGCCGGCCATGTAGCTGCTAACGGCACAATTCTTAATATCTCCGATGTATACGAGCTTGATGCTTCTTTCCCCTTCTCATTCAATCGTTCCTACGATGACATAACCAACTATCGCACCAAATCGATGCTGACCATCCCGTTGAAAAACTTTCGCGGCGACATCATTGGTGTGTTGCAGCTGATCAATGCCATGGACGACAAGGGAGAATATATCCCTTTTGCCGAGGACGACGCCAACACCATAAAATATTTTGCCAATAATGCGGCACACGCAATCGAACGCGCCAAAATGACCCGCGAAATTATCCTGCGAATGAACAAAATGGCGGAACTTCGCGACCCGAAAGAGACCGGCCCCCATGTCAACCGGGTCGCATCCTATGCCGTCATTCTTTATGAAACCTGGGCAATGACAAAGGGACTGCCCCAAGACGAAATAGACAAGAACCGTGACGTATTACGCATGTCGGCCATGCTCCACGACGTGGGCAAGGTTGCCATCTCAGACACGATCCTGAAAAAACCTGGCCGTTTCACTCCAGAGGAATTTCAGGTGATGAAGCTGCACACTTTGTATGGTGCCAACCTCTTTAAGGACATCTACTCGGACTTCGACGAATCGGCCGGCATAGTGGCGCTCAACCACCATGAGCGCTGGGACGGCACGGGCTATCCTGGGCATATCGACCCAACGACACTAAAACCGCTGACCGGATATGGTCTCGAAGGAGGTGGGGCCCGCGGAAAGCAGGGCAAGGAGATCCCGCTCTTCGGACGGATTGTAGCCCTGGCAGACGTCTATGATGCGCTCTCGTCACGACGCTGCTACAAGGAAGCCTGGGACGAAAACAGCGTGGTGACGACGATCCGAGAAGAAGCCGGCAAACAGTTCGACCCCGAGCTGGTAGAGGTTTTCATGGAGTGCCTGGACAGTTTTCGCCAGATCGAAAAGCTCTATCCCGATGAAGCTGCTGAAGCGTCGCTATCCTGAATATTCCAGGAGCCGATTCGATTTTATGGTTCTTGAGCCGGCCAAGAACGTGAACCCATAAAGCGGTCCGGACATCATGAATCGCCAAGAAAGAGCTTATGCTCCATGAATTGATCCTTATTCTAACCCAGTTTGGAGGGGGGCCCGGCGACCCGGCAAATAATGCCGTGCGCTTTCTTCTGGCAGCCTTCTTCTGGGGTACTCTCCTCTTAATCTCTTTACGGATGTGGCGGGTCGCCAAAGACCGCCAGCATCTTTTTTTCGCCTTGGCAGCCCTGGTCGGCATCAGCCGGGAACTTTTCATGTTCGTCGCCGAATACGGCAGTTTCCGCGGTTATGTCTCTTTTCCGGCCCTTTTCCGCTATTACCCACCCTACGAGCATGCAGTAACCATGTTCTCGGTCATTTTGATGGGATATGCCTTTCTCAGGTATTATCTCGATTTCGAAAAATTCTCCCGTTTCTACCTGATTGCATGTTCCGCCGTAACATTCCTCCTCTATCTGGTCACGGCGCCGTTATGGATCAAATTTCTCGACGCGGCCATGCACTTATACCCACAAGCCCCCTATACCGGTGCTTTTTTCGATCATTTCTGGGGAGAGATCGCTTTTAGGGCCTCTGCCGTCTGCATTTATGGAACATTGCTCGTGGCATTCGGTTATGCCCGGACCCAAAAGCAGATAGTTCCCTGGCCCGCTCTAGTGGCATTCCTCTACTTTTTCCTGGACAATGCCCTCCAACTTCTTAACATTGCCCTTTCTGGCCGGTACACATCCGAATTGGTCCCACTTCGCCATTGCCTGCACCTGTGGGGGATCACGCTGCTTGTCGGGGTATATTGGTGGGACATCAACAATCGTGTAGGCAAACTCCAAGAGGTGAGGAACAGGATTTTCAACCTGACGCCCGACATACTGGGTATTGCGGATCTTTCAGGGAAAATTTCTGTTCTCAGCCCGGCCTGCGAGGCAATTCTGGGTTATCGTCCCGAGGAGCTGGTCGGAGCCCACCTGCAGGATCTGGGTTTTCCAAGCCCGGCAGCGACGCTAAATACTGATCCACAGAATTTTACCGCCGAAGACGATTGCATCTATCATACGATCAGCGGTGAGGCACGCTGGATACACTGGAAATTCCAGGCGGTCGAAGACCAGGACCAGGTCTATTTCGTCATATCAGATTTGACGCATCGCAAATTTGCCGAGCTTGAGCGGGAAGAGATGTCCCGCAAAATCGCCGCTTCCAACAAAGAACTGCAGCACTTTGCCTACATAGCATCCCATGACCTCCAGGAACCCCTGCGCACCATTACCAGCTTTATCCAACTGCTGGCCAAACGATACAAGGGCAAACTGGACAGCGATGCCGACGACTTCATCAACTTCATCACTGACGGGGCCAAGCGGATGCAGCAGCTGATTACTGACCTGCTCAGCTATTCCAGGGTCGATTCCAAAGGAAAGGATTTTGCCGACTTTGATTGCGAGGCGGTTTTAGCGCGTACCATCGACAACCTGAGACAGGCCATAACCGAGAGCGGCGCAATGATCACCCACGACCCGCTGCCGGTCATGTACGGCGATGATATCCAGATATCGCAACTATTCCAAAACCTTATCGGAAATGCCATCAAGTTCAGGAGTTCCGACGCCGTCGCGATCCATGTCGGAGTAACCGACAGGCCCGATGAATGGGAAATCAGCGTCCGCGATAATGGCATCGGCATCGAACCAGAATTCTTCGAGAGGATTTTCGAGATTTTCCAGTGCCTGCATCCCAGAGATCAGTATCCGGGAACCGGAATCGGGCTGGCTATATGCAAAAAAATCGTAGAGCGGCACAACGGGAAAATCAGCGTTGCCTCAGAACCTGGCAAGGGAACAACCTTTACCTTCACGATCAGCAAAAGCCAACAGGCTGACATAGGATTATGATGGCATTTCGACCGAATTCATTTATCCGCCCTAGCGGCACGCTTCATGTACTCGTCTTAAGAGCTGCAGCGTTTTGCCTGACGGTATTCCTGCTCTGCTGCCTCTTCAGCCATCCGGCAACCGCAGATACCGGTATTGAACAGAAGTCCAACATCCTGATACTGGATTCCTATCACCCCTATTATTCGTGGTCGGACGACGAGGTCGAAGGTATCGTAGAAACGCTGCATAAGGCCCGGCCGGAAGAAGAGCCGATCATTGAATACCTGGACTGCAAATTCTTTCCCAAAGAAGAACATTTCAAGGAACTGAGAGCGCTTTTCCTCCGCAAATTCAGCAGAGTCAGGATATCGGTAATCATCGCGGCCGACAATCCGGCCCTGGACTTTGCCCTGAAGTACCGTGATGAAATATTTCCAGGTACTCCAATCGTATTCTGCGGAATCAATGGCTTTGAACCGCAAATGTTGGCCGGCCACAAAAACGTGACCGGAGTGGCGGAAATGCTCGATGTCAGCGGCAGTGTCAAACTTATGCTCCGCGTGCACCCTGGCACGCGTGAAATTTTCATCATCCATGACTACACATCGACCGGACTTGCCACCCGAAGCCAGGCCGAAAAAGACCTGCAAGACTTGCATGGCATCGTACCGATCCGTTACATGGGTAACGTCAGCACCGAGGAACTGCTGCGCCAGGTCAAATCACTGCCGCCGACAACCCTGGTTTTTGCCCTCTCCTACAGCCGCGACAGCGTTGGCAGGGTCTTCGATCATCGCAAGATAGCCAATTTGCTGGGAGAGAACTCGTCAGTTCCGGTATACGCAGCACACGAAGAACGTATCGGCTCAGGAATAATCGGAGGATGTCTGCTGGGGGGCAAACTGCACGGTGCCAAGGCAGCCGAAATGGCCCTTGAGATCCTCAACGGCCGGGATATCGCCTCCATGCCGGTCTACACGGACAAAATCTCACGGGTCATGTTTGACTATAACGTGCTCACCCGCTTCAAGATTCCCTTATCTCAGCTGCCGGCAAACAGCATTCTGATCAACAGGCCCGTTACGTTTTACGAAAAATACACCACCCTGGTCTGGACAACCATTGGCGTAATCACCAGCCTGGCCATCATCATCGTGCTGCTAATAGTCAATGTCACCCAAAAGCGCAGGGCAACGGGAGAACTGGCGGCCAAGGCCGACGAACTTGAGCGGACCAATGCCGAGTTGCAGGAATTTTCCATGATTGCCTACCATGACATGCAGGAGCCGCTTAGAAGCATCAGCGGCTTCGTACAGTTGCTGCAGCGACAGTACAGTGGAAGACTGGACAAAAATGCCGATGAATACATTGCCCTGACCGTGCAGAATGTACAGCTCATGAAGCAGCTTTTCAGCGACCTGTTAAGCTACATCGGTCTCAGCAGAAAAGAGGTGGAGTACAATTGCCACAACGGCAATTCTATTTTAAGTTCGGTGCTTTCCGACCTCTCCGAACAGATCGACTGCTGCCAGGCGCGGATTACGTCCGATCAACTGCCGGCAATCTATGGCGATCGCTCCATGCTGATACTCCTTCTGCACAACCTGATTTCCAATGCCATAAAATTCAGGGGCGAACAAGCACCCCGGATATTTATCACTGGCAGCCAAGACAAGGGCCAGGTGGTCATATCAATCCGCGACAACGGCATTGGTATTGCAGAAGAATTTAGCGACAAGGTTTTCAAACTTTTCAAGAAACTGCATAGCCACAGTGAATTCACCGGAACAGGGATCGGCCTTGCTATCTGCAAGCGGGTTGTAGAGTTGCATGGCGGACGAATTTGGCTGGAGTCAGAACCGGGCAAAGGTTCATGTTTTTCATTCAGCTTACCGGTCAAATGCCGGAATTAACCGTCAACAGCCGTAGTACGTTAACATCATTTGCGTTATTGGAGGAGTATTCCCATGGTATCAGGTTGCCTGCGGGCTGTGGAGATTCTGCTTGTTGAGGACAACCCGGGCGACATCAGATTAACGACCGAGGTCCTTAAGGATGCAAAGCTCTATAACAACATCAATATTGCCAAAGACGGCGTAGAAGCACTGGACTTCCTGTACCGCCGGGGAGATTACTCCGATGCCGTCAGACCGGATCTGATTCTGCTGGATCTCAACCTTCCCCGGAAGGACGGGAGGGAAGTACTGGAAGAGATAAAAACCGATCCGGCCCTGAAAAACATACCGGTCGTGGTTCTGACCACCTCCAGCGCCGAGCAGGATATCCTTAAGAGCTATTCCCTGCACGCCAACTGTTACATCACCAAACCGGTAGACCTGGAGCAGTTTTCCAGGATCGTGGCATCGATTGAAGAATTCTGGTTTTCCATCGTCAAATTGCCCGGAATGTGAGTGCGCCCCATGAACAATGAAATCATAAGGGTTTTGCTGGTCGAGGACAATCCGGCCGATGCACGCTTCATCAAAGAGCACTTCAAGGACATCAGGGAGATGAGGGAAACTCCTTTTCTGATCAGCGACGCCAACAGCGTCTCATCCGCTGTCGAGCATGTCACAAATCGTCACTTCGACGTCATACTGCTCGACCTGTCCCTGCCGGACAGCCAGGGACTGGAAACACTGCATCGCATGCACACCCACGCCCCGGGAATGCCGCTCATCGTTCTGACCGGCCTGGATGACGATGAATTGGCCCTGTCAGCCATGCGACATGGGGCACAGGATTATCTGATCAAGGGGAAATTCGATATCCAACTCCTTAGCCGCGCCATCCGTTATACCATCGAACGCAAGCGGTCCGAAGCGGAAATCAAGAAACTTGCCTATTTCGATTTCCTGACAGGGCTTCCCAACCGGGTCCTGTTCACCGACCGCCTGAAACAGGCGATCATCATGGCCCAAAGGGATACCCGCAATGTGGCGCTGCTGTTCCTTGATCTGGACAACTTCAAGAAAGTCAATGATTCCATTGGCCATGCCTATGGTGACAGACTGCTGAAAATCACTGCGGACCGCATCCAGAACTGCCTGCGCAGCGCCGATACCGTGGCACGGATCGGCGGAGACGAATTCGTGGTTATTCTGCCGTTTCTATCCGGCACAGAGGATGTTCCGAAGGTGGCGGAAAAGATCCTTCATTCGCTCAAAAACCCGGTGACATTTGAAGAACACGAGATTTACACGAGTGTCAGCATAGGGATTTCGATGTTCCCCGGTGACGGCGGCACAGTGGATGACCTTTTGAAAAATGCCGACATAGCCATGTATCAGGCCAAGGAAGGGGGGCGCAACAATTATCAATTCTTTTCACAGGATATGAATGTCCAGGCAGTCACGCGGCAGCTGATCGAATCGAGCATGCGCCAGGCCATATCCAGAAACGAATTCTATCTCGTTTATCAACCGCAATACAATCTCAGGGATCGCGCAATCACCGGATTCGAGGCCTTGCTCCGCTGGCGGCATCCACAAAAGGGAAATATCTACCCTCAACAATTCATATCCATTGCCGAGGAAACCGGTTTGATCATGCCAATCGGCGAGTGGGTCCTAAGGACAGCCTGCACTCAGGCCAGAAAATGGCACGATGCCGGGCATTCCAGTTTGCGCATAGCTGTCAATATCTCTGCCCGGCAGTTCAAACAGGACTCCTTTGCCACGCTGGTGCAGACCATCCTGGCAGAATCAGGACTTCCACCCGAATTCCTTGAGCTGGAATTGACCGAGTCCACCATCATGGAACATGCCGACAAAAATGTCCAGGTACTGCAAAAGTTGAAAAACCTTGGAGTAACCCTTGCCATTGACGACTTCGGCACCGGTTACTCATCACTATCCTATCTCAAACACTTCCCCATCGACCGCCTCAAAATCGACAGTTCCTTTGTCAGGGACATCAATACCAATGGCGATGACGCGGCTATCGCCGAAGCCATCATTTTCATGGCCCACTCCCTCAAACTCGATGTCGTTGCCGAAGGGGTCGAACAGGAAGAGCAGCTGACATTCCTTGACAGCCGCAACTGCGACATGCTGCAAGGCTATCTGATGAGCCACCCCTTATCGGTAACCGAAGTCGGCACATTGCTGACTCACGTCCCCCAGACCACAGGCTGATCAAGCAAGAACAGCCAAGAACCAAAACAGCTCCCTTCAATCGGGCGAGGTTTCCCACGGATGGCGACAGGAGCGAAGAAACCAGCTCGTGCCGCCATCCGTGGGTCAACTGTTTGGGGGGTTAACCTACCGCCTTACAGACTTCTTCCCGCCGCCTCAACAAACAGTTGCAGTTTCGCCATCATTGCTTCGAACTTCTTCGGCTTGAGCGACTGGGGGCCGTCGCTTGAGGCATGCTCGGGATCGGGATGGACCTCGACGATCAGGCCATCTGCACCAGCCGCTACTCCGGCAAAACACATGGGTGCCACATAATGATGGTTTCCGGTACCATGGGAGGGATCGATCACTACCGGCAAATGGGTTTTTTCCTTTAACACCGGTACTGCCGACAGGTCCAGCGTATTGCGGGTAGCGGTTTCAAAGGTGCGTATGCCGCGCTCGCACAGGATGACCGACTGGTTTCCCTCGCTCATGATATACTCAGCACTCATCAGGAACTCCTGGATCGTCATCGACATACCACGCTTGAGCAAAACAGGTTTGCCAATCTGCCCAACCTTCTTCAACAGAGCAAAGTTCTGCGAGTTTCGTGCGCCGATCTGCAGGATGTCCGCGTAGTCAGCCACCAGGTCGGCGGTCTCCGGATTAATGACTTCGGTGACTATCGGCAGCCCAGTGAGTTCCCGCGCCTTGGCCAGAAGTTTCAAACCTTCTTCTTCCAAGCCCTGGAATGAATAGGGCGATGTGCGCGGCTTGAAGGCGCCTCCCCGCAAGACATGGGCACCGGCCTTTTTCACGGCAATGGCACTTTCTATGATCTGCTGTTCATTCTCCACCGAGCATGGCCCTGCCATCATAATCACCCGGTTGCCACCTATTACCACATCGTCGCTGATCCGCACCAGACTCGACTCCTTTTTGACTTCCTTGGATGCCAGCTTATAGGGCTGCAGGATCGGCAGTACATTCTCGACGCCGTGCAGGGATTCCAGGGATTGCAAGACCGCCTTGCCGCGCTCGTCACCTACCGCACCGATCACATCCCTTGTTGCCCCATGGATTACGTGCGGCTTGTAACCCAGTTCCCTGATGCGTCTTAGCACCTCATCACGATCCTTCTTTGCCGCGCCTGCCTTCATAACTATTATCATACCCTGCTCCTTTCCCACAAATAAAAGGCCGGTAGGTTTCCCCCCGGCCTGGCCGCCACAGGTGCTGTGGCAACAAAAAAGCCGGGTGGACTTCCGTCCGCCCCGGCTTTGTGGTGTGTGATTTGGTCGCTTAAATGCGCTTACACCTCTACCCGGGCAGACGGCCTGAAATAAAAGCCGAACCAGAAGAAAAAGTAATAAGCGTTAAAAAAGCGGTTTGTTTCCATAGTTTTGTACTTAACCACAACCTTTTGGAAAAAGTCAAGGGTAAACAGACTATGCAGGTCAATTCGTCAACAATCCTCAGCCCATGATAGTTTTAAACAGATGCGGTTCAACAGAACGGCAGGCTTGGTTCTCGATGCAACCGGAGTCAGTCCTGCCGTTCTGCCCGTAATCAGTATTTCGGGTAGAAACGCAGCACGAACTGGGTCGGGGTCTTCCACTTGGAGTTGGTTTTGTTAACCGTGATGTAGTA
>MTLD01004065.1_pt3 | contig 12688 bp, 12 predicted proteins | sample 1982471 | NCBI WGS metagenome assembly MTLD01 (sample SAMN05712604, study PRJNA340218) | biofilm metagenome | isolation source: sample SPM anode biofilm adapted to -50 mV | place: USA | collected 2012-02-03
CCCCGCCTAATCGAGCCGAGCGCCCCGGCCGCGAAGGCGTTCCGCGGCTTCACGCGCGCGCCGAGCGCGCAAATCTACTATTTCGACGCCCTGCAGATCGAGGCGCCCTTTGTCGGCAGCGATTTTTTCGCCTTGAGCCTCGTCAACGGCACCTTGGGCGAAGCCTCGACTTCGCGCCTCTTCCAGCGGGTGCGCGAACAGCTGGGCCTCGCGTATACCGTGCAGTCCTCGCTCGCGTTCTCGAGAACCGAAGCCGTGCTCGCCATCCAGGCGGTCACCGGCAACGGCAATTTCCGCGCATGCGCCGCCGCCATAGAAGAGGAAACCGAAAGGCTCTTCCGCGAAGGTCTGGGCGGGGAGGAATTCGCCGAAGCGAAATCGCGCCTGATCGGCAGTTTCGCCCTCTCCCAGGAAGATCCCGAATCCAGGGTCCGCCGCCTCGCCAACTGGTTCATCGAGGAAGGCTATGTCCCGGAGCTCGAGGAGGAGCGCGAACGCTACGCCGCCCTCGCCATGGACGATGCCGCCAATGCGCTGGAACGGCTTGCGTGCGCGACCAGGGCGCGCTATGCCTATGGAAGCATCAGGGCGACCACGGCGAGGGCCGCCGCCCTCGAGGAGCTTTGAGCATGGAAACTATCGCGGTGCCGGTTCTCATCGGTGAGGGCTCGTCCTTGCCAGAATATAAAACCTCGGGATCGGCGGGCGCCGATCTGCGCGCGGCCGTTGAGCAGACTTTATGGCTCGCGCCCATGGAGCGCCGCGCCGTCCCGACGGGCGTCCGCATCGAACTGCCGGCCGGCTTCGAAGCGCAGGTAAGGCCCAGATCGGGTCTCGCCCTTGAAAAGGGCCTCACCTGCCTCAATTCGCCGGGCACCATCGACTCGGACTACCGCGGCGAGATAAAGGTCATCCTCATAAATCTGGGTGGAGAGCCGGCGCGCATCGAGCCGGGCGACCGCATCGCCCAGCTCGTCGTAGCCCGCTGCGTCCGCGCCCGCTTCGAGGTCAAGGACAACCTTGGCTCGACGCAGCGCGGCGAGGGCGGTTTCGGATCGACGGGCACCTGATCCCATGACGCACTCCAAGGGCCTTCCGAGCATCTCGCTCGCCTATATAGCCCGGGAATTCCTCTTTTCCTTCGCCATCGCCTTCCTCTTCTTCTTCGTCGTCTTCTTCATCAACCAAATACTCCTTCTCGCCGAGGATATCCTCTCCAAGAGCGCGCCCCTCGCGCAGACCGGACTGCTGCTGCTCTACTCGCTGCCCTCGGTGGTGGCGATCGCCTCGCCCTTCGCGGCCCTCGCCGGCGCCCTGATGACTTCGGCGAGGCTCAATAGCGACAACGAGATCATGGCCTTTTCAGCCCTGGGGATTTCGCCCGCCGCCCTTTACGCGCCCTTTATCGTGATGGGACTCCTTACGACGCTTCTCTCCTTCACCGCGAATGATTACTTCCTGCCGCGCGGCGCCGTTGCTTTCCGGCGCGTCTATGGCGAACTCGTCTCCCGCTCGGCCTCGATCGAGCTGACGCCGTATTCGGTCAAGCGCTATTCGAAGGCCGTCGTCGTGACCGGCGAGAAGAAAGGCGACGAGATCGGCGACATCCTCCTCTTCGAGACGGGAGGCGAAGGCGATGATCGCATGATCGCGGCCGGAAGCGCCCAGCTCGACATCGATCCCGACGGCAATGGCGCCGTCATCGCCATGAGCGATGTCCTGGAGCACGCCATACGGCGGGCGGAAACCGATAGTTTTTCCATCTCGACGGCTGACAGCATGCTCTACCGCTTCGCGCTCAAGGAACCCGTCGTGGGTTTCTCCGGCAATAGCCCCTCGGAGATGAGTACCGCCGAACTCGCGGCGGCGATCGGCCGAAAGCGGAGCGCGCTCGATGAGCGGCGCGGCGATGTGGAGCGTCAAAAAGCGGAGGCGAGGGCCCTGCTCCTGGCGAACTATGGGAAAGGGGAGGGCGCGCCGCTCGCCGCTCCGCCGCCTGTGCCGCCCGCCGCTCCGCCAAGCGCCCAGGGCGCCGATCCCCTGCAGGAGACTAGGCGATCCCTCGCGTCCCTGCGCCAAGCCTCTACCTCGGTGCCCGCCGACCGATCGCTCCAGATCTACGAGCTGGAGCGCAGCAAGAAATTCGCCATCCCCGCCGCCGCCTTCTTCTTCTCGCTTCTCGCCTTCCCCCTGGGACTGGGCGCCAAGCGGGCGGGACGCACCGCTGGCTTCGGCATCGCCCTTCTTCTTTCGAGCCTCTATTGGGGACTCCTTTTCGTCGGCCAGACCTTCGGCCTCAAGAGCCAGATTTCGCCGCGGCTCGCGATGTGGTTCCCCAATCTCCTCGTCCTCTGCGCCACCTTCTTTGTCTGGGGAATGCGCCGCAAGGGCCAGCGGAGGAGCGTCTGAAAACGGCACCGCCAAACAGCCGCGGAAGGGCGCTCGGACGCCCCGCGATCCTCAGGCGGCTCCTTCTCGGGGAAATCCTCAAGCGTTTCGCCGGCGGCGAAGCCTTCCTCGTCGGCATCATGCTCCTCGCGGAACTCTTCACCTCGATGTGGCGTTTCCTGGCCATGGACGCGCCCATCGGAAGCATCCTCTTGTGGCTCGCGGTCGGCATTCCCGCCCATGCCCTGGAAGTCCTTCCGGTCGCTTTTCTTTTCGGCATCACGTTGAGCCTTGCCGAAATGCACGCCGACGGCGAGCTCCTCGTCGTCTGCGGTTCCGGCGTGAGCGTGCAGAGCCTCAGCCTGCCCATCCTGCTGTTTTCGATGGCCCTCGCCGTCGCGATGCTTTTCGCCAACGACGCGATTGCGATCCCCGCCTCCGCCAAGCGCGACGAGCTGAACAGTGTCTTGTCGGGACAGAAAGGGCAGGGACGCCAAGTCTCCGATATCACCATCATGGCCGAGGGAGGAGCCTTCGTGTATCGCGCCGGCTCCTACGACCCCCTGGCGCGGCGCCTGAACGACGTCGACATAGTCGAGCGCGACGCTTCGGGCAAGGTGGTATCGCGAATCCAGTCGCTCCGCGCGGTGTGGAAGGAGGGCCGCTGGACCTTCGCCAAGGCCCGCGTCTTCTCCCGCACCCAAGCCGGCGACTGGACCGAGCGGGCTGAGCGCGATTTCGCGCCGCCAGAACTGCGCGAGGATCCTTCGTCCTTCGGAATCCTCCGCAACACGCCTTCCCTGATGCGGCTTGGCGAACTTGGCGCGTATGTCAAGACGCTCAAGCGTTCGGGCCTTCCCTCGGCCGAGGCCGAGACCGAGCTGAACAAGCGCTTTTCCCTGCTCTTCACGCCCTTCATCGTCTGTGGTCTTTCGGTCGCCGTGGCTGGTCTTTTCAGGAAAAACTCCCTCCTGATGAGCCTCCTTTTCAGCCTCTGCACGGCCACGGTATATTATGTCGCCCAGATGCTCGGGTCGCTCTCCGCGAAGACGGGCTGGGTATCGCCCGCGGCGGGCATATGGACCATAACCGCTCTCTTCCTGGCCGCCTCCGCCGTAGGGTACGCCAAGGCCAAAACCTGATACATTGCCGGGCAAGGGACCCGGAGAGGATGCTCGATGATCGAATCCAGAATATTCAAAGAGGAACACCGAGACGCCTCCTCGAGGGCGCGCACCGGCGAAATTCGGCTCCCGCACGGCATCGTCCAGACGCCCGCCTTCATGCCCGTGGGAACGAACGCGACCGTCAAAGCCATGCCGCCGGAAGACCTCCAGGCCATGGGCTTCAAGATCATCCTCGCGAATACCTATCACCTCTACCTGAGGCCGGGCCACGAGCTTATCCGCTCGGCGGGAGGGCTCCACGGCTTTTCCGGCTGGAACGGCAATTTTCTGACCGACTCCGGCGGCTTCCAGGTCTTCTCCCTCTCTCCCCTGCGGAAGATCACCGCCGAGGGCGTCAAGTTCCGCTCCCATATCGACGGATCGGCCCATTTCCTCACGCCTGAAAAGGTCGTGGAAGTCCAGACCGCCTTCAACTCCGACATCCAGATGCAGCTGGACATATGCTCCCCCTGGGGCGAGGACGAGGCCGCGGCGCGCAAGGATATGGATCTTACCCATGCATGGGCCAAGCGCGCCAAGGCGGCATGGGAACGCGCCCGCGACGACGACGGATACCAAGGCAAGCTCTTCGGCATCGTTCAGGGGAACTTTTTCAAGAATCTCCGCGAGGAGAGCGCCAAGTTCGTCGCCGACCTGGACCTGCCCGGCATCGCCATTGGAGGCCTTTCGGTCGGCGAGCCCAAGGACGTTTTCTGCGAGCTGCTCGAGCATACCGCCTCCTTCCTTTCCGCCGACAAACCGCGCTATCTCATGGGCATCGGAACGCCGGATTACATCCTCGAAGCGGTGCGGAACGGCATCGATATCTTCGACTGCGTCTATCCGACGCGGACGGCCAGGAACGGCCTCCTCTTCACCTCTTCGGGCCAGATCACCATAAAGAAGGCGATCTACGAGAAGGATTTCAGCCCCATCGATCCCGAATGCTCCTGCCCCGTTTGCCTGAATCATTCGAGGGCTTACCTGCGCCATCTCTACCGAAATGGCGAGATCCTCTACGCCATCCTCGCGACGCGGCACAATCTGCATTTCCTGGGAAACCTGGTGCGGCAAATCCGGCTGGCCATCCTTCAAGACCGCTTCGAGGCCTTCAGGAAGGATTTTCTCGCGCGTTACGACGGGACTGGCGATGGCCGGGAGAAAGCATAGCCTCCGGCGCCTGGCCGCGGCGCTCTCCCTGCTCTTCGCATGCGCTTTCGCCGGCGCGGCGCCGTTCGAGCGGGGGGGCGATTCTGCCCAGGCGCCGATGGACCTCGCGGCCCTATTGCCGCCCGTCCGCGGCCTCGAATTCGACGAACCCTATCCCGATCTCAACGACCGCGGTCCCGTGGCCGTCGAGCCCGCCTCGGAAGAGAGCCTCGCCCTGATCGGCGAAGCCCTGGCGTGGCTCGGGACGCCCTACCGGCTCGGCGGGTTCTCCAAGGCGGGCGTCGACTGCTCGGGCTTCCTCTATAACGTCCTCAAAGCCACCGTGCCCGAGCTTGGCCCCTTCCCGCGCCGAAGCGATGAATATGCCGGCTTCGGCGCTAAGTCCGAACAGATCAAGCCTGGCGACATCCTCCTCTTCGCGCGGGAAGGGGGCATCTACCACGTCGGCCTCGCGCTCAGCGAAAGCACCTTTATCCATTCCGCCTCGGAGGGCGGCCGCACGGGCGTCATCATCTCGAGCCTCTACGAGGGGAATTGGCGCCGCCGGCTCTACGGCGTCCGCTGCCTCGCCTTCTAGGACCGCGCCCCAGCCTCTCCCGCCGCGAAGTCCCCCATGGCGCCCGGCACGGCCCACCGGCACAGCCCGCGTCATCAGGCTGAAAAAAAGGCTGCCCCGGAATTGCTTCCTGGGCAGCCTTTTTCGTCGCGGCATTGAAACTTACAGCTTCGCGACCTCGATCGACTCGATGCGGTACTGGAACTTCCTGTCGTGGATCGCGAAGGACAGACTCTCGCCGACCTTGTGGTTGAAAAGCTTCTTCCCCAGCGGGGAGAGGTAGGAGATCACGTCCTGCATGGGATCGGATTCCCAGGGACCGAGGATGGTGTAGGTCTCCTTCGCGTTCGTGAGCTCGTTGAGCAGGTTCACCTTGGTGCCGAAGGATATCTTCGAAGTCGTCACCGTGGACTTGTCGAAAATCTGCGCCTTCTCGAGCTCATTCTTGAGCTTGCCCACCTTGGCGTTCAGCTCGTCCTGCTTTTCCTTGGCGGCCTTGTACTCGGCGTTCTCGCGCAAATCGCCCAGGGAGAGGGCGAAGGCGATCTCCTTCTGGTTCTGCGGGACGTCGACTTCCATGATCGACTGCAGGAGCTTGCTCTTCTCTTCGTATTTCTCGGCGGTGACGATGAGCCCGCGCGAGACGGTGAGCTTTTCTTCCTCGCCGAAGAAGCGCAGGTTTGGATATTTCTCCGAGATCTTGTGCTTGATGTTCATCTTGATCGCCGGGTCGACTTCCTTGATGTCCATAAGAAGCGCATAGACGCGCTCCGTCGTCTCGATGTTGGTCTCGAGGAGGAACTTCTCCAGAACGTTTTCCTTGAAGAGGATGTTCTGCACGAGCCGGTTCACCTTGCGATTCTCCGCCGTATCCTTGTGGTTGTCGATTTCCTTGAAGGTGATGTCGAGGATGTGCAGGAGGGTGAGGAGGATCTTCTCATAGACGATGCCGAGCTCGGCGAACCAGGGCTCGTCGCGAAGGTCTTTGATGAGCCAGATGAAGGCTTCACGGTAGTCCTTGTAGTTCTCGACGATGTCCATGCCCATTTTCTTGAGCTTGTCGGAGTGGCCCGCCGTCTTGAGGGTGTCCAGCATCTTCATGGAGCGCGCGTAGGGCAGGAGCCTGATGTAGAAATCGGCCCAGCCGGGGATGAAGTTCTTGATGTGCTGGATATACGCGTTCCGGAGGTCGCTGTCCTTGATCGCCAGGTAGACGGCGAGGGGATTCTCGATCTGTCCGAAAAGGTCGGCGAAGGTGGAGGAAGCTCCCTGCTGGAGGCGCGGATACTTGGCGGCCAGCTCCTTGAGCAGGAGGAAGGAGGCGATGACATGCTCGTCGACCGCCTGGTAGGACTTCAGGAAGCTCTGGAAATAGGAGAGCATCTCGGTGAAGTAGTCGGAATCGAAGTCGTTCGTCTCGATGTAGTCCCTGAAGTAGGTTACGCGATCGAAGTAGTTCTTCTCGGCCTTGAACTGGATATAGACCTTTTCCTCGAAGGACAGGGGCCTGTCGCGAACGATGAAGGTGGCGATGTCATTGGCCGCGTTGCCGAAGGAGGCGTCGGTCTTGAGAATTTCCTTGGCCTTGGCGCTCCAGCTGTTCCACTCGCTCGAGGTGAGTACGGCCGGCACCAGCTCGGCCTTGACGCGCTTGAGGTCGGCTTTGTTGTCGAAGCTCTTGATGATCGTCCGCAGCGCCCAGGCGGGCTCTGCCTTTACCTTGTCCTTGAGCTTCTTGTTGGGCCAGATGGCCTTGAGCACCCAGATATGGTCCTTCGAAAGCGGCATGAGGCTGTCGATGGCCATCTTGAGCGACATCTCGTGGCCTCTGGACTTGGCGAAATCGATGATCACCTTGTCCTCGCCCTTCTCGGTCTTCAGGCTGGCGATGCGGCCGATGTTCCAGGTCCTGTGGAAGACGAAATTGCCCTCGTCGAAGACGATGTGCTTTTCAAAATCGTCCATCGCCTCGTGGAGCGAGCGGTAGGACTGGCTGATATTCGACAGCTTGAGGTAGTCGGCGAGGCGCGAATGTCCGGCGTACTTGCCGGAATAGCACTCGATGAGCTCCTTGCGCATGGCGGGGTTCTTGTCGTCGTAGTCGATGACGATCTTGAGGATGTCGAGGGCGGTGTTCCAGTCTTTCTTGGCCTTGTAGTTGCCGTAGAGATCCATGAGGAGGATGGCGGCCTTGTCGGGCGAAATGAGGCTGGCGATCTTCTTCTGCACGTGGAGGAAGTAGTCGATGTCCTCGGGGCAGTAATCGACGAGCTTGACCCAGATCTCCCTGACGTTGGTCGGCAGGCCCTTGTTGATGTAGCGCAGGAGGGCCTTCTTGTAGAAGTCGATGGCCTCCTCGCGCTGGCCGAGCTTGTCCTTGTGCTCGGCGACCTGTTTGACGATGTCGGCTTCCTCGTAATCGATCTTGATGAGGCGTTCCCAGATCGCATAACGCTGCTCGGCCTTGTCGTCGCCCTCGTAGCAATCGGCCAGGCGGGCGAGGGCTACTTTGTTCTCGCCATAGTCCAGGATCCTCTGGCAGATGTACTCGACGATGTTCGACCGCTTGCCCTCGTCGAAGAGGTCCATGAGCTGCGCGAGGTAGGATTCGTCGGCGGGCTGCTTGCGGAGCGCGACGATTCCGGCGACATAGAGGGCGATGACGCTGTTCTTCGTATGCCCGAGATGCTCCTCGCACATGGCGGCGATCTCGTCGAGCGCGGCGTTGGCTTCGGCTTCCTCGATAAGTGCATCAAGCTCCTTCAGGCTGTTTACTGAATAGTTCTGCAGCGTCGCGCGGGTCCACTTCTCTTCATTGAGCATTTCCTGCACTTTGCCAGCAAGCTGGGTTTCGGCCATTGCATTCTCCTCTCTATGATACATACTGCTTGAAAACGTCCTCATCAAGCAGCCTGATCTTCAGCAAAATCTTGTCGCTCCGGGTCTTGTCCGCGCCCGTCGCCGCGTAGTGATCCAAAATCCAGAAATATCGGTTGAGCAGCCTGGGCTTGATCTTCGCGGCGAGGGAAGGATTTTCGCGCAGGTCGTTCTCGAGCTGGAACATCGACGAATTCAGGCGGGAACTCTCCGAGGGGCCGAGCTCGCGCTTCACTTCGAAAAGGCCGGTAAGCTCGCCAAAGACGGGAATCCACTCGGCGACGTCGCCCTCCGGCGTCCCGTGCTCCCTGACGATAGCCGCGAGCCTATGGATCATGTCCGACTCCAGAAGCTCGATATCGATGCGGCCGGGCTCGATAAAGAAGGCGTCGCGGAAAAGCGCCTTCGAGGAACGCTGCTCCCCGGCCAGGGCGTTGCAGTCGGCGAGTTCGGCCAAGTAGGCCGCGTCGTCCTTCTTGGCCTTCACCGCGCGCTCCAGGTGCTGCTGGGCGGTTTCGTAATCGCCGAGGGCCTTGCGGCAGCGGCCTACCCGAAAGTCGAACTCGGGGCCGAGCGAGGCTTTCTCCTCGTCGGGAATGGACAGGTAGAAATCGAGGGCCACGCTGAAGGCCATCCGCTTGAAAGCGTAGGTCGCCGCTTCAAAATCACCCGGGATCCTCGAAAGGAAGGCCTGAAAAGTCTTCCAGCGGGCGACGATCTGGTCGCCTTTGCGCAGGGGAGCCTCGAGTCTGCTCGCCTCGTCGATGCACCCGCGCCAGAACTGGGCGCATTTCATGGAAAAGAGAACCTCGGCGTCGTCAAAAGCCTCGTGGAGCGCCTCGTCGAAGAAGCGAGAGGCGTTGCCGAGATCGGCGTTCTTGAGACATTCATACCCTAAGGCGAGCAGCGAGGGCACGCGATCCTGATTTACCATGAGCATCCAGTTCTAGACATCACAATATTTTCATACTATCCGATCGTTGCGGGTAGAGTCAATCGATGATATGCCGCGCCGCGATTGGCCCGGAGCGAGGTTTAGCCTTGCCGGGAGCTTGTTCCCGGTAGCAAAGCGCCCGTGGCGGTGGTAGAATCGCGTTATGAATTACCCTCTTGTCGCGCCCTCGATCCTGTCCGCGGATTTCTCCGATATCGCCGCCGGTTTGGCGGCGATAGACCGCGCTGGAGCCGATTGGATTCACCTCGACGTGATGGATGGCCATTTTGTGCCCCAGATCACTTTCGGATCGAAAATGGTGCATGACATTCGCGCCCGCACGGCGCTCCCGCTTGACGTCCATCTCATGACCTCCGATCCGGAGCGCCTCGTTCCCGCATTCGCCGAGGCCGGCGCCGATTATATCACTTTCCACGCCGAGGCGTGCGTGCACGCCCACAGGGCGGTGCAGTCTATCCGCGAGTGCGGGAAAAAGGCGGGGGTGTCGATCGTGCCCTCCACCCCGGCTGCCGCGATCGCGGAGCTGCTTCCCTTCGTCGACCTCGTGCTGGTCATGACGGTCAATCCGGGCTACGGGGGCCAGAAGCTCCTTCCGTTCTGCCTGGACAAGGTCCGGGAGCTTCGTTCGTTGAGGGCGGCGCGCAAGCTCGATTTCCAGATTGCGGTGGATGGCGGCGTAGGGCCTGCCACGATCAATGAAGTCGCTGATGCGAGGCCCGACGTGCTTGTCGTCGGTTCGGCCTTCTTCGACGCGGATGATAAAAAGGCGGTGATACGATCGCTCAAGGCCGCATATACGGGGAGGTCAATCGTTTGTTGATTTTTTCTTCAAGACCTGCCATACTATCAAGATAAAAAGTTGTGGAGATGGGTAATGAATAAAAAAATGTTGAGCATGGCGGCGGCGGCCCTTTTGGCGATCTTGCCGCACGTCGCGGGCGCTCAAGAGACGAGCGCAGAGATGGCGAGCGCCAACATGGCGAGCGCCAACATGGCGAGCGTCCAGGAGGCGGACCTCCAAGTCCTCTTCGCCAAAGCCTACGACCTCTTCCTCCAAGGATCATACGCCGATTCGAGCGACGCCTTTTCGACGCTCGCGTCCCAAGCCCAAGGCGCTCCTCTCGCCGTCGATGCCGGCTACCTGGCCCTGCTTTCGCTCGTCAACGCCGGCAAGGCTTCGGAAGCCAGGATGTTGTCCGAATCCTTGATGGTCCGCTATCCGGAAAGCCCGTATAGTCCTGAAATCGAATATCAGCGCAGCCGAGCCGATTATATGCTTGGCGATTTCAGCGCCGCGCTCTCCGGATTCGAGCGGTTCATCGAAAAATATCCGGAGAGCGCCGCCTGCTCGTCGGCCCTCTTCTGGCGGGCCGAATCGCTGCTGGCGCTTGGGCGCGCCGCTGAGGCCCTGGATGCCTACCAGGACCTGCTCGCGCGATTCCCAGGCTCGCCGAAGCGGGATGCCGCGGAGTGGCGAATCGAATCGCTCGGCTACGCCGCGCGCGAGGGCAGGGCCAGGCGCGTCGACGAGTTCCTCCAGACTGACGTTGAGCGGCGCAAGGCCGCCGCGGAAGCCGCGGAACCCTCTTTCGAGCAGCGGCGCGAAAGGGCCTACCTCCTCGTAAGGAATCTCCGCGGAGCTTACGGAATGAAGGGCGGATGGTCTCTGCCGCTTTACGCCGACATGAATATCCCCGGCCTCCCCGCGGCGTCGGCGGAACGCCAGGCCTTGCAGGCGCAGGCATCCGCCAATGCGCTGGAAGCCCTCCGCGTAAGCCGCCTGAAGGAGCTCCTCGCCGCGAAGGCGGAGACGCTGCGCCTGCTCGCGCAGAAGCTGGAACAATTCGCCTCAGAGGTTTCCAAATGAAAAGGACGATAGCTTTATTAGTCATGGCGTCGCTCATGGTCTCGGCGTTGTGCGCTCTCGATGTCAGGGACGGACTTGTCAGGGTCAAGATCGACGAGCTCAACGGGCGCGTCACGCTTTATCGCCTCGTCGCGGTTAAGGGAACACAGTACGAGCCGCTCGTATTCGATACCGACGCGCGCACGAGCTCGCTTGTCGCGGCGATCGACGGTCGCACCCAGAAGTTGGGCGACACGCAGGAGTACCGCATCGCCGTACGGAAAATCGCCAACGGCGCCGAAGTGGAATTCGCCTCGCAAGTGGCGACCGTAACCCAGAGGATCGTCTTCATCAAATCCGCCGATTCCAGGATCTTCAACGGCTTCAAGATCTCCTATGAGGTCAGGAATCTCACCGCGAGGGATACAAAGGTCAGGCTGAGGCAGATCTGGGATACCATCCAGGGCGAGAAGAGTACCGTTCATTTCAGCACGGACACGATCGCGCGTGTCGAGGATGAGATGATCATTGCGCGCGACGGCGCGCCGCTTTACGTCGCGACTCCGGGAGAGAGCGCCACGCTCATGCTTCTCTTAAAGGATGTCGAGCGGCCGGATCACGTCGTCCTGGCAAACTGGAAGCGTCTGGCTGATTCAACCTGGTATTATGACACCCTCATGAAGGGCTTCTCAATGCCGCCTTATTCGGTGAACGACTCCGCGATGGGGCTGTACTGGGACGACTTCATCGTCAAGGCTGGTTCCTCCAAGAGCGTTTCCTACTACTTCCTCACCGGAGGCGCGGGGCTCGAATTCACCAAACGGATAGTGGAAAACGGCTATGCCATCGTCGGCGAAACCGCGGTGGCCCAACCCGCGACTCCGACCCCGCTCGCGCAGGCTCCCGCGACCGAAGGCGCCGAGACAAAGCAGAAGTTGCTTCTCGACATCGAGGCGCTGCGAAAGCTGCTCGGCGATCTCGATACGGCGATACAGGATGCGGACGCCGTTACCGAGGAGCAGCTGCAGAGCCTGCTCGCCGAACTTCAGGCGGTGCAGCCGCCGCCCCCGGAACCCCCCGCGGAGCAGCCCGCCGAAGGGCAGCCGGCACAGCTGCAGTGAGGCGAGCGTGAGAAAGGCAAAAGCATGAGGGCTGTTGTCCAGCGCGTCTCCTCGGCGAGCGTGACGATCGAGTCAGAGGGCGGGCGCGTAACGACGGGAAGCATCGGCGAGGGGCTCATCGTCTACCTTGGCGTAGGGCGAAACGATGCCGACGTCGACGCCGAATACCTCGCCGACAAGATCGCGAACCTCAGGATCTTCATGGATTCAGAGGAGAAAATGAATCTTTCGCTGCTCGACCTTGGCTACGGAGCGCTCGTCGTATCGCAGTTCACTTTATACGCCGATGCGCGGAAGGGAAGGCGGCCTTCCTACTCCGACGCCGCGGGCAACGAGGATGCGCTCCGCCTCTATCGGCGTTTTTGCGCGGCGCTGGCCGCGAAAGGCGTGCCTGTCGAGACCGGCCGCTTCAGGGAAATAATGCGCATAGAATGCGTGAATGAGGGCCCGATAACCATCCTGCTGGATTCGAAGAAAGAGTTCTAGCGCGAGCGATGCGCGGCTCGAGCGGCGCAGGCTGGCTGCCCCGGCGCGGGGATGCCGGAGGGGAGTGCTGCGCGATCGTCGCAAAAAAAGCGGCGGGCTGGCCACCGGATTCGGTGGCCAGCC
>MTLD01002139.1_pt3 | contig 12680 bp, 13 predicted proteins | sample 1982471 | NCBI WGS metagenome assembly MTLD01 (sample SAMN05712604, study PRJNA340218) | biofilm metagenome | isolation source: sample SPM anode biofilm adapted to -50 mV | place: USA | collected 2012-02-03
CGCGACTTTCACACTACGCTCTTGCGTCGATTAATAGTTGCGGGGGCGGAAAGAACCGCCATCGCGGCGCGGCTTGTCTTCGGCTTCGTTAACGCGAAGCTGCCTACCCATGAACTCGAAACCGTTGAGAGCGTCGATGGCCTTCTGGGCCTCGTCATCGTTGACCATTTCGACAAAGCCGAATCCCTTCGCCTTGCCGGTGTAGCGGTCGATGATGATGTTGACAGAAGCTACCTCGCCGTACTGGGCGAAGAGGTCACGAAGCTGATTCTCAGCGGTACTGTAATTCATGTTGCCGACATAAACCTTCTTGGACATGCGGAAAAACCTCGATGAGTGCCGCGCTGCAGGACAACAGCGGCACCGGATCCGTCCGCCTAGGGCGGACGTACTGTTACTTTCTAAGAAGCTGCGTATACACCTCGGACGTCTTTAAAGCAGGAATGTTAGGCTGAGATAGTAATGCGTGGGTCTTTCCGATTGAAGAAGCGAGTGGGGCGGGGGCTCTGGAGAATTCGGCCGCCGAACCCCCAAAACCGTAAAGTAAGGAATGACGATGCATGAAAAGCCAGTTTCTACCTTAAAAACGAAGGAAGCTAACGCACCCTCCGAAAATACCTGATGCCGCATACACGACATCAGTGTCGAGTATAGGGGCAATCCAGGGGCGTCGTCAACTGCTTTTGCGTTATTTTATCGTTATTTAATTGCCTTGACAAAGAATTCCCGTTCCGTATAATGAAAATGACGGCATTTAGCTACTTCGGAGGGACAAATGGCATCAACGGTTTGGTATGTTGCCCTTCCCCTTGCCGGCTTGATTCTTGGATGGACGATCCGCTGGCTTTATGCCAGATTTCAACTCACCGCCGCGGAAAACCAGGCGGCGAGGATTAGTCAGGACGCAGTTAAAGAAGCAGAAGCCGAAAAAAGAGCGATCCTGGTCGAGGCGAAAGATCAACTCATCCGGGATCGCAACCAGCAAGAAAGGGAAATTAGGGAACGACGCGTCGAAATCCAGAAACTGGAACGCCGCGTCATGCAGAAGGAAGAGAACCTCGATAACAAAATCGAGGCCCTTGAGCGCCTGGAAGGCACGATCAAGGTAAAGGAAAAAGGCCTGGCCGACCGCGAAGCCGCCCTCCTGGGGCAGGAAGAGCAGTATCGCCAGGAGCTGGAACGCATCTCCGGACTCACGGCTGAAGAGGCGAAGCGCGTCATCATCCAGAACATGGAGAACGAGGCCAAGCACGACGCCCAGATCCTGATCAACAAGATCGACCAGGAAGCCCAGCTCACCGCCGAGAAGCATACCCGCGACATCCTCGTCACCACGATGCAGCGCATCGCCACCGACGTCACGGCGGAGACGACCGTCACCTCGGTCACGCTGCCCTCCGACGAGATGAAGGGACGCATCATCGGCAGGGAAGGGCGCAACATCCGCACCCTCGAGACCATGACGGGCGTCGACGTCATCATCGACGATACGCCCGAGGCGGTCGTCATCTCCTGCTTCGACCCGGTCCGCAGGGAAATCGCCCGCGTCTCCCTGGAGCGCCTGATCACCGATGGGCGCATCCATCCGGCGCGCATCGAGGAAATGGTCCAGAAAGTCACCCGCGAGATCTCGCAGAAGATCTACGACGAGGGCGAGAAGGTCGTCTTCGACCTCGGCCTGCACAACATGGCTCCCGAGCTCATCAGGGCCCTTGGGCGCCTCTTCTTCAGGACGAGCTACGGCCAGAACGTGCTCATGCATTCCAAGGAAGTCGCCATCATCGCCGGCCTCCTGGCTGCGGAGATCGGCCTGAACCGCGAGATCGCCAAGCGCGGCGCCCTTTTGCACGATATCGGCAAGGGAGTCGAGACCGACGGCGACCAGAACCACGCCGAGATCGGCATGGATCTCGTGCGCAAGATGGGCGAGGATCCCCGCGTGGTGAACGCGGTCGGTTCCCACCACAACGACGTCGAGCCCTCCTGTCCGGAGAGCACCCTGGTGCAGATCGCCGACGCGATCTCCGCCGCCAGGCCCGGCGCCCGTCGCGAGACTCTGGACAACTACATCAAGCGGCTCGAGAACCTCGAGGCGATCGCCGAGAGCTTCTCCGGCGTCGACAAGGCTTTCGCCATCCAGGCGGGCCGCGAACTCCGCATCCTGGTCAACTATGAGAACGTATCGGACGACCAGGCGAGGGAACTCTGCAAGAGCATCGCGAAGAAGATCGAGACCGAGCTGCGCTATCCTGGCCGCATCAAGGTGACGATCATCCGCGAGACCCGCATCGTGGAGTACGCCCGCTAGGAAACGCCATCGCGGCGTCCAGGCGCGAAACGCGCGACGCAGCGCCGCCCCCGCCTCCGGCGCCGGCGGCGCTGTTTTTTTGCCTCTGGGCGGGGGCGGCGCCTCCGCGCGGCATGACAAGGAGAGATTTGTGGCCGAAAGCATGGCATACGCTATGATGGTGGGGGACGTGATCGGCGCGCCCGGTCTGCGCGCCCTCTTCGCGCAGTTGCCGACCTTCGCGAAAAAGTCGGGCGCGGATCTCGTCGTCGCCAACGGCGAAAACGCGCTCAAGGGCTTCGGCATCGGCGAGGAGGAACTGCGGACGATGCTCGCCTGCGGCGTATCCGCCGTCACAACGGGCAACCATGTCTGGGAGCGCAAGGAAGCAGCCGAGCTCCTCGAGAAATCGGCCGAACTGCTGCGTCCGGCGAACTATCCTCCGGGCCTCCCCGGCAGGGGATTGCTCCATGCCGCAGGCCGCAATTTCGAATGGGTGGTGATCAATCTTCAGGGCCGCGAGGACCTCTATCCCATCGACTGTCCTTTCCGGACGGCCGACGAGCTTGTGGCCAAGGCGCGGCGCGACTATCCCAAGGCGATGATCCTGGTCGATTTCCACGCCGAGTCGCCGGAGGAAAAGGAAGCTCTGGCCTGGCACCTGGACGGGAAGGCGAGCGTCGTGGCCGGCACCCATACCCATGTGCAGACCGCCGACGAGCGAATCCTCCCCAAGGGAACCGGCTATATCACCGATCTTGGCATGAGCGGTCCCGTGGATTCGGTGATCGGCGTCAAGAAGGAAATCTGCATCAAGCGCTCGCTAAGCCAGATACCGTACAAAATGGAGACCGCCGAGGGCGAGGCAGCCCTTTCGGGCGCCGTCTTCGGGATCGATCCGCAGACGCGGAAGTGCGTCTCGATCGAGCGCTTCTACCTCGCCACCGTTACCGCATAGCGATCTCGGCCCGCGTCGAAGGGCGCGCGGTCCCAGCCGGACCAGCGCTCGATATGCCTGAAGCCCGCGCCGCGCAGCCAGTAGTCGATCGTATCGGGCGCCATCGCGTGCAGAACGGTGGTGTCGCTCGTTACGGTCTTGCCCTCGGTGAGCGTGGTGACGAAGGAAAGGGTCCCAGGCGTCGCCGAGCTTTCGTAGCGCCGCTCGAAGCGGAAGCGCTCGGTCTCGATGGCGGGGAAAACGAATCCTGGACCGATGTCGAGGTGGGCATAATTCATAGTCTGGATGACGAAGGGCGCGCCGTGCACGAGCAGCCCGCGCACCATGGCGAAAAAGGCCGGTACCGCTTCCGGAATGAGGTGGGGGAGGGTGTTGCCGAGGCAGAGCACGGCGCCGAAGCGCACGGCGATGCCGTAGTCCTGCCGGACGATCGCTTCGGCGTCGAGCATTGACCCCTGGACGACGTGGGCTCGCGAAGCTGCCAGGCGCGCCATGTCGCCGCTCAGCTCGATGCCGAGCGTATCCCAGCCGCGCTCGGCGAAGGCCTTCGCATGGCCGCCGGTGGCCGCGCCGAGATCGAGGATGCGCTTGTCGGCGCCCTGGGGGATGAGCGCCTCGATCGCCGCTATCGTAGCCGGACTGGCCGGGAAGAGTTCGTCATAGAGATGGCTGATGCGGTCGTAGAGCGACATGGGCGACTCTCCTGGTTGAATATTGCGCTACTCTCCAAATATACTGATTCCCATGGAACAAGCACAGCAAAGCTCAGGCAAGGTTGCGGGACTTCTGCGCCAGCTCAAGCCGGCCTTTTTCCGCCAGCTCCAGGAAGGCTATTCGAGCGGCGATTTTCGCAAGGACCTCGCCGCGGGCGTCACCGTCGGCATCGTGGCGCTGCCCCTGGCCATGGCCTTCGCCATAGGCGCCGGCGCGACCCCCGCCCAAGGTCTCTATACGGCTATCGTCGCAGGTTTCGTCTGCGCGTTGTTCGGAGGCAGCTTCCATCAGGTGTCCGGCCCCACCGGCGCCTTCGTGGTCATCATCGCGGAGATCATCGCCCAGTACGGCATGGACGGCCTGCAAACGGCGACCCTCATAGCCGGCATCCTCCTCGTCTTCATGGCGGTATCGGGGCTCGGCACAATAATCAAGTACATTCCTTACCCCGTAACCATCGGATTCACCACGGGCATCGGCCTCACGATCTTCGTAGGCCAGCTGAAGGATTTCTTCGGCATGGCCATCCCCTCGCTGTCGCCCGAATTTTTCGACAAGATTGGCCAGTACGCCGAGTATCTTCCGACCACCAATCTCTATGCCTTAGGGGCTGGGCTGGCGACGGTCGCGGTGATCATCCTCGTCCGCAAGCTGGTGCCCAAGCTCCCCGCGGCGGTCACCGCGGTCACCGTCGTGACGCTCGGGGCCTTCCTGCTCAAGCTCCCCTTGCCCACCGTGGGCTCGAAATTCGGCGCGCTCCCCGCGGGATTCCCCGCGCCGAGGCTGCCCAATCTCAGCTTCGCCCTGATACGGCAGACCTTCTCGAGCGGCCTGACGATCGCCCTGCTGGCCGCCATCGAGTCCCTGCTTTCGGCGGTCGTGGCCGACGGCATGACCGGCACGAAGCATTCCTCCTCGGCCGAGCTGAACGCTCAAGGCTTCGGCAACATCGCGAGCGTGCTCTTCGGCGGGATTCCCGCCACGGGCGCCATCGCCCGAACGGCCACCAATATCAAGTCGGGCGCTCGATCGCCCGTATCGGCGATGATCCACGCCGCCGTGCTCCTTCTCTTTACGCTCTTTCTCGGGCCCGTGGTTCAGGCTATTCCGCTCGCCGCCCTGGCGGGCGTCCTCGTCGTGGTCGCCTTCGACATGAGCGAGCTGCCCCGATTCTTCTCGATGCGCAAGGCGCCCAAGAGCGACCTCGCGGTGATGCTCGCGACTTTCATCCTCACGGTGGTGGTGGACCTCACCGCCGCGGTCGAGGTTGGCGTCCTCCTCGCGGTGGTGCTCTTCGTCAAGCGCGCGCGGGACACCACGACCGTGGTCGCCCAGACCCTGCTGCCAAAAGAGGCGGAGGAGATACTGAAAGGAGCCCGCAGCGCGTTCAGCTCGACCGAGGCTTCGGGCGTGGACAGCACCGACCTGGAGCGCCTGGCGGCCCGCCGCGTGCCCAAAGGCTGCGAAGTCTACGAGATCCTGGGGCCCTTCTTCTTCGGCGTCGCCGACATGCTGCAGGACGCCCTGGCGGAATTCGAGAAGACGCCGAAAGTTTTCATACTGCGGATGCGCCACGTGCCGGCGATCGACGCCACCGGTCTGAACGCGCTGCGCACCTTCTTTAAGCGCTGCAAGCGCCAGGGCACCGCCCTCATTCTCTGCGGCATAAGCGAGCAGCCGGCCAAGGCGATTGAGCGTTATGGGCTCGCGGCGGAGATCGGCCAGGACCGGCTCTGCCAGGATATCGACAGCGCCCTGGCATTGGCCGAGCGGCTCATCGGGGCGAATTCGAAGCGCTGAACTATTGACAATGGCTCGACGTTTGCGCTATATATTCCCCATCGCGTGCGGCGATGGTGGAATTGGTAGACACGCTAGCTTGAGGTGCTAGTGCCGAGAGGCATGGAAGTTCAAGTCTTCTTCGCCGCAGCAAAAGCTCCGTCCGAAAGGATGGAGCTTTTTTTTATTCCCGACGCGGAGCCGCCGCCGTCTCCGTCGCCGTCGCAATTCGCTTGAGCCCGTCTCCTGAAACGCCGAAGAGATATCATTGCGCCATGAGGAGGTAACAAACCTTGGACATTAAAAGAGCAACGCGAAGCATTGTGCTGTTCGCGGCGGCGGCGTTGGTCCTGGCGTCCTGCCAGCTGGCCGGGGTGACTTCGGACGTCCAGGATGAGGGCTCGGCGGAGTCGAGGTCGCTGGCGACTTCGAGCGCAGCCACGACGAGGATTTATTGCACGGCCGCCATCAACCCAGTCTCGTTTTTCTTCGAGTTCGATCTCGACAGCGCCCAGAAAACCGCACGAGTCCTGCTGCCGATTGCCTCGGATAGCTATATCCAAGGCGACAAAGGCATGTGCTATAAGCCGGTCGAATACAAGCTCGCGTACTTCGATTATGATCAGGCGTCAGGCGGCATCTATGGGCAAACTGTCCTCTATAAGGGCGTTTCCTACCTTTTTTATGGAACTTACGACCCCACTCAGGGATTCTTCGGGGAGATCGTGAAAACGGAAAACGGCGTCGCTTCCAAAGGATACCTCGGCGGCATGCCCATCACCAAAGGTTCGGGTTTTTCCAATTATGTTGGCGAGGCGACCTATCTATTCGATCTGCCTGTGCCGCAGACTCTCCTTTTCAATGTCGTTTTCAATCCCGACACCGGAATCGCCTATGGCACCTGGTGCGAATCGGGCGCCGCCCTGGAATCCAGCATTCATGGCTTCATCTCCGGGACGGGCGACGAAAAAGGTGTCCAGATTTCCGCCGTACCGCTTTACGATTTCGCGCAGCATCTCGCTGGCCCTATGAGCGCCGCCGGTCAGGCGACATTCAAGAATCCTTCGATGAACGATGCCTCCGGCACTTTCGATATCACTTATTGCGGACAGTATCTTCCCTCGCTGCTCACGGCGACTAAGGAAATCCGCTAATGCTTTTCGGGGCGCGGCGAAACGCCGCGCCCCGGTTTGCCGAACGGCCCTCCTTCCCTGCGAATTAACCGATTCTTAATCATTTCTTCGTCAAGGCTTCATCTCCATCCTCCATCTTTGGCTCGCCGGACAGCGGCGGGACCAAGGGTTCCTCGCCGCCAAGGCCGGCAAAAGCCAATTGATGGAGGAAACGATGAAGAAGACTATCCTCGCGGCGCTGCTGATTCTGGTTGCGACGGCATCGTTCGCCCAGGGCAAGTTCTCCTGGGTCGATACGATATCCGACGACAAGGACAAGATTCTGCCCGGCGTAAACCCCGCTAAAGCGCAGGGGAGCATCCTCACCGCCGGATCGTCCACGGTCTTCCCCCTCTCCGAGGCCATAGCCGAGCGCTTCTCCAAGGAAGGCTTCGCCGGCCAGGTGACGGTCGACTCGATCGGGTCGGGCGCGGGCTTCGAGCGCTGGGCCAAGGCGGGCGAGACGGACATCGCCAACGCCTCCCGCGCCATCACCCCGGCCGAGGTCGCGCTGGCCGCGAAACTGGCAAAACCGCGGACGCCGATCGAATTCCGCATCGGCACCGACGCCCTGGCGGTGGTGGTGAGCGCGAAGAACGCCTTCGCCGCCGACATCACGGTCGACGAGCTGGCCAAGCTCTTCTCCACGGCGACCTACTGGTCGGACGTGCGCGCCTCCTGGCCCAGGAAGGAGATCAAGCGCTTCTCGCCGGGCACCGATTCGGGCACTTTCGACTACTTCGTCGAGCACGTCTTCAAGAAGAACAAGGCTCCCCTGCTGTCGGCCAAGAACCTCCAGCTCTCCGAGGACGACAATATCCTCGTGCAGGGCGTCGCCGGCGACGAATACGCCGTGGGATACTTCGGTTTCGCCTACTATGTCGAGAACAAGGGCAAGCTCAAGGATTTGGCGGTGAATGGAGTCGCGCCTTCCAGGCAGACGGTGGACAACGGAACCTACCCCCTCTCCCGGCCGCTTTTCCTCTACTCCGACGCGAGGATCATAGCGGAAAAGCCGCAGGTCGCGGCCTTCCTGACCTACTATCTCACCTACGTGAACGACGTGATAAGCAAGGTCGGATACTTCCCGGCGCCCGCCGAGGCCCTGCGCGCCTCCAAGAGCGCCCTGGCCGCGGCGATGAAAGGCAGGTACTGATCGATGCGGACGCGCTCAGGGCCGCCGGCGCCAGACCCGGCGCGGGACTCGGCGCCTGTCGGCCTTGAAAGGCGCGCCAGGCCGGGGGAGGCCGCTATCAAAGCGTTTCTCCTGGCCTGCGCGGCCTTTTCCATATTCACGACGGCGGGCATCGTCTTCATTCTCGGAAAGGAATCGCTCAACTTTTTTTCGCAGGTATCCCTCGCCGACTTCCTCACCGGCGCGGCCTGGCAGCCGGCGATAGGACGCTTCGGCATCCTGCCGCTGGCCTCGGCGACCTTCGTCACGAGCCTCATCGCCATGGCGGTGGCGCTGCCGCTCGGCCTGATGGTGGCGATCTACCTTTCCGAATACGCCCCCTGGGGCGTGCGGCAATTCCTCAAGCCGACGCTGGAGATACTGGCGGGCATACCGACCGTGGTATACGGATATTTCGCGCTGACCACCGTGACGCCAGCGTTGCGCGGCATCATCGGCGCGGACCGGCTGGAAGTGTACAACATGCTCTCCGCGGGGCTGGTCATGGGGGTGCTGATCCTTCCGCTCATCGCCTCGATGTGCGAGGACGCGCTCTCCGCCGTGCCCCGGTCCTTGCGGGAGGCCGCCTACGCGATGGGCGCCACCAAGCTCGAGGTTTCCGCGCAGGTGGTCGTGCCGGCCGCCTTCTCGGGCCTCGCGGCCGCCTTCATCCTGGGGCTTTCGCGCGCCGTGGGCGAGACGATGATCGTGGCGCTCGCCGCGGGCTCGGGGCCGAACCTCACGCTCAACCCGCTCAAGTCGGCCGAGACCATGACGGGGCACATCGTCCGGATTTCCGGCGGCGACATCTCCTACAACTCGATCGATTATTCCAGCCTCTTCGCCATCGCCGGGGCCCTCTTCCTCCTGACCATGGGGCTCAACATCCTCTCGCGCGCCATCGTCGGCAAGCGCCGGGAGGTCTACGAATGAACGGCGTCTATGACGACAGGCTCGCGGGGCGGAAGGCGAAGGCTTCGCGATATGGCGTCGCCTTCCTCTGCGCCACGCTGCTCTCGGTGCTTTTTCTCGTGATGCTCGTCTTCAGCATCGTGGACCAGAGCTTCGGGTACGTGCTGCTGACCTACGAGGTCGCGCCAGAAAGCCTCGCGCGCGATGGAATGAGCCTTGAGGCGATGGACGCGCCGGCGCTGGCGGAAACGCTGCGCGAGGGGCTCACCCGCAGGCGTTTCGCGGCGCTGGACGCGGCGGAGCCCCTCGCGTCGCGGAGGCCCGAAGCGTTGCGCGCCATCATCGCCAGCGAGATATTGAAGGAAGAGCCGGCGAAGACCTGGTCGCTCTCCCAGAGCATCTTCGCGCGCGCGGGAATATTCGCCTTCCGCGACCGCGAATACCCGGAAGGCGTCCTGCGCTTCCGGGCCTGGCTGAATCCGAATCTTCTCAAGAATCCGCAGTCGAGCTCGGCCCTGGATTCCGGCCTGCGCGGCGCGGCGATCGGCTCGCTCGCGACGATTCTCCTCACCCTGCTCATCGCCTTTCCGATCGGCGTGGCGGCGGCGGTGTGGCTGGAGGAGTACGCGGCCGACAACGCGCTCAACCGCTTCATACGGCTCAATATCTACAACCTGGCGGGCGTGCCGTCGATCATCTACGGCATGCTGGGGCTCGCGGTGTTCGTGAGGACGCTCGAGCCGCTTACCTCCGGCGCGATTTTCAACGCCGCGCAGGGCGAGGGCGCGAGCGGGAGGACGATCCTCTCGGCCTCGCTCACGCTGGCGCTCCTGGTGCTGCCGGTCATCATCATCAACGCGCAGGAGGCGCTGCGGGCCGTGCCCGGAACGCTCAGGCAGGCGGGGCTCGCGTTGGGCGCCACCAAATGGCAGACGATCTGGGCGCACGTGCTGCCGGCGAGCGCCGACCGCATCCTCACGGGCACGGTCCTGGCGATCTCGCGCGCGTTGGGCGAAACGGCGCCCCTCGTCGTGGTCGGGGCGTCGACATTCCTCACGCTCGATCCGGTGAGCCCGTTCTCGCGATTCACGACGCTTCCCATACAAATCTACCAATGGACCTCGAGGCCCCAGGGCGAATTCAAGAATCTGGCGGCCGCCGCGATCCTGGCGCTGCTCGCGCTGCTGATGGCGCTCAACGCCACGGCGATCGTGCTGCGCAATCGATTCAGCGCCCGAAGGAGGGCAGGAACATGAGCAAGGACTCCGCGGCCGCCTGGCCGTCCGACAAGAATCGGCCAGCGTTCGCGCCGGCGCCCGGCGGCGGGCTCGAGCTCGCACCGTCGGCGCTCGACGTTCGCGGCCTGACGATCGCCTACGCCGACGGCCACGTGGGCGTGCGCGACTTGTCGCTCGAACTGCGCCGGAATTCGGTCACGGCGATCATCGGCCCGTCCGGCTGCGGCAAGAGCACGGCGCTGCGCGCCTTCAACCGCATGAACGAGCTGATACCCGGCACGGCGACCACCGGGAAGGTGCTCTTCCACGGCGTCGACATCTACGATCCCGCCGTGGACGCCGTCCAGGTCCGCAAGCGGATCGGCATGGTTTTCCAGAAACCTAATCCTTTCCCCAAGAGCATTTACGAGAATATCGCCTGGGGAGCCCGCCTCAACGGCTGGACGGGCGACATGGACGAGCTCGTCGAATCCTCGCTGCGGCAGGCGGCGCTCTGGGACGAGGTCAAGGACAAGCTCAAGCGCAGCGCCTACGCGCTCTCGGGCGGGCAGCAGCAGCGCCTGTGCATCGCGAGGGCCTTGGCGCTCGCCCCTGAGATACTTCTGATGGACGAGCCCACGAGCGCGCTCGACCCCTTGTCGACTGCCAAGATCGAGGCGCTTCTAGACGGGCTGAAGTCGAAGTATACTATCATCATCGTGACGCACAACATGCAGCAGGCCGGCCGCGTCTCCGACATGACCGCTTTCCTGCTCACCGGAGACCTCGTCGAGTACGCGCCGACGAAGCAGCTCTTCGTCACCCCGCGCGACGAGCGCACCGAGCGCTATATCTCGGGCCGGTTCGGTTGATGCGCGAAGCATTCGGCCGGAGGATGGACACATGACGGAACGAACGAGACTCTCCGAAGCTTTCGCCGAGCTGGACGGAAAGCTGGCCCTGATGGCCGCCAAGGCCGAGGAATCCCTGCTGAAGGCGCAGCACGCGCTCGTCAGCCAGGACGCCGCCCTGGCCAAGGAAGTGAAGCGCGCGGACGCGGAAATCGACGCGCTGCAGCTGGAGATCGAGGATCTCGCCGCGGTGGCGATCGCGACGCAGCAGCCCGTGGCGAGGGATCTGCGCATGCTGGTGGCGGCCTTCAAGGTGGCGGCCGATTTCGAGCGCGCGGCCGACCACGCGGTGCATCTGGCCAAGGCCACGGCGACCTTCGCCGGGCAGCCGCGCATGCGCTCCCTGGAACGCCTTTCCGCGATGGCGGAGACCGGCGCGCGGATGATCAGGGGCACCGCCGAAGCCTTTACGCGAAGGTCGGCCGAGCTGGCGCGGCAGGCGGCCGCGTTGGACGATTTCATCGACGGCGAGCACAAGGCCCTGACCGCCGAGATCCTGGCCATGATGCGCGAGCGTCCGGAGGACGCCGATAAGGCGGCTCGGCTCATCAAGACCTCGGGCTACCTCGAGCGCCTCGGCGATCACATGACGAACGCCTGCGAGGACATCGTCTTCATGGTCGAGGGCGTCCGCGCGGAGCTCAACGCCTGAGGCGGCGCATGGAGGAAGCGATGAAAATACTGATCGTCGAGGACGATCCCGATATCGCCGAACTCCTGGCGGTTTCATTCAGGAAGGAAGGATGGGAGAGCCTTGTCGCGGGGGAAGGCGAGGAAGCCCTGCGGCTCGTCGAAAGCGCCGCCCCCGACTTCTGCGTCCTCGATCTCCTTTTGCCGGGCATGGGCGGGCTTGCCGTGCTGCGCTCCCTTCGCAGGAGCCCCAAGGGGCAGTCGATGCCCGTCATCATCGCCTCGGCCCTCGGCGAGGACGATGACGTCGTCAAAGGCCTCGAACTCGGCGCCGATGACTATCTCGCCAAGCCCTTCAGCCCGCAGGTGCTCGTCGCCAGGATCCGTGCGCTCCTGCGTCGCCTCGGGCGCGAGGGGGAGGGGACCGCCGCCGGCGCTTCCGGCGGAGCGGCGGGCGGAACCGGCGCGGCGCTCGAGGTGTCGGGCGTGCGCCTCGACCCCAGGCGCCACGAAGTGTCGGAGCGCGGCCGCCCCGTGGAGCTTTCCGCGACCGAATTCGCCGTGCTCCAACTGCTGATGCGCGAGCCGGGCAGGGTGTTCACCCGCGCGCAGGCCATCGCCGGCGCCCGCGGCGAGGATTACCCCGTCACCGACCGCGTCCTCGACGTGCACATCCTCTCGCTCAGGCGAAAGTTGGGCGATTCCGGAGCCTTGATCGAGACCGTGCGGGGCGTCGGATACCGATTCAGGGAGGACAAGTGAGCGGAGGGATCTTCCGGAGGGGCTTCGCCTTCATCGCCGCCGCGGTGCTCGCCACGGCCGCCCTCGTGCTGTCCGTGGGGCTGGCGGTGTCGGAGAGGGCCTACGTCGCCTCGAACGCCGAAGGGCTCGAGCGCGCCGCCCTCGCGGCGGCGGCAGTCTTCGAG
>MTLD01003488.1_pt1 | contig 12673 bp, 12 predicted proteins | sample 1982471 | NCBI WGS metagenome assembly MTLD01 (sample SAMN05712604, study PRJNA340218) | biofilm metagenome | isolation source: sample SPM anode biofilm adapted to -50 mV | place: USA | collected 2012-02-03
AAATCCCCCTAAATCCCCCTTCGCAAAGGGGGACTTAAAGGCTCCTCTAGCCGAGGTAGCGAGAGTTCACGATATCTATGGTTCCCGTGTTGTCCGTTCTATTTGATGATGTCGGACAGGAGCTTGCCGCCGACGCCGATGTTGTCGCGCTCCATTTCGTTGATGAAGACGATGAACTTTTCGGCCGGAATCTGTGTTACATTGCTGGCGGCTTCGGTCAAAGCTTGAACCAGTTCGCCTTTTTTCTCTTTGTCAGCCATGGTTCCAAGGTCGATGGTGATAACGGGCATGCCGGTACTCCTCCTTGATGCAGTGTTTTCCAGAAGGGTGGCACTGTAACAGATATCTCAGGGCAGTTCAACACGGGCGGAAGATACAGGTCGAAAGCTTGTGCGCGCGTGCAATCCGGTAAACCGGTAAACCGGTAAACCGGTAAATATGACAATCGGTGCGTTAGTTGCTGAAGTTTCGACTGTTACGGCGAAGACATCGTGCACGCCAGTGACAGCAAGTGGGAAGGATTGATGAGTTTATGATAGAGATCAGGGAAACAGACATAAAGATTGAATTCTACCGCGCCTCCGGACCAGGCGGTCAGCACCGCAACACGACCGACTCCGCGGTGCGCATACGCCATCTCCCGACCGGGATCGTGGCGCAGGCAAGCGAGAGCCGCTCGCAGGCCCAAAACAGGGAGAAGGCGCTGGAGCGGCTGGCCGAGATGCTGCGCAGGCGCGAGCAGAAGGCAAAGAAAAGGATAAAGACCAAGGTGCCGAGAAGCGCCAAGGAGAAGCGGCTTTCCGACAAGAAGGCGGTATCCGAAAGGAAGAAGGGGAGGGGGAGAAGAATTGACGATTGACCCATGTCAACTGTGATAAAGCTCCTTCATGATGTTCCTGAAGGCGATGGCGGCAGGTGAAAGTTCCCTTCCTCTGCGGCTCGCCAGGAAAAACTGCCTCTTCATGCTGACGCCGTCGATGGGAACCTGCACAAGCGACCTCTGCTCCAGCTCGTGCTGTACCGACACCGCGGAGACGAAGGAAACCCCGATACCCGCAATCACCGCCCGCTTCACCGCCTCGTTGCTCCCCAGATGCGCCGCCGCCTTGAGCCGCGCCGGATCTATCCCCGCCTCGCGCAATGCCTGAGCGGCAGCCTTCCCGGTGCCGGAACCGGTCTCCCGCAGCACGAACTGCTCTCCCAGCAAATCCTCTTTGCTGATCCCTTTCTCGCCGCTCCAGCGATGCCCGGCCGGCGCAATGAGGACGAGTTCGTCGTCGGTGAGGGGGGTGAACTCGAGGCTCTCCTCCTCGAAACGCCCGCCGACCACGCCCATTTCGACCTCTTCCGAGATCAGCTTTCCCAGCACATCGCGGCTGTCCCCCTGGCGCAGCACGATGGTGACCCCGGGAAAGCGGCTGATGAGAAGCGGCAGCGCCGCGGGGATCATGTACTCCCCGGGTATGCTGCTCCCTGCGATGTTCAGCTCTGCCTCCTCGACACCTTTGAAGCGCGCCATGGCGACCGAGATCTCCTTCGCATAATCTATGAGCTTGCGTGCGCGCTCGAGCAGTATCTTTCCCCCTTCGGTCGGGAGTGCCCCTTTGCCGGTGCGGTCCAGAAGCTTCATGCCGAATTCGCCTTCCAGTGCGGATATGTGCTGGCTGACCGTGGACTGGGTGATGAAGGTGGCCTCCGCTCCTTTCGAGAAACTCCCGCTTTCCGCGACCTTTATGAACACTTCGAGCTGTTTCAGGTTCACCGCTCTTCTCCTTATTGGTGGATACGATCCGTAGTATTTGTTTTATCGAATTTATCAATTTGACTCCTGCTGGTCAATTGGTTATTGATGTCAGGCCTTTATTCGCCTGTGGCCACCTGAGAGAACAGTAAAAAGAGGCACCATGATCGCAGCGGGAATCGACATAGGATCGACAGGGACCAAGGCCGTTCTCTTTGACGGAGAGATCCGTGCCACCGCGGTAGTTCCTACCGGCTGGGATCCGGCCGGCGCAGGACTTGCCGCTTTCCGGCAGGCCCTGGACACCGCCGGTATCGCCGAGGGGGCCGTCGGAAAGGTGGTCGGCACCGGCTACGGGCGGGTGTCGCTACCCCTTTTCGACAGGAAGGTCACCGAGATCACCTGCCACGCCCGCGGCGCACATTTCCTGCACCCGGAAACCCGTACCGTCCTCGACATAGGCGGACAGGACAGCAAGGTGATCAGCGTCGACGCGGAGGGGAGAGTCCTCGAATTCGCCATGAACGACAAATGCGCCGCCGGAACGGGCCGCTTCCTGCAGGTGATGGCCGGCGTGCTCGGCGTATCGCTTGAAGAGCTTGGGTTCATCGCTGCGGGCGCCGAACCGGCGCGGATCTCGAGCATGTGCGCCGTTTTCGCGGAGTCGGAGATAATCGGTCTGCTCGCCCAGGGCGTGGACAAGGGACGCATCGCCGCCGGTGTCTTTCACGCCATTGCCGCGAGGGTCCAAGGGCTCGCCGGGAAAGTATCTGTCTCGGGCGACATCACCTTCAGCGGCGGCGTGGCGCTCAACCCGGCCATCTGCCGCGCCATAGGTTCCGGGCTTGGAGCCGAGGTCCGTGTCCCGGCAGCTCCGCAACTGGTGGGCGCGCTCGGTGCCTCCCTCGTTGGATACGAAGCATGAGTGAACCCTGTATTCCGGCGCTGCTGGAGATCAACACCCTCCGGGAAAGAAACGCGATAGCCCTCAAGGTCGCCAAGGATCACGGCAGGAAGGTGGTCGGCACCTATTGCCTGTTTTCTCCGGTAGAGCTCATCGTCGCCGCAGGTGCTATCCCGGTTTCCCTGTGCGGCACAAGCCCTACGCCGATACCGGCCGCGGAGAAGGTACTGCCGCGCTCGCTTTGCCCCCTGATCAAGTCAAGCTACGGATTCGCTCTCACCGATACCTGCCCGTTTTTTCATTTTTCCGACCTGCTGCTCGCGGAAACGACCTGCGACGGCAAGAAGAAGATGTACGAACTGCTCGGCAAGATGAAGCCGCTGCACCTCATGCAGCTGCCGCAGGTGCAGGACGAGGCGGCGCTGGAGTACTGGATCCTTGAGCTTAAGCGCCTGATGCGTCGACTCGAGCAGGAGTTTTCGGTGCAGATCACTCCGGAGCGTCTGGCATCCGCCGTGGTGCTGCTCAACGAGGAGCGCCGCTCCCTCAAGGCGCTCCAGGACGTCATGAAACGTAAGCCCGCACCGATCAGCGGCATCGATCTCTTGACCGTGCTCCACAACCGCGGCTTCACCGTGGACAAGCGCGAGGCGATCGACCTTCTAAACCGGCTGACCGCCGAGCTCACCGAGCTGGCAGAGCGAGGCTTTTCCCCCTTCGACAACGCCACCCCGCGCATCCTTCTCACCGGGGTACCGGTTGGCGTCGGGTCGGACAAGGTGGTGCGCCTCGTCGAAGAACTGGGTGGTTCCGTGGTCTGCTTCGAGAGCTGCGGCGCCTATAAGAAGGTGGACCCCGTAGTCCCCGGCGCGGACCTGCTGCGCAGCATCGCGGAGAAGTACCTGCGCATACCCTGCTCTTGCATGTCCCCCAACCACGGTAGGCTCTCTCTTCTGGAGCGGCTGGTCGACGAGTTTCAGGTCGACGGCGTCATCGACCTAACCTGGCAAGGGTGCCATACCTACAATGTGGAGTCGCTCAGCGTGAAGCACCACCTGCAGCAGGGTGGTGGCACTCCGTTCCTGCAGATCGAAACCGACTATTCGGAGTCCGACACCGAGCAGCTCAGGGTGAGGATCGAGGCGTTCCTCGAGATGATCAGCGCGAGGCTCGGAGGCTGACCGATGAGATGGTACCGCCAGACAGCGATGTTCGACGACCAGAGATGCCACGTCGATTTTTTAATGTCATGCATATCAATGGGAGGCAACAATGAACCAAGTAACTCGTCCGATGGGCAGGTCCGTAATCTCGCTGCTGATCCTTTTTTTGATGTTGGCTACCGCGCTGCCGATATTTGCCGCGGACGCCGAGTTCAAGAGCGTTTCCAGCGAGGCACTGAAGGACATGCTGGATGAGAAGTGGACCTTCACCCTTGTCGATGCCCGCACACCCGACGAATACCAGGTAGCCCATCTGCCTACCGCGGTGAACATCACCGAAAAAGACTTTGATAAGGGCGTGGCGCTTCTACCCAGGGAGAAGGGAGCTCTCGTGGTCCTCTACTGTAACGGGGTGAAGTGCGGCAAGAGCAAGAAGGTCGCCGCGAAGGCAAAAGCCGCAGGGTACACCAACCTGGTAATCTACGCGGACGGCTTCCCGGTCTGGGAGGAGAAGGGATATTCAATAGTTGCCGGGCCTGATTACCAGAAGAAGATAGAAACGACGAAGCTCACGCCGGCGCAGTTGAGCGTGATACTGAAGGAGAAAAAGGACGCCTACGTCCTAGTCGACGTTCGTGACGAGTTCGAATTCGCCGAGGGGCACATCGAGGGTGCGATAAACATCCCTGCTGAAACCTTTGCTTCGAAGTCGGGCGTCCTTCCCAAGGAGAAGGGGATCATCGTCTACTGCAACAGCGGCGGCCGCAGCTACTCCGCCTATCGCAAGCTTATGAAGCTTGCCTATCCCTCCATTTACCAGGCCATCCTTTCCGAATGGAAAGAGGCTGGCCTGCCTGTGGTTAAGTCGCAGCTTTAGGCACGGCGTCGTGCCGTTGAATATCTGTCTGAACAAGGAGTTCGAATGAAAAGGTTGTTGCTGTCGCTGCTGGCCCTCTCCCTCTGCCTCGCTCCCGCTGCCTGGGCCCAGAGCCGCAGCGGTATCGTGAGCGTCGAGGTCGATCTTTCCCGCCAGGAAGCGGGCAAGGAGACGAAACTGTGGATACCCTACGCCGTATCCGACCGGTACCAGAATGTCACCGACGTGAAGGTATCCGGCGATTTCGCCACTTCCGCGGTCTACACCGACAAGGTGGAAGGCACGCCGATACTGTTTGCCAAGTGGGACAAGGACGCGAAGAGCCGCAAGCTCACCTACACCTTCAAGGTGGAGCGCGAGGAAATCCAGATGAAGAACCTGTCGGGCAAGGAACCGGCATGGAACCCCGCCGATTACGCGGGATACCTCGCCCCGACCTCGATGGGGCCGGTGGGCGGCGAGGTGAAGAAGCTCGCCGAGTCGATCGTCAAAGGTAAAAAGACCGTTCTGGAGAAGGCGAGGGCGATCTACGACTGGACCTGCGAGAACATGTACCGCGACCCGGCGACGGTCGGCTGCGGCAAGGGGGATGTCTGCGAACTCCTGAAGAAGCCGGGCGGCAAGTGCACCGACATTTCCTCGGTCTACATCGCCCTTGCCCGCGCCGCCGGGGTGCCGGCGCGCGAGGTTTTCGGCGTGCGCCTCGGCAAGAAGGCCGAGGAGGACATCACCACCTGGCAGCACTGCTGGGTCGAGTTCTTCCTCCCCGGTACCGGCTGGGTCCCGGTTGACCCCGCCGACGTGAGAAAGGCGATGCTCGTCGAGAAGCTCGAGCTTGGCGACGCCAAAACACGCGCGTACCGCGAATATTTCTGGGGGGGCATCGACCCCTACCGTTTCAAGATCGCCTCGGGACGCGACGTTGTGTTGAACCCGCCCCAGTCAGGGGCTCCGCTCAACACCTTCGGCTATCCCTATGCCGAGGTCGGCGGTGAAGTGCTCAACTGGTACGATCCGAAGGGGTTCAGCTACCGGATTAGCTACAAGGAAAAGTAGAGAAGAAACTACCTCAGTCTGTTATTAGGGCCGCGCTGTGACATGCGCGGCCCATTTTTTTATGGATTTGCAGAAAAGGCAAATCCCCAATGTCCCCCCTTCGCAAAGGGGAAACGCCGGGGAGCATGCGGCGCTTGGCGGACAGGTAACTGCACGTTCTCTGCAATTACGTAAGACCTTTTTTGTTTGTCTGTCCGGCGCGATTGATGTATCTTCCCATACTGTTTGTCCGATTTTGTCCAAGGAGCTTACCGTGCAGATCCGCATCGTTATCGCCGCATCCATCCTCGGGGCCGGCTTCATCGCACCGCATGCCATGGCTGCCGAAGCCCTCCCGGTCGCTTCCCCCGCAGCTGCCGTTCCGGCTGACGTTGTCATGCCGCTGGCCGGCGATCAGGCCGCAACCATAGCCGCACTTACCCAGGAGAACGCGCTCCTTCAGGAGAAGCTCAAGGCGCTGCAAAGCTGCAGCATCACCTCGGCCGACCTCGCCGCGCGCAACAGCAAAAGGCTCAAGGATATCACCGCTGACGTGCGTGCCCAGCGCCAGGCGATGGCCGACTTCGAGAGCTACGTCAAGTGGATGTCCGGGCACGTCGCCGGATACTCCAAGTACATCCAGGCAGGCTCGGTCGCGGCGCGCTTCGCGAGGGTGCTGCCTATCCCCTACGCCGGGCAGGCCTCTCTCTTCACCAAGTTCGTCTCCGACGCCGCGGTTTCCCTCGGGGCCACCTCGGTTTCCATCAACAAGTACCTGGGCACCTCGCAGCAGTTCCTGAACCGTGCCGACGCCCTCGACACGAACAAGCCGAACTACAACCATGAAGTTTCCGACCTCGTCCGTTTCGCGGACCAGGACCTCCTGAAAGGGATGGTGGACGTGCAGGAGCGCCTGGCCACCACCTCCCAGCTTTCCACCTCTTCGCTCTCGTTCCTTGAGAGCTTGAACCACTACGTCGGCACCACGGACGAGTACTGGAACAAGACGAAGGCCTTTCTCAAAAGCGACGACAAGGCCGAGAAGAGTTTCCTCGCCGAGAGCACCGCGGCCCTCAGGAACAAGGCCCAGGGGTTCAACACGAAGCTCCAGCTTTTCGACGCGACGGTCAAGAAGACCTCGCCGCAGATCAAGTCGCTGGTCGCTTACGACGATCTGGTGCGCAGCATGGAGCCGAAGCTCGCCAAGGCGAAGTAACTGCGAAGCCCTCGCACCTGCCCCTCTCCCGCCTGCGGGCGGGAGCCCTAGGTGATAGAGGGGGAAAATGAAAAAGGCCTCTCCCGGCAGGGAAGAGGCCTTTTTACATTCAAGCAGGCGTTTCTCTAGAACTTGTAGCCGACCGAGACCGCCACAAGGTGAGCGTCGTTTTCGTACTTGCCGTTGGCGGAGGTGGCCGCGATGCCGGGGAGGCCGTAGATCGTGTTGTTCTTGCTGCGGTTCTCGTAGAGCTGGTAGCCGTAGGAGAGCGCGACGGTGACCGGCTTCAGGTTCAGGTCGGTGCCGACGCAGAAGACGTGGGTCTTGGCGTCGGGAATGGAGGGATCGAAGGTGCTGTCGGGTACCGCGGTGTCGCCGTACACGTAGCCGGCCATGAGGGCGACCGTCTCGTCGTACTGGTACCTGCCGCCGAGGTTGAGCCCCCAGTTGTCCTTCCAGTTGCGTGGCGTGCTGACGGCCTGGCCGTTATCCAGCTTGATGGTCAGATCCTCGAACTTGGACCACCCCTCCCAGCGTACCCCGGCCTCCATGGTAAGACGGTCGATACCCTTGAAGGCGACGCCGGCGGTGAACTGCGGTGGCAGGGTGAGGTCGGTCTTCCCGTTGAAGGAAGGGAACAGCGGGTTCGAGAAGGTCGCCTTGCCGGAGATATCCACGTGCGCCTGGCTGCGGTAAGAAGCGCCGACGGTCAGGTGGTCGCAGATATCGTAGGCGGCAGCTACGTTGAAGCCGACGCCTGTGCCGTCACCCTTGAACTTCTGCCCGATGTCGAACCCGGCAGGAAGCCCCAAGGCAACCGACGGCACCATCTTCTGCAGCGTGGCGTCGAGATAGAAGATGTCGAGGCCTGCGGCAACGGTGAGCGAGGGAAGGACACGGTAGGAAACGACCGGGTTGAAGTCGAAGGTGGTGAGTTCGGACTTGGTCGCGAGGTAGCGGCCGTCCCAGTCGCTGCCCCATTCGGTGCCGAGGCCGAACGGGTTGAAAACGCCGAAGCCCGCACTCAGTTTGTCGTTGAACTTGTGGGTGACGTAGAAGGTGCTCGGGAAGAAGACCGCCTGGTCGGAGGCGGAGTTGCCGCCGATGGAGCTCGTGTACTCGCGGGAGGAGATGATGGCCGTGGTGCCGACCTGGAGCTGGGTCCCATCGAGTTTGTTCATAAGCGCAGGGTTGTAGAAAATGGTGCTCGGGTCGTTCGTGTGGGCGGTGACCGCGTTCCCCTGTCCTAGCGCGGACGCGCCGTGGGTGAAGACTGCGTAACCGGCTGCGTGAGCTGCTGTTAAAGCACCTGCTCCGAGTGTGACCGCCGATGCAAGCACTCCGGCGATCAGGCTCTTCCTGTAGTTCATGTATCCTCCTCAGGGATTTATTTCATTCGATCATAAGAGGGGCGGGCCCCCGGCGCCTTGACGGCACCTTCTGCCCCGTCCCCAGACAGGCGGCATTCCAAATACCATAGCCTACCAATCTTGTAAAGCTTGCATCGGCACTCTTGAGCCTCGACTGGGCGGGAACGGTGCAAGAGTTTGTCCAACTGTGCGATTGACGAATCAGCGGCAGATGTGCTAAGTCCTAATGATTCGAAAAGCTTAACAGGAGCGTTTGATGCAGTCAGACCGGAAGTACCTGATGGAGCACGCGGGAGAATCGCTGCGGCTCGACATGAAGACAGACAACGCCGTTACCGGGGAGCAGGCACGCTGGGCGGGGCTGGCCCCCGGGATGAGCGTCGTCGATATCGGCTGCGGTCCGGGCAAGACCACCGCTATGCTCGGCGAACTGGTACAGCCCGGGGGGAGGGCGGTGGGCGTCGACTTCTCCGAAGAGCGCATCGCCTATGCACGGGAACACTATGGTTCGGACACCGTGAGTTTCGAGCGCTGCGACCTTTACCGGCCGCTCAACTACCTGGGGCAGTTCGACTTCGCCTGGTGCAGGTTCTTCCTCGAATACCACCTCTCCAACTGCTTCCAACTGGTGCAGAACATGTCCGAGGCGGTGAAGCCTGGCGGCATCCTCTGCCTCATCGACCTTGACTACAACTGCCTCAGCCATTTCGGCCATTCACCCCGGATGGAGCGCGCCGTCGCCGAAACGATCAGAAGCCTCGAGGTGAACGACGACTTCGATCCCTACGTCGGGCGGAAGCTCTACTCGTTTCTCTATGACCTGGGCTACGAGGAGATCGACGTCAAGGTCGGGGCGCATCACCAGATTTTCGGAGAGCTGAAGCAGGTCGACGAGTTCAACTGGACGAAGAAGGTCGAGGTTGCCGCCAAGAAGTCGGGATACGGTTTCGACGAGTACCCGGGGGGGTACGACGAGTTCCTCGAGGAATTCCGCAGCTTCTTCGCCAACCCGCGCCGCTTCACCTACACACCAATCATCTCCTGCCGGGGACGCAAGCCTCAGGCCTCCTGAGCGTTGCAACCATCTTCCTGCCCTGCCGCTCTCATGCGGCAGGTGATGAGCGCCTCGACGATGTTCCTGTCGAAATGGCTTCCAGCCCCCTCACGGAGCAGCCGGAACGCCTCCTCTGTTTTCATGGGGTCGCGGTAGTGGCGCTGCGAGGTGACCGCCTCGTAGAAGTCCGCCACGGCGATGATCTTCGCTCCCAGCGGTATGTCCTTTCCCCTTAAGCCTTTGGGGTAGCCGGTCCCGTCGATCTTTTCGTGATGGGCGCCGGCTATCTCCGGCACCTCGCTATAGATCCCCTCGAAATTTACCTGCTCCAGGATGTCGCGCGTCTTGTGGCAGTGGGTCTTGACGATCTCGTACTCCATCTCCGAGAGACGCCCGTTTTTCTTCAGTATCGCGTCGGGGACCCCGATCTTGCCGTAATCGTGCAGAAGGGCCGCTACCCTGATCATCTCCCGCTGCGCAGGCCCGAGGCCGAGTTCGTCGCAGATCTCCTCCGAGTACTCGGTGACCTTCTCCGAATGCCCGGCGGTGAGCGGGTCCCTGGCGTCAATGGATGCCGCCATGACCTTGAGAAACGAGCTGAACTGGTTCGACTTCGCCTCGTGCAGCTTGGCGTTGCGCATGCTGATGCCGATCACCGGGGCGATCCCCATCAAAAGCGAGACGTCGCTCTGCACGAGGGGCCGCTTCGACTTCAGGTTGTCGACGGCGATGATGCCGAGCGACTCGCCCTCGCATATGATCGGGCAGCAGATGAAGGTCTGGGAGAGGAGCTGCTTCGCGAAATTCTGACTCTTGCCCGAAAGCGTCCCCTCGATGTCCTTCACGTCGGCGACGAGGAACGGGCGCTGTTCCCGGTAGGAGATCACGAAGACCCCTTTCGAGTCGGGGCGGTCGAGGTGGAAGGTGGTCTTGCCGAGGAAGGCTAGCTGCTCGTCGTGATAGCCGAAGCCGGCCTGGAACACGAGTCTCGTCCTCTCGGAGTTGGCGAGCAGGATGAGGCCGCGGCTGTAGTCGAGCCGTTTCTCAAGGATCTGCACGACGCTCTGGAGGATGTCGTGTACCGCGGTCTGCCTGCTGATCACCTGGCCGATCTCGTTGGTGACGAGGGCGTTGTTGTAGTTGATCTCCATCCTCTTGAAGAGGTTGTCGGTCAGATCCTTTAGGCTTTTTTGGCTGGTGAAGAGGGCCTCTTTTTCGCTGCGCAGCGACCCGATCTTAAGGACAAGCAGCAGGGAAAGTGCCCAGGGGGCTAACAGGTATATGGACCTCATTTGACCGGCACGGAAGTAGAGCGCCGTTACGATGAGGATTACCACGGCGGCGTAGTTCCTGGCGTAGCGCCAGAAGTTGGTGCTCGACTTCTCCCAGGTGACTATGTAACGGCACACCGGGTCGCCGTTGAACATGCACTCCGGGTGCTCGATGCGGGGGAGCCTTGGCTGGAACAGGTTCGCCACCGCCTCGAAGAAGCCAATCCTGTTCTGGCACTGGAACGGCTCTTCGTGCGTGCCGGGCCTGGGGGTGACGGTGATTTCGTAACTGTTGCTGCTGATCTGTCTGGAGGTGTAGACCGCGGAGCGGACGAAGTTGTTGTTGACGGTGTCGCCAATGAGGCTGTAGGCGCGTGCGGGACCGACGAGCCCGAGGAAGTACTGCCTGAGGATCCCCATGGCGTCGGGGGAGGCCGCGTAGCGCCCAGCCTCGCGGGCGATGTTCTCGTTGCCGGTCAGCTTTAGGAGGCGCTCGTAGAAGAGGTTGACCTGGTCCTGGGTGAACCAGTGCCCCTGGTCGGCGACCTCGAGCGGGGTCATCCCTGCGTAGCTCAGCAGTTCTTCGACGCTGATGAAGTTGTACCTGCTCTTGATCAACTTGATGTACGTGTCGATGATGCTGCTGTTGTATAACGGAGTGTTCATCATCTCTTCCTTAGGTGCCGTTACCCGTCTCTGTTTCTTGCGTTCTTCTGTTCCTGTTGCGGTTATGGAGGTCACCTAGGTACTTGATGAAGTTGGAAGTCTGGGTCTGTGCGTTGAACGCCCAGAGGGTGTACTTCCTTTCGAAGGGGAGGCTGGTGTTCTCCGCGTAGCTGGCAGGGTAGACCAGCACCGGCAGATCGTTTTGCTGGTGCTTGTGCGTGATGATCGAGAGCGCGATCAGCAGGATGTCCTTGGGGAACTGCTCCTGGTCGATGACCAGCACCTTCACGCAGTTGGTCAGATCCGAGAGGTTCAGGCCGATGTCGGAGACGTTGATCATGACTACGGCTTTGACGGTGCCGTTTCTCTTGAGCGTATAGAGGTGCCGCTCCAGATTGAAGCCGGCCTCGCTGTAGTCCTGCGCCAGCGGTTGGAAATCGCTCCCGGGCTCCAGGTCGAGGGCGTTCAGCATGAGCCCCCCCGACTGCTGCTCGTAGAAGGCCTCTAGTTCGAGCAGGTCTTCACGCGTCGAGCGGGTGAGGCTCCAGGGGCCGGAGAAGTTCCAGTTGTCCGAGAAGGTGCGGTGGTAATGGAAGTAAGCGAAGGTGTCGATGGAACATCCCTTCTTGTCGTCCAGTACCTGCACGGCTCCGCCGAAGATCTTGTTGGGGAACCTGTTCTCGGGGCGGTAGTAGCAGATGAGGTAGTTCATCTTCGACGACCTGAGGTTATAGGAGTCGTTGATGGAGTTGGAGAGGTGGTTCAGTACGATGAGTCCGCCGAGGCTCGACTCCGCCTTGTTCGATGCGTGGTGGTGTACAAGCCAGCTTCCCCGGTAAAAGCGGAGCATCGCCAGGTGCCCGAGGATGGTGCCGTGCTCCTGGTAGACGAAGTGTCGGGCGATGCTCGGGTTTTCCGTGTAGAGACGGCGGTAGGTTTCCTTCAACTGCGCCTTGTTGGCCTGCACGAAGTGGTACTTCTCGGGATAGATGAAGCCGCTGTCGAAGAAAAACTGCCAGAGCTCGTCGAGGTCGATCTGCGTGCTCACATAGGAGTGTTTGTCCTTGGCGAGGTAGAGAATGGAGAGCAGGCTCACGTGGTCGCGGATGTCCATGTCGAGAAAGCACAGCCCGCACTTGACGAGCGATGACTTCTCCTTCTTCGGCTTGTCCTCCCGGTAGATCACCTGCGCGGTGCACTTGGTCGAGAAACTGTTGCCGATGCGCAGCTCCAGGTCCGGGATGATCATCCCGGGCAAGAGGACGCTCGACTCGAAATCCTCGCAGACCGAGAAGCCGGAACCGGATATGTCGAGCACCTTCAGGTCGACACCCTTGTGGCTGAAGGGGTGCTTGAAGACGGCGTTGGGCAAGGGG
>MTLD01002863.1_pt1 | contig 12670 bp, 23 predicted proteins | sample 1982471 | NCBI WGS metagenome assembly MTLD01 (sample SAMN05712604, study PRJNA340218) | biofilm metagenome | isolation source: sample SPM anode biofilm adapted to -50 mV | place: USA | collected 2012-02-03
GCGCCGGTGGCTGCAGGCAGGGAAGCAGCCGCGCCGTTCGGCCGCGGGTCGTCGTGTGGCGCGGCCGCGGTGCCAGCACGGCACGCCGCTGCCCTACCCGTGGTCGGTCACCAGCGCGCACTGCCGGGTGTGTGCCGCGGAGGTGACGGCGCTGCTCGCGAAGCAGGCCGCGGAGGCCGCCGCGCTGGCAGAGCAGGCCGCGCTCCGCCCGCGCCGGATCCGTGCCGCGGACACCCAGGGCGGTGAGCGATGAGCCGCATGCGGTGGTGGGTCGGTAGGCACCCGGAGAACGCCCTGTACCTGCTGATCGTGGCCCTGGTCGCGGTCGGGTTCGTGATCGCCCTCTCGAAGGGCGGTGGCTGGTGATGGCCGAGTTCCCGCTGTCCGCTGGTGACCTCCGCGCGATCGCCGAAGCTTTGGATCCGCTCGAGTTCCTGCCCGCCCTCGCCCAGAGCGACCTGATCGGCCGGATCGAGGTGTACCGGCCCAGCGGGTCGGATGCCGAGGTGATCGGCTACTTCGACCGTGAGGGCGACGGCGACGATGCGTGGCTGGGGTTCGTGCCGAAGCACCCTGAGCCGTACCTGTTCTGCCCGGACTGCGGCCACGCCTCCCACTCGCTCTACCTGCTCGCCGGCATGCGGGCGCCGTCCACGGGCTGCTCGTGGCCCGGCTGCGGCTGCACCGGCTAACCCACCACCATCCGAAGGGACTCCAACCCATGAACCATCAGATCGAGTGGGTGCCGGTCGACTTGATCGACCCGCACCCGCACAACCCCAGGCGTGAGCTCGGCGACCTCACCGAACTCGCCGACAGCATCCGCGAGGCCGGAGTACTCCAGAACCTCACCCTGGTCCCGCAACCGGACGATCCGGACCGGTACTGGCCGGTGATGGGCCACCGCCGGCACGCCGCTGCACGGATCGCCGAGCTCGAGGACGTGCCCGCGGTGATCCGTGACGACCTGCCGCTCGGCGAGCAGGTCGCGATGATGATCGCCGAGAACGTGCACCGCGACGAGATCTCGGCCGTCGAGGAGGCGGCCGGCTACCAGGACATGCTCGACCAGGGCATGAAGGTTGCCGAGATCGTCCGGAAGACGGGCCGTAACGAGCGGACCGTGACGGCGCGGATCCGGCTGAACAAGCTCCCGGCCGAGGCCAGGGAGAAGGTCCACAACCACGAGGCGACGCTGGACGACGCGGCGAAGCTGGACCAGTTCGTCGGCCAGCCGAAGCTGATGGAGAAGCTGGTCAGGTCGCTCGGCACCAACAACTTCCGGTGGGATCTCGAGGCGGCGCAGCGCGAAGTGAAGACGGCCGCGGCGAAGAAGGAGTTGCGCGCCGGGCTGAAGAAGGCCGGGATCCCGCACAAGCCGGACGGTGACGGCTACGCCTACAACGATTGGCGTGCGGTCGCGGTCCTCGCCCGGGCGAGCGATCTGCCGAAGGCGATCAAGGACGGCGTCGACCCGTCGTGGGTGTGGGTCGACGAGTACTCCGGGATCAAGATCCTGCGGCCCACCACCGAGGACGAGAAGGTCGACCGGGACAACGACGAATGGGCGCGCCGGCGTGAGCTCGACGAGCGGGCGGCCGAGGAGGGCCGGCAGGCGTTCGCTCTGCGGGACGAGTGGATCCGTGCCTTCATGGGCCGGGCCCGGATCACGGCAAAGGACACCCTGCTGATCCTGGGCGTCGCCGCGCCGGTGATCACGTTCACGAACTCCTCGGCGTACTGGCCGCTGTACGACTGGCTCGAGGACAACCGCGCCGAGGACAGCAGCCGCAAGGGCCTGGCGGAGCTGTTCGAGGAGCAGTTCCCGAGCTGTGAGCCGGCGGCGTTGCTGCTGCTCAGCATGCACATGGTGGCGCGCAGGCGGTCGGGGTGGGCGCTGGCCTGGCAGGACTCGGCCACGGTCGCGCTGTACGGGCTGTTGGAGCAGCTGGGCTACCCGGTGTCGGACGCTGAGCGTGCCCGCATCACCCCGCCCACCGACGACGAGACCGACGAGGACGAGGCGGTGGCATCATGAAGCGGAAGCATCAGCCCGACCAGGCCGTGTGGGTCACCGATCACGCGGTGATCACCGCAGGTCCGGACTACATCCAGATCGATCCCGCGGGCCCTGGCCCTGCGCGGATCCCGCCCCTCGGTGTCCTCGCCGTGATCCGGGCGCTGGGCCACGCCGCGCTCTGGCAGGTGGACCGTCACGATCCGAAGCCGGATGCGTGGGCAACGTGCAGGTGCGGGCACAGCGCCATGCAGCACTGGCGCCGGCACAAGTCTCGGCTGGGCCGTTGTCACGGTGATGACTGCGAGTGCCTCGGCCTGGTGATCCCGGAGCCGCCGGAGGTGCCGTTCTGATGGCCGTCCTGAACTACACGACCCGCATCGCGGCGTCCAAGACCGCCGGCGAGGTGCAGGACATGCTCGCCCGGCACGGCGCCACCCAAGTCATGCTCGACTACGACGCTGGCCGCCCGATCGGGATCACGTTCGCGATCGCTACCGAACTCGGCCCGCGGACGTTCCGGATGCCGGTCGAGGTCGACCAGATGCGTCAGCTGCTGGTGCAGCAGGACCGGGCCGGGAAGCTCCGCAACGCGAAGATGAGCCAGCAGGAACGCACATCGGCCGAGCACGCCGCCCGGGTCGCGTGGCGCGTCGTCAAGGTCTGGCTCGAAGCGCAGCTCGCGATCATCGAGACCCGCATGGTGCAGATCGACCAGGTCATGCTGCCCTACCTCGTCGTCGGGCAGGAGTCGCTGTACGCCCGGTACCGCGAGAGCGGTCTGCGTGAGCTGACCGCCAGAGGTGACGACTCCGATGAGTGATCTGGTGGATCCGAAGCTGATCGAGCAGATCGTGGGCCGCGTGCGGCACCCGGACGCCCACTATGCGCGGCTTGTGTCCGCGGAGGACAAGATCTACATCCTGCACTCGAAGACGTGCCTGGCTGAACACCACGACTTGCGGGAGTGCCGGCTGTCGCGGGCTCTGGACAAGGGCACACATGCGCCGTGGTGGACGGGTCTGGAGGACCGTGCGGTGCCGGTCGTGGTGTGGGCCGGCCTACTGGCCCCGGCGAGCGTCCCGGAGGCCCACCATGGCTGAATTGCTCTCGCACTTCACGACGGCGGAGACTCTCGTTCCGTACTCGCAGACCCAGAGCGGCAGGCGCCGCGACAAGCCGGACGGCCTATGGGTGTCCGTCGACGGCGAGGACGACTGGCTCGACTGGTGCACCCGCGAGGAGTACGGAGACATCGCCTCGAAGCGCCGGTTCCGTGTGGCCCTGGCCGACGACGCCAGAGTGCTCCGGCTCACCACGGCCGCCGAGATCATCGCGTTCGACCAGCAGTACACGCTGCCCGACCACTTCCTGAGCCACTGGGCCATCGATTGGGCCCGCGTAGCCGCGGCGTGGCAGGGCATCATCATCGCCCCGTACCAGTGGTCGCTCAGGCTAAGCGAGATCAGCTGGTACTACGGGTGGGACTGCGCGTCTGGAGCGATCTGGGACGCAGCCGCGATCGCCTCCGTGGAGGAGGTTGCGCTGGTCAACGGGCCGTCGTGCCGAGCGTGCGGCTGCACCGAGGACAACGCGTGCGTGGTGGACGGGCAGCCGTGCTGGTGGGCCGAGCCCGACCTGTGCTCTGCGTGCGCCGGGATGCGCCCGGTCCGCGAAACGGAGACGGTCGACCTGGTCGCCGCGCTACGGGCGTCCGTGGAATGCAAAAGACGTCCGTGGCCTACCTCGGCGCCACCTTCAGCCGTGATCACCAGAAACATCGCCGCGTTGCCCCTGCGGAAAGCATTCGTGCATGTCCTGTTCGACCACGCGCCGGACGACTGGGACGAGAACGACATCGGCATACTCGCCGATGAGCTCACTGAGCAAGCACAGAAGTCGTTCGATTCGAGTGCAGATGACCGCGAAGCTGAGGCCCGACCAGTCCGGCAGCAGCCGTTCGAGCGGCCGCCGTCGCCGTGTGACCACTACCAGGTCGACGAGGACGGCAACAGCCACCTGCTGGCCACCTACCAAGGCGACTTCTGCCTTCGCTGTGGCGCTCGACTCGTGGAGGACAACCCCGCACCTGACGGTGAGGTCCGGCAATGAAGTGCTTGACGATCCGCGAGCCTTGGGCGAAGGCGATCATGGACGGGCTCAAACCGGTCGAGAACCGGTCCCGGAACGTGGCCGGGGATCACCGGGGCCCGCTCGTCGTGCACGTGTCCCAGACCTACGACGGGCACCCGGCGACCCGGCGCGTCCAGCAGCTGGCGCCCGGCTACACGCTCGACCTGCGCTACGTCGGCCTGATGGTCGGCATCGTCGACCTGGTTGATGTGCACCGTCCCGGCGACCGCCCGGACTGCCAGCCCGGCGCGCTGTGCTCTCCGTGGGCCGAGGAAGACCGGGTGCACCTGGTGCTCGCGAACCCGCGACGGTTCCGCTACCCGCTCCGAGCGGTCGGGAAGCTCGGCCTGTGGTCCATCCGCGACGACAAGATCGCCGACCGTGAACTCGCCGAGGAGGTCGACCATGGCTAGGTCGCTGGACTGGATGGACCGGATCGCGTGCGGCGGCATCCCCGGCTTCACCAGGCTGCCGTGGCCCGCCCAGCTCAAGCTGTGCAACGTGTGCGAGGTCCGCGCCGAATGCCTCGAGTTCGGACTCGAAACGTCCGATGTGTGGTCGGTGAGGCGTCAGGGGATCGTGTACGGCGGGGTCGCACCCCACGACCTGCACCAGATGCTGAAGCAGCGCGCGAGGAACGTGGCGGCCTGCCAAGCGCCGGCCCGGCTGCAGGTGACCGCGCAGCTGCCGCACGTCCAGGCGCGCCGCGAGGACCTGGTGGAGACCGTGACGGAGCTGCTCGCGGACCGGCAGACGCCGGAGGCGATCGCGGCCCGCCTCGGCCGGACCACGGAGGCGATCGCGCAGGCGCTCCACCGCGCCGGCGTCGACACGCTGGCCCCCATGTTCGAGGCCGCGGCCCGAAGGAAGCTCGTCGTGTGCGACACCGACGCACGCAGGGTGGTGGCCGGCTGATGCCCGGGGTCAAGGTTGTCGGCGCCCCGCACACGAAGGGGTCTCTGCAGTGTGTCGGGCCGCGGAAGTGCCCGGGCTGTGGCGGGGCGGTGTTCCACCAGCTGGTCGAGGACGATTCGACGGGCGGCGGGAAGCGGTGGCGCAAGCAGCTGGAGTCGGGCGGGCGGGCGTTGCGGGCGAGTATCGGCTACACGTTCGAGGGCCCCGTGTCGGTGGATGCCACGTTCGTGTTCGAGCGGCCCGCGGCGGCGTCGAGGCGCCTGTTCCCGCACACCCGGTCGTCGGGTGACCTGGACAAGTTGACCCGGATGCTGCTCGACGCGTTGACGTCGGCGCAGGTGCTTCGGGACGACTCGCTGGTGTGCGAGTTGAACGTCCGTAAGCAGTACCCCGGGATGATCCCTGAGCTGTCGGGGCCCGGGGTTGTGGTTCGGCTCGATCTGATGGTCGACCCGGACGCCCTACCCATCGAAGGAGGCATGTGATGGCCACGATCGAAGACACTGACCTTGAGGCCGCTGTCGAAGCGGTACGGACCGACCCGGCCCAAGCGGCCGCGTGGGCGCTGATCTCGATCGCCCGCTCACAGCGCCTCGTGGTCGACCAGTCCGCGGCTGCGTCCGTGATCCAGTGGGTCGACCGCGAGCAGCCTCGGCTTGAGGACGAGATCGCGGGGCTGCGGCAGCGGGCGCAGGTGGCGATCGACATGCTCGTCGAGCTGCGCGATGGCGTGGGCAACGCGGTCATGGTCGACCGGCTCGGCCTGGTCCTGTTGGCGCTCGGCCACGAGGAGGCGGTGGACGCCTGTGCGCACGAGCGCCAGCAGAACATCGGGACGCAGATCAGCCCGCTGATGGTGTGCGCGGACTGCGGCCTGCAGGTGACCGGCTCGTGGGGCCCGGGCAAGGGACGCGACGATGGCTGACGATCCCCGCCCCCTGAAGGGCAGCATCGCCGGCCCGGGTGGTCCCCGGGACCGGAACGGGGTCGTGGTCGACGCGACCCACGCGGTGCTCCTCGACGATTTGACCGTGTGCCTGGTCGAGCCGCACCGCGACGGACGGCAGGTCGGCCAGCCGTGTCTGGCGATGACGCTCGCGGGCCGCGTGAACCACCTGGACGAGACGGCCGAGGTGCTGTTCCTGTTCGACGCGGACGGCGCTGCGGCGATCGTGACCGAGCTCCTCGCGCTCGGCGCGCGTCTGCCGGACGCCATGTCGGCCGAGTTCGACGCGGCAATCGACCGGCGCCTGCTCGCGCTGGCCGAGGACGACGCGCTCGGAGGTGATCGTCGTGGGTGACTGGGTGTCGTGTCCGGACAACAACCCGTGGACCCTGCCCGACGGCGCCCGGATCCGGACCACGGTCGAGGGCGTCCGCCACACCGTCAGGGTGCCGCAGAACCCGTGGCTTCCGTCCGGTTTCACGGGAGCCCACATCGACCTGGAGGACCTCAACGGGTGCGTGTGGGAGTACTGGTCGGAGGAGGCCGTGGAGCCGCCGTCCGAGTTCGTGGCCGGGTTCGAGGCGGCCGCGGCCGAGGGTCGCTGGCAGATCCGTCGCGCCCAGCTGCTCGGCTGGCTGCGCGTGTTCGCGCTGGCCGGGATCGTGCTCGGCCTGTCGAGTCTGGCGGTGGTGTGGCTGGGCCCGCTCGCGATGGTCGTGACGGCGATGGTCACTGCTGGGGCCGCGGTGGCGGCTGTCGTGCTGTCGGTGCGGATCACGCGGATGGATCGGGAGGCGCGTCGTGGCTAGGCCCGAACAGGAGGTGCCGTGCGTGCTCTGCGGCACCCCGATCATCTCCACCACCGGCACCGACGTGTGCCGCGCCCACCGCACATGGACAACCGTCGTGCAGGTCGCGACCGGCCGCGGCCGCGACGGCCAGCTGCTGGAGGTGTTCGAACTCACCCACACCCTAGTCACGCCGGACGGCTGCCGGGTCTGGGCCGGGACTGGTGAGGACCGGCGCCGCGTCGTCTGGGAAGAGAGAGCAGCATGACCGACAAGACCAAGATCGAGTGGACGGACGCGACGTGGAACCCGGTCACGGGCTGCACGAAGGTGTCGGAGGGCTGCGACCACTGCTACGCCGAGACGATCGCGCACCGGTTCGCCGGCACGAAGGCGTATCCGAACGGGTTCGACGTGACGTTGCGTCCGGATGGGCTCGACCAGCCGTTGAGGTGGCAGCGTCCGCGCCAGATCTTCGTGAACAGCATGTCCGACCTGTTCCACAAGGACGTCCCAGACGAGTACATCGCACGCGTCTTCGCCGTCATGGCGCTTGCCCCCCAACACACGTTCCAGATACTGACCAAGCGCCCCGGACGGATGCGCTCGTTCGTGCAGGACAACTGCAAGTGCGGGCGCCACGGCGCGAGGGCTCACGTCCGCTCGGCAATGGCGTGGGCCGTCTCGAGGGCGAACCCGGACCGGATACCTGGCGTCCCTGACGACGCCGAGGACCGGGTACTGCGCGTCGACTGGCCGCTGCCGAACGTATGGCTGGGCACCTCGGTCGAGAATCAGAAGTGGGCCGACGTCCGCGTCCCGCTGCTGCTCGACACCCCGGCTGCCGTCCGATTCCTGTCGTGCGAGCCACTGCTGGGTCCGGTCGACCTGACGCCGTGGCAGTGGTGCAACCGGGACGGCGGCGACTACAAGGGCGCCGGTAGCAGCCGGTACTGCCGACTCCACCTCGGCCACGAGGGAGCGTGCCGCACGGCGATCCTGAAGCAACTCGACTGGGTCATCGTCGGCGGCGAGTCCGGGCCCGGCGCTCGTCCGATGCACCCCGAGTGGGCGCGTAGCCTCCGCGACCAGTGCACCGCCGCCGGCGTCCCGTTCCTGTTCAAGCAGTGGGGCGAGTGGGCACCGATTGGCCCGGATGACATGCCTGGAACGCGCGACGACTTCTGGATGGACGCCACCGGTAAGGGCTCCTTTTACTCGACTCGATACCAGTCTGGGGTCGCCCACATGGCCAAAATCGGCAAGCGTGCCGCTGGCCGGGAACTCAACGGGCGCACCTGGGACGAGTACCCGGAGGCCGACCATGGCTGACCTGTGCCTGTCCTGCGACCTCGACGAGTACGAGTGCGTCGAGCTCGGCGGATGCTCCGACCGGTGCGACCACCAGCCCGCCGACCCGGGCCTACCCGATGATGTCGCGCTGCCCGGCCTCGAACACGACGAGCCCCGACGCTGGTCGAAAACCGCGCGTGGCTACCTCGCGCACCTCTCCCGGCTCGAGTACCCGGACGGGTGGACGTTCTGGTCGGTCTGCCTCTCCACGCCCGTGCTCGACCGGCAGCGCGGCCCGCACAAGGCGGACGAGGTCGAGACCGCGTTCCTGATCCGCGGCCCCGAGATCCGCCGCGCCCTGATCGTGATCGGCACCGGTGAGGTCCTCGCGCACGTCGACGAGAACGGATCCCAGCAGTGAAGCCGCCGATGCCGTACTTCAGCGGCAAGCAGTCGAAGGAGACACCGATGCCCGGCCTGACAACTGACCAGCCTCTGCTCACCTGGGTCCGGCTCGTCGATGGCCGGCTGTGGCACGTCGCGACCGATGTCCCGATCGCCACCAGGTGCGGCCGCGAGGCGGTGCCGGTCGGCGCGACCCTGATGCCCGAACAGGCCCCGAGTCCGCCGGCGAATGGCTGGGTCTGCGAGCGCTGCGTCAGGGCCCTGGCGGAACAGGCCGCGGCTGCCCGGCAGGCGTGGCTCCAGGATCCTCGCAGACGCCCGGGCGACCAGTTGCCCGCCCCCGACCCGGACAGCCCGCCAGACGGCGAAATTCGCGCGAAAACCATTCCGCCGGATGTCACCCCGGCCACCAGCGACCAGGAGGCATGACCGTGGCCCGGAAGTTCACACAGATGTGGACCAGCGTCTGGGACGACCCCGACTTCGTCGCTCTGACCTGCGCCCAGCAGACCGTGTACTGGGCCCACGCCAACAACCAGGACATCAGCTGGTGCGGCGTGCTGCCGCTCCTGCCGCAGCGCCTGGTCGACTGCGCCTCCGATCTCACCGAGTCGAAGGCCAGGGCTGCGACCACGGTCCTCGAGAAGCGCCGATTCCTGATTCTCGACCGGCGCACGGCCGAGGTCTTCGTGCGGCGCTTCGTCCACTACAACGAGGCGATGAAGATCCCGAACGTCGCGAAAGCGGTCGGGCGGGCGTTCTACCTGGTGCGCTCGACCGCTCTCCGGGACGCGATCCTCGTCGAGCTCGCACGCGAGCTGGGCGAGTTCCCCGACTGGCCCGGATGGGGTGCCCTGCACGCCGCCTATCCGGAGCTGTGGGACCTCGTCGCGGCGAACAGTTCAGGTAAGGGTTCCCCGAACCCTTCCGGTAAGGGTTCGGGTAAGGGTTCCGGTAACCCTTCGCCTAACCCTTCCAGTAACAGTTCAGGTAAGGGATCCCCTAATACCCCTCAACCCACAACCCACAACCCACAACCCTCACCCCTAAAGGAAGAAGAACCCCCCCTCGCTTCGCTCGGGGACCCCCAAGACGACGAGCCGGCGCCGAAGCCGAAACGAGGAAGCCGCCTCGACCCCGACTTCGTCCCGTCCGAGACCTCCCGAGCCACGATCCTCGCCGAGCACCCGACCATCGACCTGCGAGACCAGCACGCCCGGTTCGTCGACTACTGGACCGCGAAGCCCGGCAAGGACGGCGTGAAGCTCGACTGGGACGCGACCTGGCGCAACTGGATGCGCAAGGCCGGCGAGGACCACCCCCGGCGGACACCGAACAGCCGCCAGCAGCAGGTCGACGACCAGTACGCCCGCTCCATCGCCCGGGCCGAAGCCCGCCAAGCCGCCGCCGCGAGCCAAGGAGAACTCGAATGACGCCCCGCCAAGCCGCCGACCTCGTCCGCGTCGTCCGGGCGGTCTGCCCCGCCCAGCAGATCGACGAATGGACCCCCGACGCATGGGCGGACATCCTGGCGCCCTACTCGTTCGACGACGCCCGCGCCGCCGTCCTCGCCATCGCATCCGTCCCGATGCCGCCCGGCACGTCGCTGTTCATCGGCACGAACCAGATCATCGACGGGATCAACAAAATCCGCGGGAAGCGTCTCCAGGCGACCGCGATGCCCCAGCCGCCGGCAGGACTCGACCCGGCCGAGTACGACGCCTGGCACAAGCAGACCCGGGAGGAGATCGCCAGCGGCACCTACCGGCCCGAACCGCTGCCCGAACTGCCACCCCCCAGCGAAGGACGCGTCCGCCGGCTCATCGCCGACGCCACACCGGCGATCGCCCCAGCCGCCGAACACCCCGAACGCCGCCGCCGGCCAGACGTCGACCAGATGGTCGACCAGGCCCAGACCGACGCCGAAAAGGCCCGCCAACTCGCCGAACTCGAAGCCAGGATCGCGACCGAGACAGGCGCCGCCGATGCAGACGCCTGAACGCCAACTCGGCCGCGGCGCCACATGGACCGCGCCCGACCCCCGCACCATCCCCCAGGTCCAGATCGGCCAAGCGATCTACCAGGGCACCGCCGTCCAGGTCCGCAGCTACCGCAACCTCGCCGGCCAACACATCACCCGCATCACCCTGAGCGACGCGATCCTGATCAGCGACGGGACCGACCAGTGAGACGCGCACTCCGCCCCGCCCAGATCGACGAACTCACCACCCACCTCGCCCGCATCCCCGCCCTCTACGCAAACCTGCCCACCATCGACGAACCCGACCGCGGCGACCCCGGAGACCCCAACGACGCCGGCACCAGCGGCCGGAAACCCAGCAGCGCCGCCCCCGTCAACCTCACCGCCATCCACCTCACCGACACCCGAACCCACCGCGTCGGCTGGTGGGCCCACAACCCCGACCGGACACCCACCATCGCCCGCTTCGGCGCCTGGCCCACACTCCACTGGTGGACCACCGCGATCCACGCCCAGGCCGCCACCGCCGGCGTCACCCTCGACCCGCCACCCGAAGCCGGGATCCAGAACGCCATCACCTGGCTCACCAACGCCCGAACGTTCATCCTCGCCCAACGCTGGGCCGACATCTACGCCGCCGACATCGCCGAGCTCCACGACCGCCTCGAGCAGGCCTCCACCGGGCACGGGCCCGAGTTCGTGCCGCGCTGCGACCGGTGCGCGCTCAACGGCCGGGTCGTGAAGCTCGAACCGCGCGACGACCAGTCCTGGTGGAAGTGCCCCGCCTGCAACAAGGAGTTCACCCCCGGAACAGCCGGTGACCTCGCCCGCCGCCAACCACCGCTGCCCGCCGACGAGGTCGCCGCGGCCGCCGGCATCAGCCCGGCCACGATCCGCACATGGAAGTTGCGGCGTCTGATCGCGCCCGCGAAGCACGACCACGGCCGGCCCCTGTACCACCTCGCCGACGTGCTCCGCGTCAAGGAACGCGTCCGCGAACGCGGCACCCACCGAAAGGACCACAGATGATCGACCTCAACGACCTCGAGTCACGGCCCAGCGACGGCAGCCATCTCCCCGGCGACCAAGCCGCCACCATCGAGCGCTACATGGTCGACCTGCTGAAGGCGCTCGACCTCGGGCACTGGCGCGTCTGGGTCGCGAAAGACCTCCCGCCCGAGGGCTGCCGGCTGATGATCCAGCCCACCGAGCCACGCCGCCACGCCATGCTCTACGTCGCCGCCGGATGGTGGGACGACGCCGGCCCCGACGAGAAGGTGGTCGACCTGACGCACGAGGCCCTCCACCTCGCCCACCACGACACCGACTCCCACATCCGCCGGTTCTTCGAAGGGTCCGGGGATATCGGCGAGTACGTCAAGCAGATCGTGATCACCGACTTCAAGACCAACCTCGAGCACATGGTCGACAGCCTCTCCTACGTCATCGCGCCCCACATGCCACCCTGGCCGGCCGAGCCCGCCGAGGAGTGACCGATGCGCACCGACTGGCACCTGCAGCAGCTCGCCAACGGAGACGTCCACCTCACCCCGAACAACGACCAGGTCGACCACACCCTCGACCCAGACTGCATCTGCCACCCCAGCTGCGAAGCCGTCTTCCGCGACGACGGGTCCAACGGCTGGCTCTACGCCCACCACAGCCTCGACGGCCGCGAACACCACGAACCCGACCACAACCAAGACAACTGCCCACTCTGCACCCGCAACTTCGATCTCTTCCACGCCGCCAGCGTGAACGTGCCACCCCACGAATGGGTCGCCCAGCGAGCTCGCAAGCTCCATTCCGAAGGCGTCGCGATACTCGTGGTGACCGCCCGATCCCACAAGTGGCGACACCACACTGCATGGTGGCTAGCGCTCAACAACATCCCCAGCGACGGCCTATGGATGCGCACCGACGGCGACCACCGCCCCGACATCGGTCGAGGATCTCTGTCTTGACTTCGCATCCTGAACCTCGGATACACCCTGCCGTGATCGGACTGTGGCAGAGCCGTGGCATCCCCACCACCGTCGTTCCCGGCTGGGTGCAGGATCGCCCCGACACGCCCGCCGAACCCGCGGATCCACCCACCAGTTGACAACCCGTGGCATAGTGAAACGGAACTCATACATATGTGTGCCCAGACCCGTGCCCGCCAGATCCTGGCGGGCACGCTGCATTTTACC
>MTLD01003277.1_pt1 | contig 12660 bp, 8 predicted proteins | sample 1982471 | NCBI WGS metagenome assembly MTLD01 (sample SAMN05712604, study PRJNA340218) | biofilm metagenome | isolation source: sample SPM anode biofilm adapted to -50 mV | place: USA | collected 2012-02-03
ATAACCCGGGCGAAAATGACAGGACACAGACCAAACTCATGAAAGATGCTGCCGGTTTATTTGACATATCACTCCTCGATCATCTGATTATTGCAGGAGATAGTTATTACAGTTTTGCAGATGAAGGAACTCTTTAAGATTTCACTTGTTAAGCCCCTCACTTGGGGCTTTTTTTGTGTCCTTTACTCGGCTTCTTTAGGGCTGTATATTCGTTCTATGATACATTGCAGCACTATACATACACTCGTTGAAACTCATAACATCTTTTCAATCGGATGGGTTTCAGAATCAGGTGAGAAAATCTATGTCAGGCGAGCGACTTGTACAAGCTTTCATTCTTCAGGAGATACACTGAACATCAAAATTATCGAAAGTGGACAGATACGGAAAATCAATAGATATACAATAACTGAATTTAACGGACAAGAAATCGTTTTATGATGGAAATAATTGAAGGAATTGCCTATCACCCGGCAATAAATACAGCGGTGATGTTTGACTCTGGTTCAAAACTTTTCGAAGAAAAGGATCTGACTCCTGTAGCGATTGATAAATATAAGATTTCTCCATGGGGTACGAACAACAATTTTCCTCTTGAAGTCAGAAACTTAATTGAAGCTTCAGATGTGATGTCTACCAACATCTCTTTTAATCGTGATGTGTGTTATGGATTAGGCCCTAAACTCGCTAGGCTTATCAAAGATACAAATGGAAAAGTTGTTGACTATGTTGAGTTAGATTCTGGAGCTGAATATGACTGGTTCATTCAGAATGATATATCTATGTATCTGCTTGAGCAACTTACTGACTTAGTCACATATCATAATGCGTTTTCAGAAATGATTCCTGAGCAATCAGGTAATAAAATCTATTCTGTAAGACACAAGGAGGCAATGTTCTCCCGTTGGTCGGTAATGGACAAAAAAGGTAATATTCCATTTCACTATTATTGTGCTGATTGGGAAAAAGCCACAAAAGATAATGTCACTCAATCGATAGTTATTGACGATTATAATGCATTGGTTAACATTAAAACTTCAATCGCTGCAAAAAAGGAAAGAATGATTTTTCCTGTCTATATGCCTTCACCAGGCAGACCTTATTATTCAAAGCCTGGATGGTACTCTCTATTTGAATCAGGGTGGTATGACCACTCTGTCTCTATTCCACTTTTGAAAAAAGCGATAATGAAGAATAACCTAGGTGTTAAGTATATAGTATATGTTGCTGAAGAGTATTTTGCAGACATCCTGGAAAAAGAGGGGATTGATAAAACAGACAAAAAAGCTGTAAAAGAACGAATTGACAAGGAGAAACAAGCTTTCAATGATTTCCTGGCCGGTGAGAAAAATGCTTCAAAAGCAATTCTTGCACTTAAGAAGATGATACCATCCGGTTCCGGAGCTATTGAAAACAAGTACATCGAAATTACAGAGGTAAAGAACGATTTCCAAGGTGGTGAATATCTTCCGGATGTGGAGACATGCGCTAACATAATGTGTTATGCTATGGGTGTGCATCCTTCGCTCATCGGTGCGACACCAGGCAAGGGGGGTAATAGTTTCTCCGGGACAGACAAACGGGAGTTATTTATGATGAAACAGGCTCTCATGAAGCCTATTGTTGACAGGGTCATGCGACCTCTTCAGTTAGTTAAGTTAGTTAACGGATGGGCTTCTGATGTCACTATACTAATGCCTGAATTCGTATTCACAACACTGGATAAGAGCAAATCAGGGAAAGAAGAATCAATTTCAAAAACATCATAATATGTTGATTAAAAACCTCAATGAAATGAAATCATTTCTCCCTTCGATAGTGATCAAGGGAGAAATTACTATACTTGATGATGCCGCTGATGTTGCAGAAAATAATCTTATTGATAACATTCTAGGGGATTCTCTTCATGAATTACTCCTCCAGAATCTTCCGGAAGATAAGAAGATAATAAAGATATGTCAGCGAATCATCTCCGTGTCTGCCTTCCTTGAAAGTATTCCGGAACTAGACCTGGTACTTACTGAATCGGGTTTTGCTGTTCATAATTCACAGGCGATGAGTCCGGCAAGTCGACAAAGAGTCGATAAACTTATTGAAGGGCTTCGTTCAAAACTTGATGATGCTACTGATAATCTTATTTCATCGTTAATGTCATCAACCCGATATGATGATGTCTGGAGAGGAACACAGCAGTTTGACAACATCACATCCGGATTGATTGCTACATTCACTGAGTTCAAGCGATACGCTCAATATTCTGCTGGATCTGCAGAGTATTATCCAAAATCTTATTCGGAATTTGCTCTCCTATATTCGAACCTAAGTATTGCACTACAAACCGAAGTTGCTCAGTATGTCTCAGAAGAATATGTTTCTGAGCTCCTTGAGAAATATCGTGATCGTGAAGTTTTTTCTGCTTATGAACTCAAATTACTTGAGCTTATTCGATACTCTATCTCTTCATTCGTGATTTTCAATAAAACAACTGCTCGAGATTTTGTATTGAAAGCTGTTTCGTACATGAAGCAAAACATTACTCACTTCCCGACTTATGCTTCTTCATCAGCAGCTGCATCTCTTGAAAACATACACGAAGACACTCCATTTTTCTCAATGCTATGACAATTAATTTACAATATCCTACCTCCTGGGAACAGGTTACCCGGGAGCAGCTTCTTAAAATCGGGAAAGTATTCCTGATGACAGGCACCAGAGAGGAACTGTTATTCTCTCTTTTTTGCGCTCTCACAGAAATACAACCACTTCTTAAACATGGACTCGATGAAGACACTCCGGCAGCCGTTTATTTCTTCCGGAAGGGGAAAATTAAATTTTCTCTAGAAATCAAAATCATTACGACTGCATGTGAGGAGCTGTCATTCCTTGTTGACACAATAGGTTTTCCTGATTGCCCTGTTGCCGGCATTAATAAGAAGCTTTATGGTACTTCATTTAGGAAGTATTATTTCGCCGATGCATACTTCTTCCAGTTTCAGAATACAAAAGATATTCGGTTCCTGAAGCTTTTCTTTAAAACCTTATTTGGGCAAAAGTTTAAAAGAGAGATGCTCATACCTATATCAATCTGGTGGGCCGGTCTGAAGCAATATATGAAGCAACAATACCCGGATGTTTTACAGGATGGAGAAGAAGCTTTCGATAAAACACCGGCAGATATGCTTCAGGAACTACTTTCTGTTCTGAACAAAAACTCTCCGGAGCGCAACGAATCAATTCTTGATGCTGATTGCCACTCTGTACTAATTGCTCTTAACAACATTTATTCAATTGCAAAACAAAATGATAAACCTAGAATATCTTAAAAGCGTACTCCCTGAGCTCGAGGAGTTCCGGGAAGATATTGACCAGCGAGTTTTTGAAGGTGAAGGCTATGATGGTGTGATTGCCATACTGGATAATATTCGAGGGATTTCCTTGCCGGCTGTCATTATCGAAGACAGATCGATAGGAAATATAAGGATTGATTCCGGTCCTGTTGATTCGTTTTCCCTGCCTGTATGGGTGATGGTAGGTAAGGATCGTGATAATAATTACGTGTCAGCTGCTTATAATTCGGCTTTTGAACTAGGGAAGAAAATACTGAAGCTTTTCATCAGAGATGCTGACACATCACTTCAGGGACTTGATTTTTCAAACATTCAGTATTCAAAAAGAGAAGCAACTGACTGTTACGGATATGAATTCTTGATAACATTTCGTTGTGATATTGATCTATCCCTATGACATCAGATTTTGAAACAGCTGTTGCATGGGCTGACATTGTAATACAACGATGGGAAAGTAAGATTACTCAACTTAATATTGTTGAGACATCTGAACTTCTTCGCTCATTTACTTCTCAAGTGGTTGTTGACTCAAAAGGAGATCCGGAGAAGATTGTTTTCACATTCATGTATTACGGGATCTTCCCTGATATGGGAGTAGGTAACGGCGTTCCTTACTCGATGGTTCCTCATTCTAATCGTACTTCAAAACCTTGGTATTCCCTCCGTTTTGCTGCAGAAGTTCACAAGTTAGCTGCAATCATGGCTGAAAAATATGGAGAGAAGGCTCTCGAGGCAATAAATCTCATTAAGACACAATTTAACACAAATGATGCTGCCTGGAAGGTGTCATCATATAATGTATAACCAATATGGCAAGAAATTTAACTGCTCGTGCTGAATCAATCGTAACCCTAAATGGTAAAGCTGCTGAAGCTACACTTGACGCGCTTAAAACAAAAGCTAAAGGGTTTCGTTCTGCAATCGATGAAGCTTCAAGAGCCGGTGATGCAACAAAAGTTAAGAAACTAACTGCAGAACTCAGAGCGACAGATAATGCTATGAAGAATATTCGTCAGACTACTTATGATTATAATCAGGTTCTGAAGAATATCAACGGTTCATCACTTAATGATCTGCAGAAAACAGCAAAGCTTCTGCGTAATGAGATGAAACTCCTGGGCGGTGACACAAAAGAATTTGCAGAGAAATCAAAGCAACTAGAGGTTGTTTCAAACAGGATTAATCAACTAAATGGTCGTGTTAATGAAACACATTCATGGTTGTCTCGAGCAGGGAATTCTTTCAATAAATACTGGGGGCTTGCAACAACCGCAATTGCTTCTATTACAGGACTTTCTTTTGCTCTTCGTGGATCTGCTCAACAGGCAGCAAAGATGGATGATACATATTCAGATGTGATGAAGACAACAGGGCTACTTCGTGAAGAAGTTGTCTGGTTAAATGAAGAATTTAAAAAGTTCAACACAAGAACTTCCCGAGAACAACTCAACATGTTGGCTCGAGATGCCGGGAAATTAGGGATATCCGGTAAAAATGATATTCTTCAGTTTGTCAAAGCAACAAATCAAATAAATGTTGCCCTTGGGGAAGATCTTGGTGAAGGTGCAATTCGTAACATCGGGAAAATTTCTGAAGTATTTCAGAAGACAAAAGAGATGGGTATTGAAAAAGCCTATTTGTCTATTGGTTCGGCAATAAACGCTCTCGGACAGGATTCAACAGCATCAGAGCAGTATCTGGTTGATTTTACACAAAGGATTGCAGGTTCTGCATACCAGGCAGGAATTTCTCTTCAAAATGTTTTAGGATGGGCTTCTGCTCTTGATCAGACAGGAAATCAAGTGGAGATGTCTGCAACAGCATTTCAGAAATTCTTAATGCAACTCTATTCTGAGCCTGCGAAATTTGCAGAGCTCGCAAAACTGGATGTTGCAGAATTCACTACACTTCTTAACACTGATGCAAATGCTGCTATAATAAAGGTTCTAACCTCCTTGAGAGAAAAGGGAGGTTTTGCTGCACTTGTACCGATTTTTCAAGATATGGGGCTGGATGGAGCTCGAGCAGTTGCGGTTCTTACTTCACTTGCAAACAACATCGGACTTGTGACTAAAGCTCAACAACTTTCAAATGTTGAATTTACAAAGGCTACGTCTCTTACGAATGAGTACAATGTTAAGAATAGCAATATGCAAGCTCAACTCGAAAAAGCGAAGAAAGCATTCCTGGACAGAGTTATTCTATTTGGTGAAAAACTTACCCCCGCTCTTTTGAAAACAACAAATGCTTCAACATTATTTTTGAAGCTTCTCATGGAGATACCTTCATGGGTATATGCATTTATTGCTGCCGGAGGTGCTGCTATTGTTATTATTAAGAGTTGGAATTTTGTTATGGGAGTATGGAATACACTTATGACTGCATCTCGCTTAGTATCTCTAGCAACAGCAGCTGCAATGGCAAAACTACAAGGGGAAACAGTGAGAGCTTCTGCTGCTTGGAAGATGTTCAACACTTCATTTTCCGCAACAGCTATAGGTGCTATTGTTACTGCAATTGCTGCCCTTGGATATGGATTTTATAAACTTGTAACATATCAAAGTGACCTTACAAAAGCAACAAAGTCATATTATTCTGAAGTTGAAAAGGCGAAAAGTGAAGCATTCCGTTTGCTCGATGTGCTTAAAAACTCCGAGAAAGGGACTAATACATATAAAGCAGCACTCGAGAAGTTGCAGGAGTTATATGGACCTTACATCAATAGTTTGATAACTGAGAAAGGTGTTTTAACGGATATTGCTACCGCTAGAAACCTAATTGTAAATGCGATTTATCAAACTATAGGGGCTAGAATTAAGGAACAGGCACTAAGCGATACTATTTCCAAGTCTCTTGAAAAACAATCTGATTACTATGAGAAAATAGTTAATACTCTTAAAAATCAGGGCAAATTATCTGAAGAGGTTGCCCGTGTTGAAGCATCAAATTTTGCAGATGCCGTAAAAAATGGGGCAAAATGGTCAACCCTTGTAAACAATCTTGCTAAGAAATACGGAAATAACATCTTCGTTGGTCCATTCAAGACATTTGCAAATGAGTATAAGGTCATGGTCGATGATGTGGCAAAGATTAACGAAAGGTTTTCATTTATTGCTTCTGCTGCAAAAATTACTCAAGAAGAATTAATTGGACCTGCTAAACCTACAAAAGAGCAAATGGATGCAGCTGCAAAGGCTGCTGCTGAAGCTGCTGCAAAAGTAGCTGAAGAAAGAAAAAAACAGTTAGAGGAAGCATTCCGGAAAGAGTTGTCAATAATTGACAACCAGGAAAAGGAAAAGCAGAATTTCTGGAAGAAAAGCTTGATTGAAGGTAATATTACTCAGTCTGAATATGAAATATATTCTAATGCAACAACTGATTCATTCCTTTTAACCCGGATTGCCTTATTCAAGAAATACAATCAGGAGACTGCCGATGTGGAGAGTCAGCTTTACGATTCAATGTTGAAGCAAGCTGACCGGCTGCCGAAGATATACGAAGACATCGAAAAACACATTGAAGAGGCAAGGAAAAGAGCTACTGCAAAAGATGAAAAAGAGGTTGAGAATGACCCTGAAAATAAAGAACTTGATGCAATTCTTGAGAAAGTTAAAAAGCATCAATCTGAATTAAAGACATTTTCAGAAAGTGTTAAAAAGGATTTTCTCTCTTCAAAGAAGTCACAGTATCAGCAAGAGATTGAAATGCTCAAGGAAGCTCTCGATAAGAAATTGATTACTGAGGAAGAGTATGCATCAAAGCGGAAGGAACTTAATCTGAAAAATGCTATTGAAGTTGGAGAAACAATCTCTTCTGCACTAAATCAGGCAGCATCATTTATGGACTCCATAAAGGATTCACAATACTCTCGCCTGGAGACGCAAAAAGAGAAAGAACTTGCACTATATGGCGATACTGCGGACAAGAGGGCGGCAATTGAGCAGAAGTATGAACAGAAAAAATTAGAACTAGAGAAAAAATATGCTGATATTGATATGGGTATTAAAATTGCTCAAGCAATATCATCTGGAGCTGTTGCTGCGATGAAAGCATGGGAAGCTGGTCCGTTTATTGGCCCTGTGCTTGCCGGTATCATTGCTGCAACAACAGTTGCTCAAGTTGCTGCGATTGTTGCTCAAAGAAATGCAATAAAAAGTTCAACTGTAGAGTCCTCATCAGGCTCTTCGTCTGGTAAAACAACCAGGACCGTAAATGATGGTTACTCTGGTGGTGGTTTTACTCGCAGATCCCATTCGGATTATACTCCTGTTGGTGTTGTTCATGCAAACGAATGGGTTGCACCGGCATCGATGGTGAGAGCCAATCCTGTTTTTTTCGCAACATTAGACAGAGAAAGAATTAACCGTTTTTCTGCCGGTACAATTACAAGAGGATTTGCTGGGGGTGGTTTTACATCTTCTTCATCTGACATTAAAGCTTCTCCAGATCAGCAAATGATTGCATTTTTTGAAGCTCTAATGCAGGAACTCGAACGAATGAAAGTTACTCCAATGCGATCATATGTAGTAATTGATGAGTTAAATGCCATGCAGGAACTTATTACAAAATTCAAAAAGGAGGGTAGTCTATGAGGTTAATCACAGAAAAGGGCCAAGTGGATATCCCCGGAGGGTTCTCATTTACTATAGAACAGAATTCTCCTGTATTTTCAAAAGATGGTTCACAGAGTCTGCCTATTACACTTCCGGATACTTCACGTAATATGCAGTTACTGGATTATCCCACACGAGCAGGAAGGATAAATCAATTTCTTAGAAAAATACCGGCTAAACTTGAGGCAGGGGTTATTCAGAAAGATGGCCAGCTGGTGATTGATTCGGGGGAGAACAGATCCGGAATTGTTGCTGCATTGATGCTAAATGAAAGCGATTTGTACACACTGATAAAAGAGGTAAAACTCGTTGATGTATTCAAGAAAATCATACGTGATGATTATTCAGCAGATGCAGATAAAGTTACATCCTGGTACACTCACATCTATAACTGTATGAAAGGTACTCTTTCAGATGACTTCACTGCCTTTCCTGTTGCTGTCAATTATAATGAATCAACAGGCTATGAAGTATTAAACAGTCCTGATCATACATCTGCTCAGGATCCCTGGGCATTAATTTATGCTGCTCGGACAATAACCTCAGGAGATGATGAAATAGATGTGCCGACAGGTTATGGAATAACTCCATTCCTTTGGATGTATCGTGTCATTGAGCTCCTTTTTGCTGAATTTGGTTACTCTGTTGGAGAGAATCCTTTCAAGATTGTAGGAAGTCCACTTCGGAAAGTTGTTCTTCTCAATAATACAATAGATACAATCTGCACAGGGAAGATTAGGTACTCAGATCTAGTTCCGGATATCACCGTTTCAGAGTTCATTATTTTTCTTGAATCGAAATTTGGGATGCATATCTACGCTTCTGCAGAATTAAAAAAAGTAGATGTTCGGCAGATAGAGACAGTTCTGATTGAGGATCCTGATCAAGATATTACTCCTTTCGTTTTCGGACAAGTAAAATATCTTTTCTCTGACCCGGTTGAACTTGATTTGACCTCTGACACTTCACTCGAGGGTGCATCACCGGCAGCTGACACAATCTTTGACCTGGCAAAAAAATATACTGCAGTAACAAAAGTTGATGAAGCTACCTGGAGAAGTTATGCATGGGGTTCTCTTCCGGCATTTCAACATCACCTTATTCTTCGTAAAGCAAACGGACAGTATTATGACATTTATTTTCGCCGACCTAACGGTGATGGTCCTACCTCAATAAAACGTCTTGGCTCAAATTACTTCAGATATTTCACAAACAGATTTAAGGCAAAAGAGCTGAAATCTATTGATGTAATGCCTCCAATGGTATTGGTCACAATCGCAACTGTTAATTCAGTTGAAACAAATATCATGTGTCCTTATGTTGGCAAGAACAGGTTCCTGAATACTGCTACACTTGAAGAAAACGATAATACAGAGTGTAAATTGATGATTGCATTTGCTGCAGGAAAGGCAGCTGAATTTTCCCTGCCGGCATTCAACTCAGTTTACCTGGCACAAGCATCTGCAAAATACTACTTAGGCACAACGCAAAAGTATGACAACGCCGGGAACCTCTGGAGTTCTTTAGACCTTACAACGACAGATATATACCCTACCCTTTTCAAGAGATGGAATGCTATGCTGATGAACTCAGGTGTAGAAGTGGAATGTAAAGTTGATTATCCTCTTGATAAACTTTTGTCTCTTAAATTGCATAAACTTAAACTACTCTCAGGACAAAAGCTTCTCCCAGAATCTTTGTCATACTCTGTTTTCTCAAACAAACTTGAGTTTGGCACAAGCAAATTCTTCCTGGTTAAAAATCTTTCCCCTGTATCTTCTGATCCTGCAATTCCGCTATAAAGTTGTCCTTTCATTTTGCTGGTCATGGAGATAATTTTGGTCAAAATTCAATGACATGTCAATGATAATTAATCAACCGGACAGCCTCTCTCTTGCTTCAAACCTAAAACCATTCCTGGTATCAAGTTCACAAGCGGTGAGTTTTCAGCTGTATAAGGGAGAAGAAATTATCTTGGATGAAACATACACCCCTGCAGCTGATAACAGAGTAAAGATTGATGTTCGTGAAATCGTAAGAAGTCAACTCTTTTTCTCTCTTCCAACAACAAACATTTTTCAACAGTCCGGGATATTTGCTACATTGAAAGCTATAGTTGATGGTGTAGAGGTTAACTTTACAGTAATCCGTTCCGGAGTTGAAAGCCTTGCTGATACAGCTTCAAACTTCCTTTCCGGGAATTTCTTGACATGGCAGCCACAAGTGAAAAAAGCTTCCTATTCTCAACCGGAGTGGTTAACATATTACGCCTGTGTTTCAGGCTCTTTAAAAGTTAAATTATACCTGTCTGATAATACTTCAACGGTTTTAACCATTTCTGCACAAGCTGCCGGTACTTGTTTTTCCTACAATGTTCAATTCGCTCATATTATGTCACTTCTAGCAGGTGACAAGTACGGTTATTATGACATATGGTTTGAGAATGCTGCACAAGAGAGATTGACATACATACAGCGCTATGTTTACTTAGAGATGTCAGAACAGGCAGAAACATTCCTTTTTGAGAACAGTCTGGGAGGAATCGACACTGTAGTAATGGATGGCGCTTCAACATTCGCCCCCACCCTCGAACTGGCTGAAGGGGAATATGAAGACACCGTTTCTCAGATACCTTTTGTAAAAATAAGACTATTCAAGAAAGGTACCGGCTTCATGGATAATACAGAAGCTGCCTGGTTGTGGGATTTCTTTGCAGCATTGAAACGCTATAAACTTGTTGATGGATCTCTCTCACAAATAACGCTCACAGAATCTTCCATCGAAGATAATTCTTCAGAAGATCTGAAATCATTTACGTTCACATATAAGCTATCCGGGGATTTAGGATTGCTGAACCTTCAACGGTCAGCTGATCCTCTTCCGGAGAATTTGACAATAACCACGCCTGAGGGTCTTTTTTTTTTAGTGCCTCGTCTGGCTGAATACCCAACAGCCGATTTAGTTGATTCATTACTTTTTCTTGTGCAAAAGCCTGCTTCGGAATCGTGGCAGGCAATTGCATGGAGCTATTTGTACAATGCTCTATATGACCAATTCATTACTTCACCGATTGCTGCCCTAGCACACAATCATACTAATATTGCTGTTCTCAATGGTCTGTCTGAAGTTGGTGGTCAATTGTATTACAAGGGAGAACCTATCCAATCTGCTGGTACTGCTGTTTCAGTAGTTAATAACCTTACATCTACTTCCACTACATCTGCTTTGTCCGCCAACATGGGTAATTATATTAAAGAACTGTTGGATCTCAAACAAGGGTTGATTGCTGATAACACATACGCACCTTATTCACATATTTCTGACTCTGTAAAACACATCACTGCCGCTGAAAGAACAAACTGGACAAGTGCATATACTGCTTCGCATTCTCATGCTAATTTATCTGCACTAAACGCAATTACTTCCACAAAAATAAGCAACTATGATAATGCTTATTCTTGGGGTAATCATGCTCTGGCCGGTTATCTTACATCAGCTTCACTTGGCTCCTTGACAAATAACCTTACAACTTATTATGTCGTTCGTTGGTCAGGTGCTGCATTTGTTAATTCGCTCATATACGATAATGGATCCGGAGTTTGTATCGGTAATACGGCCCCTGGAGCGTATAAGTTTAATGTTACCGGTTCTGCATATTTCTCTGCAAATCTTGAATCAGCTGCATCAGTTATAGCAGCGACTTCGGTAAAAATTGGCAACTGGGAAATAATCAAGAATGCTGATTCTGAACTTCAGGTTAAACTCTCAGGTGTGCTGAAAGCTAAACTATCGTCTGCCGGATTAATTACAGCTGACTCAGTAGCTTTAAGCACACTTATATTAAGCGGTCACTCATTAACAATTTAAGTATGTCAGTTCCATCAACAGCATATCAGATTTATACTTTAAAGCATCATTTCAGTGGTGTTCTGCAAAGAGAATATTCTTTTGCAAAGTATCTTGCTGCATATCCTGATGAAAATACAATTAAAGCAAAATTCAAGGTTGACGGAATACTTAAAGAGGGATCCTCTACTGCTTTTATAGGCTATCTGAACCTAGCGACTGAAAATGATCTGTTTCATAATGCTGCACAGATAGGCATTGTTTGGCACGAGAAGAGGCTCTTAGCTGATGCCGGGTTGAATCGTAAAGCAAACGCTTCAATACTTAAAGTTCTTAATACCGGTACAGAAGATTATAATCTTTCAGTAGATAATTATCCCCCTCGAATTAATAATCTACGCATTTTCTTTTGGTTTGAGTCTCCTATTTATAATGCTCTCTCTTCAGGAACAATTGAAGTGTCCTCAGATGGGTTGTTCTGGACAACTTTGTACACAAAATCTTCTATGGGTGAAGATACCTCGTTCGTTGGATGGATTGATAATCCTTCAGTTATTGAACGCTCAGGTATATTTTACTTTCGTGTAAAAGCAGTAAATGATGTTGGCACTTTCACTTCTACAACATTTAATTGTAGCGTTAAAATGGTTTCAGATTCATTTAAGTTTGATGCCTCAAATGCTTCTGATGCAGTGAACGGCCAGGACAGGACAGTGTATCGTGATACCCTTAATTTTCTTTCATATCTGAATGAAGGGAATGATGCAACTTCATTCTTCTCTAACGAAAATACTACACCGACACAGGCATCAACAGGATTTTATGTGAAAAATAATACCTGGTATCAATATGTC
>MTLD01004668.1_pt2 | contig 12657 bp, 10 predicted proteins | sample 1982471 | NCBI WGS metagenome assembly MTLD01 (sample SAMN05712604, study PRJNA340218) | biofilm metagenome | isolation source: sample SPM anode biofilm adapted to -50 mV | place: USA | collected 2012-02-03
GCGCCGTTCCACATGTGGACCCCGGACGTCTACGAAGGCGCACCGACCCCGATTACCGCCTTCATGTCCGCAGGGCCGAAGGCAGCAGGCTTCGCCGCCTTCATCCGCGTGATGATCTTCGCCTTCCCGATGCTGAGGGTGGAGTGGGGCAACCTCCTGTGGGTCCTGGCCGTGCTCACCATGACCGCCGGTAACATCATCGCCCTTTCCCAGGACAACGTGAAGAGGATGCTTGCTTACTCCTCCATCGCTCACGCGGGTTACGCCCTGGTAGGTTTCGCCGCCGTCAACGCAGAAGGCGCTGCTGGCATCCTGTTCTACATGCTCTCCTACGCGTTCATGAACATCGGCGCCTTCGCCGTCCTCGTGCTCATCACCAAGAAAGGCGAGAGCAACGGCAACGTGCAGGACCTCGCAGGCTTCGGTCACAAGAAGCCGCTTCTGGCGATGGTGCTCAGCATCTTCCTGTTCTCCCTGGCCGGCATGCCGCCGACCGCAGGTTTCATCGGGAAGTTCTACCTCTTCAGCGCCGCCATCAAGGCGGGTTACATCTGGCTGGCCGTCATCGGCGTGCTGAACTCCGCAGCCTCCCTGTACTACTACCTGCGCGTCATGGTCTTCATGTACATGAAAGACCCGAACGAAGACTTCGAGTGGGCCGGTGCCACCCCGGCAGTCGCCGTCTGCCTGCTGGTAGCCGTAGGCGCCACCCTGGCTCTCGGCATGGTTCCGGGCACCGTCCTCGAACTGGCACAGAAGGCCGTCCAGTTCTAAGACAAGCAGGATAAGCAAAGCAAAAAACGAGGGCACCCGATTCGGGTGCCCTTTTTGCGTTTAACGTGTCGAATCTTTCCCGAATACGACGCAAAAGGCAAAGTATCACGCACGTAGCACAGCACGAGCCCTGGCGTCCCCCCCTTTGCGAAGGGGGGACAGGGGGGATTTGATTTTATTTCTAGGATACTAGAGGTCCTTACCAGCCACCGTTTGACACCAGCCCCCCTTTTGCTACATTTCCACCTTCACACCCCCTCCCACAGGAGGTTCCAAGATGGCCAACTCCCGAATACCAAGAATCACCTTGGATGATATGGTGGAACAAGTAGCGCCTCGTACCCCTGGACCGCTGGGACACAATGATGCCGCTGCCCCGCATGTGGGTTCAAAACACACAAGGGGAGACACTCCAGGGCCTCTTGGGATCAATGATCATGGAGCCCCCAACACGAAGGCAAACCAGGGTAGGGCAGCCCAAGCTGCAGTCCGTAAAAGATGGGATCCTTTCGCTGCGGCAGCATACCTAAGATACCCGTGCAACGGGTGGGCAGGGAAACGCGCAAAAGGAAGGTGTGCTAGAGCAGTCCGATTGGCTATCAACGCAGGTTCTCAGCCTACTCCTAATAATCCTGTCTCCGCTGCGGATTACAAAGACTACTTGCCGAAAATTGGGTTTGAAAGTGTGGATACTGGAAAATATGTGCCTAGGATAGGTGACATTGCTGTGTTTCCGGCCGATGTCCCAACAGGCCACGTGCATGGGCACATTGAGATGTTCACTGGAGATAGGTGGCAGTCTGATTTCGTTCAGGAAGGAAGCGAAAGAGATGGAAAGTATGGGCAAGGGTTCTTTGCGCACCGTATCTGGACGTCCAAACCCTTCGATATCTTCAGAAGGAAGGAGGCCAAATGAGGTGCTTCGTTGCCATAGCCATGTTAGTGCTAGCAATTGCCATGGTTGCCGTTCCATCAACAGCGAAACCAAACAGGGAACTCATGTCATGTGACCCCGTGTTTGGAATCGGTTATTCACCTTCAAAAGTGAAATTCGATCCCGCTCCCTCCGAGGTCTTTCGCTGTACCACTCTACTCGAGCAGCGCAGAAAGCTGTGGGTCTTCGGTAAGCACAATAAAGGCAAGGTTACCTTCTATTACGTGTACGGCTTGATCGAGGTGGATTTCGGCGCCGGTCCGACAGGAGAATTCGAGGCTGAAAATGACGACGGAATAATAGTGGTCGTTTCCCCGGAAGGATGTAAAGAGATAGGTGCCGGATACGCGATGAGTTCAAATCCCGAGGCCCGCAAAGAGGCTAGAGATATCGGTATAACAGACGACGTATTGTCAGCTCTTTTTACAGATTTGATTCAACGTGAGGTCAAGGCATTCGGAGGTGTCGATAAATTTCTTGAGAAGGTAAAGGCAACTGGTCTCGCCGACACGACCCTTGCCCCCCTCGTTCGGGAAAAGCTTCAGGCCCTGCGGAAGAGCGTTTCCACCACAGGACGCCATTCAGGAGCCAAAGCCAAGTGAGGATTGACATGGTCCTTCTCGAGCAGAGTTGGGTAGAGGACCCAAGAGCGAAAGGACCTTTACAATAAGTTCGAGGTGATGTTACATGTAACGAAAGGGGAGAGTCATGCAGCCAACAAGAAATAGAGTTCAGAATTATAGGGCGAAACTACGCGAGGCAGGGTTGAAGCCTGTTCAGATATGGGTCCCAGATCCAGCGCTCCCTGGCTTTGAGGAAGAATGCCTAAGGCAATCGCGTTTAGCGTTTCAAGACACGGAAAATCTGCTGGATTTGAATGAAGTAGCAGAGGTGGCGGACTGGGGTGAGGAATGAAGCGGGGAGATGTCGTCCTGGTGGCGGGAGCTGGAGATTACGGCAAACCAAGACCTGCGCTGGTGGTCCAGTCGGACTACTTCTCTGAACATCCAAGTGTGACCATATGCCTTGTGACATCGTTTGCGCTGGAAGCTCCACTGTACCGTTACAAAGTCGCCCCAACTGCCACCAATGGGTTATCCGCGACCTCTTATGTCCAAGTGGACAAGTTGATGACATTGCCTCGTCAGAGAGCGGGGGCGGTCATTGGTCGGCTGTCGGATAAACAAATGTCTGAAATCACCAGATTGATTGCACTATGGATAGGAATTGCCGACAGGTAACATAGGCTACCAACTGCACCCCTCACCGCCTTCTCGCTGAAATGAGCCCAGTTCAATCACTATACTGCCATCAGATAAGAGCACTTTAGGATGCAGACCTCCTCACCAGGTGTACCACGCCCGGCTCCTCCGCGCCCTCTGTAGCGAGACTTTCTAAACCCCCGCTTCACGCGCCGCCGCCCTTATCACATCCCCATCGATAACCACCCGCGGATCCTTCCCCGTGAGAAACGACGCCGAAGGCCTGAGGCTGATCCCCTCCTTCTCGCAAGCGGAGATGAACTCCTTTTTCGGCGCATAGCCGCGATGCTCGGTCAGCAGGACATGATAGAGAAGGTCGTTCAGCGTTCGTGAGCCTTGGGCGTTGTCCACTGAAATGAATAGATCCTTCTGCCTGCCGATGTGGACGAAGTTGTTACCCGATACCAAAAGTCCGTGGAGCAGTATGGGAGTCCAGGGGAACCCGACCGCGAGCTCCGGTAACTGCTCAGAAAAGTCCCGGAGAATCTCGCGACACGATCCATACGGCTTGTTGCGCCCGCCTGCTTGCTCAAGATACATCATTGCCAGTGCCTCGATGGTGTACTGTTTTTCGTCGTTCCAGTCGAGGACCCTGCGCGCGATGACACTTTCCCGCGTGTACCATAAAACCATCTCCGTGTTCCCGATCCACCGCTTGTAGAGAGAGTTGTGTTGCGGTTCGGCGCGGAAGGCGGCGAAAAGATGCTTGGTGAGGCAGGGCTTCCCCAAGTCTTCGAGGTAGGCGTACACCCATTCCACAGGTGGTTCCGCAGTCCTGTCTGTCGGTGGTTCGGCGTTTACCGGTGCAGGTTTAGGTGCATCGTGGTCCCCCTTATCTTTAACCGCTGCATGCTTCCAGGGCAGATATTTTCGATCAGGCCTCATATGCCATTTGATCGTGCCGGGTAAAAAATGCTCCACGAAGCAAAAAAGGTCCTTTGGTGCTGTGATTCCAATTGATTTGCATGCGTCCTGATGCTTTCTGAAAAGGGCGGCCTCAGTGGTTTCGGGTTTTCCTTGGTCCGATGAAAGAGCCTCGACTATGCTGTGCAATTGGTCCGTAATGATTGGTATGTGGTCTACATGTAGCAGTAGCCCCCGGATCATCAGGATGTTATGCGTCTGTTTCAAGTGGGTTTGCATTTGTAGTATGGGGATGCCGAGTCGACCAGTCCCGAAATCTTTCAACTTTTGATACGAGACCGCCCGATGCGCCTTGGCGATGAACTGTTCGAGAAGTATGGGGATCGCAGGCCTGGGGCCGAGAAGTCCTTTCCTGAGAACATACGGGAATTTCTCGAAGCTCATGGTGGGGCTGCCGGCGATTTTCATGCAGGAGTAGAGGGCGCGCGAAGTAGGGATTCCCTCTGATCGAAGCCGGTCAGCGTATCGATCAAAATGGTGACCATTGACGCATAGGTAGGGTAGGTCGTAGGCGTCCAATGCCGCAGCAAAGTCTTCGATGATTTCACTGATAAGTGAACCGGGGATTGTCAGCAATGCACGGTGTTTGTAGGATCCAAAGCCCCATGGCACGGCCCACCTGGCTTCCTTCAACCGATAGTGAAGCCATCGAGCGGTGGAGGTGGTTTCCGGGTGCAGAAGCTTCAAGGACCGATAGACCTCATTGAAATGCATCCCCTCCGGGGCAGAGAGCAGGACCTCTTCCAGTTTCTCTCGACCGGTGCACCTATGTCGTGGCACTTCAAGGTCAATCTCTTGGTCGTGAACCCTGAGCACCGGCGACAATTCCGCCATGAATTCGATTACACTCAATGAGAACGAGGTGGCCTTGCGCAACTCCGGACACTGCATCTTTACACAGGTGTCCCGCATGACATCGAGTGCGCGGTGGCAGGAAAAGGCGGTGCTTGCCTCCGAGGCCGTGAGAGCCCCAGAAAGGGCACCACTGGCTGTCTCACAGCTGACACAGCAAGGACCGGTCAGCGCCATTCTTATGGGTGAGGATTCCGGCGCCACGCGATATCTTGGCGACAACCGCATGAGGACGGCAAGCGTCTTCTCCGAAGGGGGTGAGTTCCAGCCGTGCATCGCCTGCAAGGACAGGCAAAGCTCGTTTGCATAGCGCGCGCCGCCACCAGAGATCATAAGGAGGTCAAGCAAACGCCAGAGGTAGTCCAAAAGTTTAAGGTTCGCATCCTCGTTCAGCCTTCGAAGCAACTTGACTTCAACCTGCCGCACGCGCTCCCCACTAACCCCGAAATTATTGCCGAGTTCCCGCAAAGAAACCTTATGGCCTTTGGGGCCAAGGTGTTCCCTGGCCAGACTGTGCTCCAGGGCCGAGCGCTTTGGGCTGGCAGGGTTCTGGTCCGCACCCTTTCGGGTAACTTGCAAGTACCGGTCGAGCAACTGGTCGAAGTCGAGATACGAATCGGTCGGCACCCCAGCAGCAGCGGACTTCGCGACAGACTGGGCACGCACCTTAAGCCCCCACAGATATTTTATGGCGCGTAGGGCCGTGACCGTGAAGCCGAGTTGTTTGATAACGGAACGTTCCGTGATCTTCGCAACGACGCTCCAGGCGACTGCGTCAGTTGGGGCATCCACAAAGCCAAGGAGTTGGGGGAAGGGGAAATCTGGGACGATAAGCGGATCGAGCAGGCCCTCAGGAAAATCAGGGTATAAAGAGACGTCCGCAGGTACTACGGCGAGTGCGGAGAACACGCCTCCAGGTAGCTGTGTACCGCGCACCGCGGCATGCAGCATGGCGGACAGGGCCGCATCGCTCAAGCCCGCTTCGAGTAGGTAATCTATGGTGAACGAGCAAAGAAGGTAGGGAGTGTCCTCCGGGAAGACGCCTACGGCGCGAAGCCGCACCAGGTCAGCAGGTGGGAGCTTGATCGTTTCCGGCCATGCGCACTGGGAAAGCGATGCGGCATCGGTGCATAGTTCCGCAAAGGTTCTATTCAATATGCTCCATTTGGGACAGGCGGCATCCGCTGGAGCAGCGGAAGCTTCGGTGTCGTCCCAGGGGATGGCGGTCCCCTCGTCGCGCTCCGAAAGTTCCGCCGAAGAAAGGAGCTGCACGTGTTCAAGCCATATTTGTTCAAGCAAACGTTTGAGTTCGGCCACCGTTTTGATGCCGCACCCCTTGAACTTTTTGGGGAGACCGCACTCGGCTAAATCGATGAGGTCTTGGTGCGATTCAACCTTCATTCTGATGAGTATGTTACGCGCCCTGGTGGAAAGGCCTTTGAGTAGATGCGGCGGTACGGGGGCAGTTTCAGTCATGAGTGGGCAGGTCCCATCGAAGAGGAATTGTGAGCCGAGTGGAACTATTATATTAGACGCTTGTAATATTGCAAGAGTCCGTCGGCTCCCGTTCCCGACTGCGGACCCATCGATATCGCTCTAGGTCTTCCGCAAGAAATGGAGGGGGAGTTCTTGACAGCCGTTAAAACTACCTAATGCTGGTCCCGTAACTTCAACGCCACCAAGGGAGGGACCGATGTCAGAGATATTCGATATACCAGGCCTCAAGGACCTCAGCGACGGGGAGTTGGCGGTCCGGGCGGAAAACGTGGCCGATCACCTGGAGGAGCACGAAGCGTACAGGGAAACAAACAGGCCGGACTGCATCCCAGGGCCGAGCCAGATCCGGGAGCAGGCACAGGAGGTAAAACGGACGTCGCAGGCGGCAAGGCTTGATCCGAGCAAGGAGCCGGAGAATCAGGCGGCGCGGGAGAAAGTGCTCCAGTCGATCAGGTTCTCGTGCCAGTACGTGGTAATGTACTCCACACACGCAAACGATCCGAGCCTGCTGGACAAGGTGGGGGTGGACAAGGTCCAAAAGATCCACCGGAACCCTGGCGTGAGGGTGCCGGACAGGCCTTTCAAAAAGTTCAAGGTCACCCATGGGCAGAAATCCGGATCGGTTAAGATCTATGTCAACAGTTGGGACGGCAAGGGGAGTGTCGATGTGCAGATCTGCTACGGCGATCCAACACAAGAAGATGCATGGCAGCCGCTGAAACTATCCCATTACTGTCATTTCACCCAGGAAGGCTTGGAGCCGGCGCGCAGAGCATACTTCAGAGCCAGGTTGTTGAACGATGCTGGAGTTGGTCCTTGGACCGACCCCGTGGAACTCATCATCATCTGAAATGGCGAAGGCGGCTGCACCGGGTGCAGCCGCCTTTATGATTCACCCCTCCGTAATGTCCCGCCCCTCTCCCCCCTCAAGAAGTCCACGAGATGAACATCCCGGTCGCACCAGGAATGGAAAACCTAGGTTCCAGAGTTTGCAGTTCGCACGCTCCGTAGCCTGTGTCCGCCTCCGATAGGGGGCTTCAGCTGCGGGAAATAGCAACCGCTGTCGAAATAGTGAAATCTCGTTCGAAATAACACTATTTCGCCCAAGATTTTCTTATTTCATCTCAAATTATCAAATTCCAGATGCAGATTGTGAAATCTTGGCCGAAATAGTGAAATCCCGATCGAAATTTCGCTATTTCATTCCGAATAGTGAAAACCCGAATCGAGTTTGCACTATTTCGGATGGAATAGTCTTATTTCATTTCAAATAGTCTTATTTTGTTCGGAATTATGAAAACCGGACTCGGTTTTAGCAAATTTGAAGAAGAATTGTGCAAACCCGAAACTGTTTTAGCTTATTTCATCTGAAATAGTGAAATCTTGAACCGAATAGTGAAATTTGAGACGGAGCAATCAGATCTCGGATCCGCGCATAGAAACGCATAATTTCATGGGCGTCCCTCTGGTTTGGGAGGGTGCCCGCGCGTGGTGAAGATCCTGAATGAGGAAGGGGTGTAGTCCTTCGGAAGGTACACTTCGGGGATGGTGCTGTCGTTTCCGTCCCTCACCTGGGTGTAGTGCGGGGACATGATCTCCACACCGGCTTCGTTGAAGACGTCTTGTATGTTCTGGTGCAGGTCTGAGTAAAGCTTCGCCATCTGATGGGGATGCTCGGTGTAGGCGTTCAGTTCGTAAGTTACGTAGAAGTCGTTGAGGGCGGTCTGCAGGATGAACGGGGCCGGGAGCTCAAGGATGTCCTCGGTTCTCTTAGCGGCTTCCTTCAGCAATTCGTGCACATCGCGCCAAGGCACGCCATAGCCGATGGTGACGCTGGTGTTCAGGATGAGCCCGTACTCGTCCGATGAGGAACTGAAGTTCGTGATGTGGCTTCCTAGGACCAGGGAGTTGGGAATGGTGATGTCGACATTCTTGATGGTTCTCACCCGGGTGACAAGGAGCGTCTTCTCTGTGACGTCGCCGACTGTGTCGGCGATCTGCACCCTGTCGCCCAGCTTGAAGGCGCGCATGTAGGTGAGGATCACGCCAGCCACGATGTTGGCGACGGCAGAGGATGAGCCTAGTGAGAAGAGGATGCCGAAAAAGATGGATACTCCCTTGAACGCCGGAGATTCCGATCCGGGAAGGTAGGGAAAGGCAACGATCACCGAGAATACGAAGATCAGGAAGCGGACTATCTTGAACGTGGGCTCCGCCCACTCGGGAAAGAAGCCCGGCAGGCTTATGGTCCCTTTGCCGATTTCGAGGAAGAACAGCCGCGTGAAGCGTATCACGAAGAAGGTAAGCGCACAGATGACCGCTATGAAGAAGAGGTTGGGGAGGTAATCGCCTACCGCGTGGACGGTGGTGACGACCGGGTTGGAGACATACCGGAAAAGAATTTCGGCATACCCTCTAGTCCAGGGAAAGAAACTGAAGACCAGCGGAACGTAGATGTAGAAAAGGAGGAGGGTTGCCAGGACACGACCGCCGCGCGCGATGCTTATCAGCATGGCCACGATCCGGTCGGCATGCACGATCTCTAAGGATTGAAAGCTGAGGGACCGTATTCTCGTGCCGCGCCAGGACTCGACCTTCTGGTACAGCCGGGGGAAACCCCGGCGAAATGACACCAGGAGGATGATGAGCACGGCGGTCGCGAGAGCGGCGTAGAGCGCGGATAGCAGTATCCCGTTCGTGCTGTGGGTCTCCCGGTGCATCACGATGGCGCTCTTTATCGCTCCCGCGAAGAAACGGGCGGTTTCCTGCCGGGTCTTTCCTTCACCGGCGGCATCCCTGTCCGTCACGGACATTATGACGGTGTCGCCTGCCAGGATATCAGTTGAGGCCTCGGTGTCGCTGGTGACGACCGCATTTGGGGTCAGGCGGGGATCTTTGACCAGCTTGTCCAGTTTGGATGAGATGGCGGTCGCGCGTTCGGCGGGGGAATAGGACAAAACCCTTTCCCGGATCAGAAAGAGCGTCCGGCCGTCCAAGGTGACAGGGGATGGCTGCATGGCGGGCGAAGCTTTAACCGATGCCGGCCCCCGGCTGTCTTGGGTGGCCCCGAGCGCCCACGCGGTCGGAAAGAGCAGTAATAGGGCGAGTATGAACCTGGTAGCGGCCAAATCTTATCTCCTTATCGCGCGCGGTAGTACGCTCCACAAACCTCGCATCTTCCTCATTGTTCCCGGACGACCCGTACTTTCTCCGCTTGCGGAAAACGGTCTGCCTCACCTGCGCGACAACTCTCATTTGAACTGCGTCGATTGAATTTTAACAGATGAAGGCTGAAGTTCGAATTCGACGCGGTGATTCGAAGAAATGATGGGACCTGGGGGGGCATGGGGAGGAAAATCTTCGTGGAAACTGCTAGGGCGCCGCTGGCCGACCCGCGAGGGGATAGCCTGAGCAAAGGAGGGACTATGAGGCTACTGCTTTGCGTAGCGCCGGATGTCCTTCATCGGGTGAGGTGTTGCTCGGGCAAAGTCACTAATCAGGAAGTTAGAGACCAGCATCAATGGGCAATCTTCAGAGTAGCAACGCCAGCCACGATAAGTGCTACGCCTGCGTATCTAGCTATTGATGTGGGGTCGCCGTAGTAGAGAACACCTACCAGGAAAGTTCCGGCAGCGCCTATGCCTGTCCAAACGGCATAGGCTGTGCCGATCGGGATCTGCCGTTGAGCCATCCAAAGAAAGATTCCACTGAGTGTCATGAAAATAACTGCGGCACCAATGCCCACCCATCTACTTTCCTGTACTTGCGCCATTTTTAAGCCTACCGGCCAACCAATCTCAAAAAGGCCGGCAAGAACCAGGTAAAACCAAGCCATAATATCTCCTTAGATTGACGCTAAAGTAGAGATATGTAGCACTCGTCACTCAAAATGGCAATGTCTACCCGATTCGGCCGGTGCCGCGGGAAGTGTTGCTGAGATTTTGACATTCGGTGGGGGGTTGCTAGAGTTGGGTCCGTAGTGAGTTAGGCATGCAACGCCCCCGTGGCTGCGAGCTTATCGTTTGCTGCAGCAACGGCGGCATCGAATGGAGAAATGACATGAAAAAGCCTGCTAAGAACACGATTTGCCTTTGGTTCGACGGAGACGCGGAAGAGGCGGCGCGTTTTTACGCTGAGATCTTCCCTGATTCGTCGGTTGATGCGGTACATCTTGCCCCTGGTGATTACCCGTCCGGGAAACAAGGCGATGTACTGACGGTCGAGTTCACCGTTATGGGTATCCCTTGTCTCGGGCTCAATGGCGGCCCAGAGGTCAAGCACAACGAAGCGTTCTCGTTCCAGGTAGCTACCACGGATCAGGCGGAGACCGACCGGTACTGGAACGCAATTGTCGGCAACGGGGGGCAAGAGATCGTCTGCGGCTGGTGCAGGGACAAGTGGGGCATCTCGTGGCAGATCACCCCGGTCGCGTTGACGGAGGCGATAACCGACCCCGATCCGGCCGCCGCGAAGCGCGCGTTCGATGCGATGATGCAGATGGTGAAGATCGACATCGCGGCCATAGAGGCTGCACGCCGAGGCTGAGGTTTCAACCGGCGCAAACCTGAAGAAGGGGGATGCTCGGAGTTAGAGCTCCCCCTGTGTGCAGCTTTGTAACGTCTTGGCTGTTCCAAAAGCGGTACTTGTTCCAGCTTGGACCGCTTCTGGTGTTCCGCTTCATTCCACGTAGTGAGAAGTTCCTACCCTTTTGGAAAATACCTTCCTGTAAAAATTTCTTTGTTTACAAATAGTAATAACCATCTCCTCAGGAAATAGTGCGCATAAAACTGATGTCGGTACATCCATTGCTATAAAGGCATTCTATTTAACTGTATCCAAAATTTGGTGCACAACAGCTGTATGACTGCGCAGATACTGTAGTCATTCCGCTTTGTATTACATGCGCAAATATTGTCATACAAAAACGTCTTTTGATGAAGTAGTAATACAGCGGATCATAGTAAAGGCCGCTTTTAAATAGATGCTGATGCAATGATGGAATCATTCAACCAGGGGGTAACATGCAAAAAAGTAAAATAACGATGCTGGCAGCGGTTCTGGCTGTCGCAGCGAGCGCACAGTCGGTGCAGGCCTTCGATATAGGCGGGGCCAACGGGTGGAAGTTTTCCACGGACGGTTTCCTCAATGTCTTCGCCACTTACGAATCGGTTGGCCGGCGCCCGGCTGGCGTCATCGGCGGCGAGATCGGCGGCGACCAGACGGGTACGGGCGAGAGCCAGCAGCAGTTCAGGGTGCGGACGGGCCTGCTCCCGGTGGGCGTGGGGCTGAACATCCAGTCTCCCACCACCAACGGCGTGGATTACGCGGTACGTCTCGGGCTCTACCCGCAGGTTCAGAACAACGGAGGCAGCCGCACCGACCTTTCGCCGAACATCGACTTCCGCGAGATCAACATGACGGCGACCGGCGCTTTCGGCCAGGTCCTTGCCGGCCGCGCCATCAACCTTTACCAGGCGAAGAACATCCTCACCGACATGACTCTGTTCGGGGCCGGGGTGATCGGGCCGGTCAACAACGGGCCGACCATGGGGCACATCGGCTACGGCTACCTCTATCCCAACTTCGGGGCCCAGATCAGGTACACCACGCCGGATATGAACGGCTTCAAGGTCGCCTTCAGCGTGAACGACACCAACGACATCGGTGCGGCGACGATCCGCAACGTCCCGCGCCTGGAGAGCGAGATCTCCTACGCTAAGGATTTCTCCGGCGGGAAGTTCCAGGGCTGGGTGTCCGGGCTTTACCAGCAGGCAAGCTTTTCGTCCGCCCAGACGGTGACCGTTCCGGTGACGCTGAACCCGGACGGCAGCATTACGCCGGAGCATACCGTTGCGGCGGTACGTCCGGGCGGCCACGTGACTTCGGTTGGCGGGGCGGGGGGCGTACAGCTCGATGTGGGTGGGCTTCAACTGCTAACCTCCTGCTACGGCGGAAAGGCGCTCGGCATGTTGGGGATGCAGGGCGCGGATGCCCTCTCCGCGGACGGCAGGGAGAGGACCAACTGGGGCTTTCTGAACCAGGCGACCTACAAGGTGACCCCTGTGGTGAAGTTGGGCATCAACTACGGCCAGAGCAGGGCGGAACTGGCCGGTAACGACACGGAGCTGAACATCCAGAAACAGCAGGCGGCGGTGGTTGCGGTGACTTACAACGTGAACCCGTTCGTCCAGATCATCGGCGAGTACACCTGGGCGCAGGACCGGTGGTTCAACGGGGCGACGCAGGACGCAAACATCGGCGCGATCGGGACGTTTATATACTGGTAGAGACCCCCCTTCGCCAAGGCTACGGGGGGCAGGCTCCCCCTTAGCCTTGGCGGTACTTGTTTGGAATGGCCGCTAAATCCCCCCTGTCCCCCCTGTCCCCCCTTCGCAAAGGGGGGGACGCTTGGGC
>MTLD01003561.1_pt1 | contig 12633 bp, 15 predicted proteins | sample 1982471 | NCBI WGS metagenome assembly MTLD01 (sample SAMN05712604, study PRJNA340218) | biofilm metagenome | isolation source: sample SPM anode biofilm adapted to -50 mV | place: USA | collected 2012-02-03
GTCGATGTCCCGTACCTTGACCCTCACCCTCTGCCCGCCGATCTTCTCCTTCAGGGCCTGCAAAGCCTCCTCACCGTAAGGCTGTCCCGGCTTGGAAACCCGGCCCGTCTTCCGGTTTCTTTTCTCCGTCTCGGGCGCGTCGATCCCGTACAGACGGACCTTGACCTTCGTCCCCATTGCATCCCGCACCTGCACCGTGTCCCCGTCGCTCACCTTGGAGACGGTCCCTTCGATGGTCCGGATCGGCTCCTTGGCCCAGGCAGGACCAGCACACTACGCGAAAATTAGCACTATCAAAAACGCTGATTTCACCGCATCCTCCCGTGGTCGATCAGATAGGCGCGATCAACTCGCAACTGTCATGCCCCGGCGTGTTGACCAGCGGAGACACCCGCCACATCTCCAAAAGGTCGGCAGGGTAAGGCTGGAAAAAATCGGAGAGGTGTGTCGGGTCGGTAAGGTACCGGTCGAGCCAGCGCCCGCACTCGTCCGGGTGCAGGATCACCGGCATGCGCTCGTGGATGGGCTCCAACAGCCTGTTCGCGACGGTGGTCAGGATGGTGAAGGACTCCACCAGTTCACCATCGGGCGACTTCCAGCTCTCCCAGAGCCCCGCGAACAGCATGGGGAGGCCGTCTCTGATGCGTATGTAGCGGGGGATATTCTGCTTCCCCTCATGCCGCCATTCGTAGAACCCGGAAGCGGGGACAACGCAGCGGCGGTACTTGAACGCCTGGCGAAAAGAGGGCTTCTCCAGGAGCGTCTCCGATCGCGCGTTGATCATATTGCAGGCGATGCCCCTTTCCTTGGCCCAGGCGGGAATAAGGCCCCAGTGCAACAGGTCCAGCCGGTTCTCCCCGTCCGCCCCCTCCCTGACGACAGGAACCTGCTGGGTAGGCGCCACATTGTACCTGGGCTCCATGGAGGGGACCCCAGCCAGGCCGAACGTTTTCGACAACATCTCGGGAGCAACATCCACCGCGAATCGTCCACACACGTCGCATCACCCCCCAATTCGATTGAACAACAGGTCCTGCTGTTAGAAAAAGCCTTTGCCGACGGACAACTCCGGGAGCCGGTCCGTCGATCAGGGTGGCTTTAGTGTTTACATGTATCATATTTTGTATAAGTCAGTGTATAAATCGGCAGTTGAACCGAAAAGCTTTTAAGGCAGTCAAGAAGCAATCGGCCTACCCGGTTCCTGGCGCGCGCTTTAGCGCTACTGGGGCGGGAGCTGGAACGGGCCTCGCAAAGATCGCACACCTGTCGAAAACCGGGCGAATGCCGTCTGCGTCTCGACAGTCCTAGAAATCATGGAGGACGGATAAGATGGTTGCCTTGATGGGAGGGTATTTTCGTTTTTTGGATGCACTGGAGGCGAAGTGGGTACGACTCATCGCGCTGATCTCAACGAGCGTTGTGTTCCTCCTCGACATCTACCTTCCCGACCAGTACCTGTTCACTTTCGTGTACCTGCTTCCGGTGACCTTCGTCGCCTGGTTCGTGGGCGCTCGATGCGCTGTCGGCCTTTCGCTCATGGCCTGCATCCTGATGTCCGGCCACTACAGGGACTTCGCTGCGCCCGCCATGGTCTTCGACATCCTGTCCAATTTCGGCGTTTTCATCGCGGCAGTGGCGGCGCTGGCGAGGATCCGCGTGCTGCTGGACGCATCCGCCGCCCTTTGCAGGACCGACCCCCTTACCGGCGCCTACAACCGCAGGGCTTTTATTGAAATGGTCGAATATGAGCTGGCCAGACAACAGCGGGGATGCTGCATGTCTTCCCTGGCATATCTCGATCTGGATAACTTCAAGGCGGTGAACGACACGCTGGGACATGCCGCCGGAGACCGACTTCTCAAGGCGGTTGTCGACTGCATCAAGGCAAACTTGCGGGCGACGGACATTTTCGCGCGCATGGGTGGGGACGAGTTCTGTATTTTATTGCCGAAATGCAATGAGGCCGGTGCCCGAAATGCCATGGCCAAGCTCAGGGCGAAGGTCATGGCGGTGGTTGAGGAAAATCGGTGGGCGGTGTCCTTAAGCATCGGGGTGGTCACGATCGGTGACCCCGCCTGCGGTGCAGAGGAGATCATCAGGAAGGCCGACGAACTCATGTATCAGGTGAAAGGAAAGGGGAAGGATGACATTGTCTTCGCGTCGCTTTGACCGAGTTGGAAACTGAACATCTGCTTACCGCTACATGGGGGGGGGCGCAAAAGCATGAAAGTGGGCCAAAGCAGCCCTGCGCCAAGCCTCCAGGCAGCTTTCGCGGCCCCACCCCGTTTGCGTGATCCAGGCTTCGCCTCCGCATGAGCTCCGGCTCCGCCTTCCTCCCGCCAACCGGCTTCCCTGCAGCACCGTCTCCCCGCTGGCCTGACCGGCGAGCCGGCATCCGGAAAGTCAAAGGCGCCGGACTGAGCGCCCAAGGCCGCACCGCCCGACAACATCCCCTCCCTCCTATGCCCGTCCCTTCTTGAGACATCCCCCTGGCGCACTATAATCCACTCTGCGTACGGTCCCGACAAGGNNGTGGAGTCATGAAAAGACCCCGTCCAGCCACCCTTCCCAGCGTCACCATGGAGATGCCGACCCGTTGCGGCAAGATCTACGTCACCGTCGCCGTTGACGCGAACGGACTCCCCTTTGAGACATTCGTGAGATTCGGCAAGGCGGGACATTGCGGCGCTGCCATCTTCGATGCGACCACCAAACTTCTCTCCTGCGCCCTTCGCTCCGGCATGGACCCGCGCGAGGCGGTGAAGGCCTTGGGGGGCATTGGCTGCCACTGCGGGAAAGACAGCTGCATGAGCGCAGTGTCTATGGTGCTCCGAGAGGTGCTGGAACTTCCAAAGTCCTGCAAACATGCGTTACGCTCCAACCGACAGGCGCTTTAAAGGGGGAAGCCTCCCCCTCGCTGCAACCGCCAGGGGCTAAGCCCCTGCCGTTTTCCGCTACCCCCTCTGCAACGCCCCATCCTACATGGGCCAAAGCCGCCCGACCGAAACCATTTCGGGCCGCTTTCCCGGCCTCAGCACGATTCCATGCTCCCGTCTCCGCTTCCGCATGCGCTGCAGCTCCGCCGGTCTCCCGGAAACCTGCTTCCCTCGAAACGGCAGCTTCTCCACCTTCCACTTCGGGCAGGCCGAGAAGCGGGACCCTAAAAACCGCCGCAAGTACCGGCCGCTCCGCATCCGAATCTAGTGGCCACCGCCCTACCCCTTGATTGAAAATGTCGCGGCGGAGTTGAGAATTAGGAGGAGCTAAATATACTCCTTTCTTGGTGCCCAATAAGAAGAAGGGCAAAACGATCCGACCGGACATAGTAGCTCGACATAACGACTGCGGACCGTCCTCAGCTCGACAATCGGAGGCCAACCATGGACAAAGTCGTCAGGCGAAAGCAGCTGCTGGAACTCATCGGGGTCAGTTCCACGACCCAGTGGCGTATGGAAAGGGCCGGAGAATTCCCCGCCAGGGTGAAGATCGGGAAGGGTTTGGTCGGCTGGCATCTTACCGAGGTCGAAAAGTGGCTTGAGAATCGGGAGAGGGTTTTGGGACGTGTCACGTTTAGCGAAGGTTCAGGAGCACCGGACTAGATGATGGGAAACCAGTTGGGCGTCGACAGCGAACTCCCCCTATGTCGGGGGGCGAAGCAGTCCAAAAGTAAGGATGGGTAAGGTGGAAGGAAAAAGGGCGGTGGCTGCAACTCACGCCTTGGCAAAAAGTTCACTCAAAAGTTCACTCTAACAAAAAAGGGTTACAGCCTCTAGCTGCAACCCTTTGTATTTATTGGCGTCCCCGAGACGATTCGAACGTCCGACCCCTTCCTTAGGAGGGAAGTGCTCTATCCGGCTGAGCTACGGGGACAAGTCAGACGGACTTTATACATCAGCACCATCTGTTTTGCAAGATGTTTTATTAAAACTTGAGCAGCGAGAAGACCTTACCTTCGGGGAGCTTCTTGCGCCCTTCCAGGAACTCGAGCTCGGCCATGAAGCAGCACTCGACGAGTTCGACGTCCATGCTGGTGATCATGTCGACGACGGCGGCCATGGTGCCGCCGGTGGCCAGAAGGTCGTCGGCGATCAGCACGCGGTCACCCTTGTTGAAGGCGTCGGTGTGGATCTCGAGGGTGTCGGTGCCGTACTCGAGGTCGTAGGTCTTCTTGACGGTGGCGGAGGGAAGCTTGCCGGGCTTTCTAACGAGCACGATGCCGGCGCCAAGTTTGTACGCGAGGGCGGCGCCGATGATGAAGCCGCGGGCCTCGACTCCAACTACCTTGTCGATCTTCTGCCCGACGTAGCGGTGCGACATGAGGTCTACCATGCGCTGAAACGACTTGGCGTCTCCTAAAAGCGTGGTGATGTCTTTGAAGAGTATCCCCTTCTTGGGAAAGTCCGGGATGTTCCTGATGATGCTTTTAAGATCTTCCATGTCGTACGGCCGCTCCTTATTTTCCATTGGTTGCACTACGCCCCATAATATCGGTTGCTTCCACAATTTTTCTCAGTTTCTCGAGGGACTTCGCCTCGATCTGGCGAATCCTCTCGCGGGTCACGCCGAAGCTGCGCCCGATGGTGTCCAGGGTCTGCGGGTCCTTGTCATCCAAGCCGAAACGAAGGGTCAGGATCTTCTTCTCGGCGTCGGAAAGGGTCTCGAACCACTGGGATACCAGCTCGTACTTGTTCAGGTCCTCGAGCAGCACCGCGGGGGAGATGGTCGAGGTGTCCTCGATGGTGTCAATGAGGAAGTAGTCGTTGTTCTCCCCCATGGGACGCTCGATCGAGTAGGTCTTCTTCAGAAGCACCATGAGACGGCGCACGTAGGTGACGTTCACCTCAAGGGCGTCGGCGACTTCCTTCACCGAGGGCTCGCGGTTCATCTTCTGCACCAGCTCGCGGGTCACCCTGAGCATCTTGTTGATGTCGTCGGAGACGTGCACAGGGAGGCGGATGGTGCGCGACTGGTTAACCAGGGCGCGCTCGATGGACTGCCTGATCCACCAGGTGGCGTAGGTGGAGAAGCGGCACTCCTTGGAGAGCTTGAAGCGCTCCACCGCCTTGATGAGCCCCATGTTCCCCTCTTCGATCAGGTCGAGGAAGGGAAGCCCGCGGTTGATGTAGCGCTTGGCTATCTTCACCACGAGGCGGAGGTTGGAGACGATCATCCGGTCGCGGGCGGCCTTGTCTCCCAGATCTATGCGCGCCGCCAGCTCCTTCTCCTCGTCGGCGGTGAGCAGCTTGGTCTTCTGGATCTCGCGCAGGTAGAGCTTGATGGCGTCATCGAAGTGCTCCACCTCGACGGCCTTGATCTCCTCTTCCTCTACCTCGGCCTCTTCGTCCGCCTCTTCCTCGACCCGTTCAAGTTCTATCGCGTCGGGGTCCTGCTCGCCGTCAAGAAAGAGAGGTTCCTTCTCCTCCAACAGTTCTTCGTTTTCCATGCAAGACTCCTTTGGCAAGGGTTTTGGTGTGTGTGCAGTTCCTGCCTACGGTTCGTCGCTCCAGCCGTTTTTCCCGATCAATCTCACGAATCTGCAGTCGTCCGCCTCTTCGCGGGTCACGCTGCCGTCCATCCCCTTTCTTACCACCAACAGTTTCTGATCAACCCGGTCACCGACCGGAATCACCAGGCGTCCGCCCGGTGCAAGCTGGTCGATGAGGCACTCCGGAAGAAACGGTGCGCCCGCGGTAACGAGGATGGCGTCGAAAGGCGCTTCCTCGGGCCACCCTTCGGTGCCGTCGCCTATCTTCAGGTTCACGTTCAAAAGCCTCAGGCTGTCGAGGGCCTTGCGGGCCTTCAGCGCCAGGGGCCTGATTCTTTCCACGGTGCAGACGCGGTCGGCGAGGGTCGCCAGCACGGCGGCCTGATAGCCGGATCCGGTGCCCAGTTCAAGCACCTTCTCGCGCCCGGTGAGCGCCAAAAGCTCGGTCATCCGCGCCACGATATACGGCTGCGATATGGTCTGCTTCTCTCCGATCGGGAGCGATCCGTCGCTGTAGGCCTGGGACGACATCGCCTCTTCGACGAAGATGTGCCTGGGCAACTCGAGCATGACGTTGATCACCCGCTGGTCGGTTATGCCGCGTTTCACCAGCTCGGCGACCATCCTCTTGCGTGCTACAGCTGAATTCATTCCACCCCCGTTCTTTAGCAGCGGGGAAATATAGCAAATGGCGTGCTAAAAGTCCAGCATCACGGCAATTCCCACGTCTCCAGCTGGCCAATTGCGGCGTGGTTCGTGAAGTCGATCTGCAGCGGAGAGACGGAAATGTGTCCGCGCGAAACGGCGTGATAATCGGTGCCGGGTACGTCCTGGAAGCTCAGATCTACTGTGCCGATCCAGTAGTAGTTCCTGCCGCGCGGATCGACCTTGTCCACGATGGTCCCTTCGTAGCTCCGCCTCCCCTGGCGGGTGACGAGCGCGGGGAGGAGGGCTTCGGCGGGGACATCGGGGACGTTGACGTTCAGGTAGGTGTCGCGCGGCAGCCCGCGCTCGGCGACGCATTTGGCGAGGCTGGCGGCGAAGGAGGCTGCGGCGTCGTAGTTGTCGCCCGCGCCCCGCGTAGCGAGGGATACCGCGATGGCGGGGATCCCCATAAGGGTGGCTTCCAGCGCCGCGGCCACTGTGCCGGAATAGGTGACGTCGTCGCCAATGTTTGCGCCGCGGTTGATGCCGGAGATGACGAGGTCTGGCCTGAAGGAGAGGAGGTTGTGGATCCCCAGGTTGACGCAGTCGGTCGGCGTCCCCTCCACCGAGAAGATGTTGTCGGCGATGCGGGCAGCCCTTAAGGGATGGTGCAGCGTGAGCGCGTGCGAGACGGCGCTTTGCTCACGGTCCGGGGCGACGACGACCACGTCGGCCACCTCGCCCATCTTTCTGGCAAGGGCGGCGAGCCCGGGGGCGTGGACGCCGTCGTCGTTGGTAAGCAGCACTTTCACGGTCGGTTCCCTCTCTGGTCGTAATCCCAGGCACGCTGCACACCCATCCTGCATCGGCCGTCCGGGATGAAACTTTAACCTATTTTAATCCTACGGGACTATCAGGCCCCCTTCTTCCCCTTGAACTCGGCGCAGGCCCAGTCGATCTGGGAAAGAAGACCGCGCAGCGAGGCGACTTCGCGTTCGTCGAGTTCGGCGCGGGAGAAGATGCGACGCATGGTGCGCATCATGTGGTCCGGGTTCTGAGGGTTCAGGTAACCTATCCTCAGGAAGGTCTTCTCCATGTGGGCGTACATCGGCTCGAGCGAAGCGGAGCCGGCAAGTTCGCGGGCTTCTTTTACCGGGACCGGAGCCGCCACACCTTTCAGGAACTCGTAGCAGAAGATGAGCACGGCCTGGGAGAGGTTCAGGGAGCCGAACTCGTCCGCGGTCTCGATGGTGGACTGCCAGCGGCAAAGCGCCACCTCGTCGGTGGTGAGCCCGCTGTCCTCGCGTCCAAAGACGAGGGCCAGGCGGCTTGTCGGGGCGCAGGCGGCAAACTTTTCGACGATCTCGGGCGGCGTGTTGATCTCGCTGCGGTATTTGCCGTGGCGCCGCGTCGTGGCGACGGAATACTCGCAGTCGGCGATGGCGTCCTCGAGGGAGGTGTAGATGCGGGCGCGCTCGAGGAGATCACGCGCGGAGACCGCGAACTTGATCGCGTCCAGGTGGTCTACCTGGCAGGGGTTCACCAGGCGCAGATCGGCCAGACCCATGTTCTTCATGGCACGGCAGACCATGCCTATGTTGCCGGGACTCTGGGTCCCTACCAGAACGACGGAAACTCTTTGCTTCAAATCCATGCGGTACCTTTGTTCGTTGTGCGGAATGGCGACCTGTTTGGGCGCGGCGGGCATTAGACCACAAAATGGAGGCGGTTGACAATTGGCAATTGACGATTGGCAATAGGGGGCAGAGGGCGGTTAAAGGCAAATCCCCCCTGTCCCCCCTTCGCAAAAGGGGGGGACGCAATGGCAACAGCGTTCTTCAACGCAACCCTATCTCTTAAGCTAATGTCGCAACAAGCTTCCCCAAAAGAGGTGAGTCTTGAGGTTACTTTCCCTATAGGTCAGGCGCGTGGGGGGTGGTGGTTGGGCCTTGGGTGGCGGGGGCGGGATTTGATGCGGTGCAGGCGGGCTCTCGCGTGCCGTTTGCGCCAGCGGTGCACTACGAAATGGCTGGACCAGAAACAGGCGATGACACCGGCTAGAACTAGCATCAGGTACGGCTCGTAACTCTGTAGATCTTCAATGAAGAGGGACGCGGTCTTGCCGAAAAGATACCCCGCCAAGGAGAATATGACGGACCAGGTCAGGGCGGAGAGCAGGTTCAGATATAGAAAGCGGTGTGAGGGGAAGGTGGTCATGCCCAGGATGATCGGGAGGATGATGCGGAAACCGTAGGTGTAACGGGAGACGAACGCGACGAAGGTGCCGTAACGCTCGATTAGTCGCAGGGCCTTTTTGAACTTCCTGGCGATGGTGGTGAATAGCCGCAAGAGTTGCGGCCCTTTCCGGCGGCCTATGTGGAAGTAGAACTGGTCGCCCAGGAAGGAACCGACCAGGGCGGAGAGAATGACCAGGTATATGTTCAGGTATCCCTGGAAGGCCAAAAAGCCGGCGAAGATGAGGACGGCTTCTCCTTCGAGGAAGGTGCCTATAAACAGCACCCAGTAACCGTGGACCTGCAGGTATTCCTTGAACAGTTCCTGCACGGCAACTCCAGTTATGACAGTGGGGAATCGGCTGATTCAGTGACCGGGACACTTGGAGAGTATACCTGCAAATCCTCCACTGTCCCCCTTGGATGTTTGGGGGGAGTGGGGAACAGTAAATCCCCCTTGAACGCAAGGGCTCATGCGGTGCTTCGTGGGAACGGTTTAGGAAGTGCGGTTTTTCCGGTGAGATGCTTATACAGAAGGGAGAGAACGTTGGCGTGGTGCGGAATGGCAAATCCCCCCTGTCCCCCCTTCGCGGAAAGACGCTGCGGGGGGGCAGGCTCCCCCTTCGCAAACGGGGGGACGCTGGGGGGCGCGCGGTGCGGTGTGACAAGAACACCAGACGTTGCAAAAAGTGGGGCTACTTGCGGTAAAGGGGGTTCGTGCCTCTGACTTCGACTACGGGGCCGTCTTCCAGTTCTTCGAGATTGCCGGTGTCGTCTTCATAGTCGTTCTCACCGACGGCCCAGGCGTAGAATTTTTCGGAATCGAGCAGCACCGGTTTGTCCGGAATGCCGTAGACGCGATTCTGCATCGCCTCGTCGTACAAACCTACGCAGCCGTGTGAGGCGGGCTTGCCGGGAAGGTCGCGGGCGTGGATCCAGTAGGCGGCGTTGTCGGGCCCGATGTGAAAACGCATCGCGTTGTCCATCGGATACTGACCGGTTTCGTCCTCGGTCTTGTAGAGGGAGGAGGTGTGGGTGCGGTGTCGCGCATCGATACGGAAGACGCCGACGGGGGTTTCGTGCCCGGGCGCGCCGGTGGCGGCCGGGGCGGAGAAACGAAGCTTGCCGTTCTCGTAGGCGCCCATCCACTGTTCGGTCATGTCGATGAGGATGTATTTCCCGTAGCGCTTCGCCTCGGGGTACTCGGCGGGCATCGGGGTGTAGCTGCGAGCGGCGGCGATATCCATGGGAACCTTGATGGTCATCCCGGGATAGACGTGACGCCGGTCGATGCGGTTGAAGCGCGCCACGACGGGCCAGTCCTCGCCGAAAAGGGACTCCAGGGTCTCGTTGGGCTGTATGAAGTGCCCGCGCCAGGGGATCTTGGCGAGACTCGGGTACTCAACGCGGGTCAGGTCTTCCTTGGCTGGATCTTGGGGGTTCGCTCCGGGTAAGGAGATAGCGGAGGGGTTATATACGACGATGGAAAAAAGGACTGCCAGTACGACGAACGCCAGAAGCTTACGTAACATTCTTGCCTACTCCCAACCGGAAAACGACTAATGGGGCCTCTGGCCCCATTTCCGTGTTAATTAACACTTTTGCCGTGGCCGGTCAAGTAAAAGCGCTTTCTGCCATGACTTTCTGCACCGCGCTGTAGGGATCGGTACTCCTTTCACGCAGCCCGTTGAGGATCTCCTGGTAGGTGCCGTTCGCACTGATGGCGCTCATGACGCTATCGAAGAGTTCGTCCCTCAGGGCGTCGGCGAAAACCTTGGCGTTGCGTTCCTCGATCAGGCGCTGCAGAGCGCCCGACTCCTTAAGGTAGGTGCGGTGCGCGTCGAACTCCTCTACGAGTTCCTCGATGCCGACGCCCCTGCTCCCCTCGGTTTTCATGACCCTGGGTACCCAGCCGTCCTCGTCCGGGTGTTTCATCTCGAGCATGGTGGTGAGCTCACGCGCGGTGCGCTCGGCGCCGTCGCGGTCGGCCTTGTTCACGACGAAGACGTCGCCGATCTCGAGGATGCCCGCCTTGATCGCCTGAATGTCGTCGCCGAGTCCGGGAACCATGACGACGACCGTGGTGTGCGCGGTGCTGACGATATCGACTTCGTCCTGCCCGACGCCTACGGTCTCGATGACGATGACGTCCATCCCCATGGCGTCCATGACGTTCGCTACATCCATGGTGGAGCGCGAGAGGCCGCCCAGGGCGCCGCGCGTGGCGAGGCTGCGGATGAAGACGCCTGCGTCGTCGGCGTGGCGGTTCATGCGGATGCGGTCACCGAGGATGGCGCCTCCGGAAAAGGGGCTGGTCGGGTCGATGGCGACTACGCCGACCAGGAGGTCGCGCTTCCGGTAGGCCGCGACGATCTGGTCGACAAGGGTCGACTTACCTGCCCCCGGAGGGCCGGTGATGCCGATGATGTAGGCGTTGCCGGTATGGGGGTAGAGGGTTTTCAGCTCCTCGACGGCGCTTTTGAAGCGGTCGTCGATGTCGCGCATCAGACGCGCGGCGGCACGGATGTCGCCGTCGAGCACACGTTCTGCTAGAGACATACTTACTCCTGTTCTACGTTCTACGTTCTACGTTCTACGTTCTACGTTCTATGTTCTACGTTCGACGGCGGAAACCTGAACGTTCGGCATTCATCAGTCACGAAAGCTGCGTCACATTGCCTTGGTACCAAGTGATACGCCGCGGGCTGCCATTGGGCAAGCGCGCGGCGCAGGTTGGTTTCGGTTTGTAACGTAGAACGTAGAACGCAGAACGTTGAACGTCCGTTAAGCCGTTAAGCGTGGGGCGTTACGTTTTCGCGCACCCAGCCGACGATGGTCTCGGTGGAGGTGCCGGGGGTGAAGACTTCGGCGATGCCGGCTTTCTTCAGCCCGGGGATGTCGTCCTCGGGAATGACGCCGCCTGCCATGAGCACGATGTCGGCGGCTCCCTTCTCTACGAGGATCTCTTTCACCGCGGGAAGCAGGGTGTTGTGCGCGCCGGAAAGGATGGAAAGGGCGACGCAGTCGACGTCTTCCTGGATGGCGGCGGAGACGATCTGCTCCGGGGTCTGATGCAGACCGGTGTAGATTACCTCGAAACCTGCATCACGGAAGGCGCGGGCAATGATCTTCGCCCCCCTGTCGTGGCCGTCCAGACCGGGCTTTCCTACCAACACGCGAACTCTTCTTTCTGCCATGGCAAACCTCCGCTATCAGTATATTGAAATGGTAATTATTTCTCGATGCCGACGCGCGCGTTGACGCCCGCCTTGTAGTAGTGCTTGATCTCGCACATCTCGGTGACCAGATCGGCGGCCGCGATGACGCGCTCGTGGGCGTTGCGACCGGTTAAAACCAGTTCGACCTTTTCCGGCTTCTTCGCCATGAGATCAAGCAGTGCTTCCACCGGTACGAGTCCCATGGAGACGGCGCCGTTCACCTCGTCGAGGATGACCAGATCGTACTCCCCTCCCTGCACCTTCTCCGCGGCAAGGGCGAGCGCCTCTGCGGCGAGGTCCTTGTCGGCCTGGTGCGGGTTGTCCTTGTTCACCCAGCCGGGACGCCCGGTCTGGATGATGGTGAGAAAAGGCGCGAGCTTTTCGGCGGCCATCTGCTCGCCATAGGGCCCGCCCCCTTTCATGAACTGGATCATGCAGACCTTCAGCTCGCGGCCGACGGCACGCAGGGCAAGTCCCAGCGAAGCGGTGGTTTTCCCCTTGCCGTTGCCGGTATACACCTGAATAAGACCGCGTTCCAGTTTCAAGACGACACCTCGGGAGAGTTATGCTGGGGGCGTATTTGCAACGTAGGCGAGGTTTGCGCTGACGCTAACGGAAGCCCCTCGAGACGCCGCACTATAGCAACAGCCAAAGGACCGTGTCAAGGCGAAATAGGGGAAATCTAGAACGATGTTAGCGCGTAAGGTAGCGGCTGTGGCGGTTCGTGAGGACGGGTCATACCCGGTCACCCCTCTCCCACACAGCACATTCCCTCATCCGCCCATCGTGCATTTTGTCTCCTGTTTTCCGGACGGAAGCCCGTGACGGGGCGAAGGGCTACAGGTAGGGGAAGCGAGGCGGGATGATGTCGGCAATGAGGTTATTTTCGTACCTGTCGAGGACGAATAAGTATCAGCCCCAGCGTCAATACTTGTCCTTTATCGGCCGTGAGTGCGGCTTGAGCGGCGATAAACAGTCTTGACATCGTTTGGGCCATCTGTTACATACACAGAACACATCGGGCGATTAGCTCAGCGGGAGAGCACTGCCT
>MTLD01003746.1_pt1 | contig 12625 bp, 15 predicted proteins | sample 1982471 | NCBI WGS metagenome assembly MTLD01 (sample SAMN05712604, study PRJNA340218) | biofilm metagenome | isolation source: sample SPM anode biofilm adapted to -50 mV | place: USA | collected 2012-02-03
CTTGGTAACCGTCTTCTGCTTTTCCACTTTTTCATCTCCTTGTCTGGTATCATTATTGCCAGACATGAAGACTAGTTATACAGATCAGATTCTAGATCGGGAATAACAAAGTCAAAACCTAAATATTCACGACGATATACTTTTTTTAGTCGTCCCCACTCCGGTTCCAATAGATTATCTGGTGAAAAAAGATTGTCAAATTCATCAACCGAATCCGATGTCTTTTCTTTTTCGAGTATTGCTAAAAGCCGGTCGAAGCCCACAACAGGAATCTCATCATTGGTCCAACCACTAAACATTACAGAAGGGATTATTACAATTGGTTGTATTTTTTTTATATCACCAAGTGATTTACCGACATCTTTTAGAAGGTTGGTCATGTCAAGTGTGGTGAAATCGATATACGTCGCTGCTAATTGGGCCTGCATTATAGCTTTTTTGATTGTATTTCTTGCTTTCCAATGTTCGTAAATAGTTCCTACATTAGATATTGACTTCGTTTGAATTAAGAGTACAATACCATTTTTTTCCGCCATTAAATCGAGATCTGTAATTATTTTACCATCACGAAATATCTTTTTATCTTGACAGATAATATTCCAAGAATAGAGTTCAAATGTATTTTTAATATAATACTCCCATATCCGTCCAAAACCATCACCAATTTTTCCGCCAATAATTAGTGTGTTCCTTATTGCTGAACCCCAATCCATTATTGTAACAAAGGGATACAATCCATAAACTTCGCCGTCTTTATTTTTAATGAGTGGTTTTGAAAGCATATCCATTCTTCGGATATCAGGGTAAGAGGAAATAAAAAGGTCAAATGCTTTATCTATAATATGTTCATCAACGACTTGAAACAGATATTCTTTTGTTATGTCTATTGGAATCCTATAGTATAAAATCGGTGAGTCAAGAACATTATTCAACTCTTTCAGAACTATCATCTGACAAATAAGACTAATTCCTACATAGTATAGTGCCTCAACAATTTTTTCATCAGTTGCAATGGGAAGCAATGATTTTTCTTTGGGGCTAATTTCCTGATAAAGATTTTGAATGCCCACAGATGAAACTATTAATAATTCATCTTCATACCCAAAATGCTTAAAATATTCATCAAGCTGTGCATTTATTAAATCTCGATCCAACTCTACATCCATGTCCCATTCATACATTTGGCGAAATCCATCAGCCATATCTTGCGCAATTCGTTTTCGCCGTAGTCGAGGACATATTCCAGCTTTTCTGCTTCGATGGCTTCCATGACGTCCATCAGCATGTCGTTGTACTGCTTGAAGTTGTCAAAGTCGATCTCAACTCCGGATTCCAAGCTGCGCAGAAAGTCGTTGGCCACATGGATGCCAAAGCCGGTCGTAAGCATTTGATAATAGAAGACATACTGGCCTTTGCACTCTCCGGCGATAATCTTCATCCAGCAGGCCAGCATGGGATCGTCGGACTTCTTGCTTCCCTTCAGCTCCAGCTTGGTGACTTTAACTTCATACTTGCCCTTGGGCACATCCTTGAATTCCTGCTTATTTTCGGCGGCCTTCTTGACGTCGTCCTTCAATCCGGCGGTGTCAATTTTTTTGTCCCATTTTTCCCAGATATTTGCCATTCGTAAATTTTCTCCCTCGCGTTAATGTTAAGCGGTTCTTCTGGAACGTCTGCTAGGCTTGTCCTCACTGGAAGATGCCGGAACTTCTACTGGAGCTTCAACCGCTGGTTCTGCATCAGTTGCCGCCCGAGGTACTGGCCGGACGGCAGTTTCCGGCTTCGCCGTCCGGTAAAGCTCCATGAATTTGTTATAGTCGAGTTCCACCCGATCGGTGCCGAATTTCAGGCGCCCGCCGCCGAACTGGACGTTGTCGGTCTTGAACCTGATCCAACGGCTGTCGTCTTCCTCGATTACTACCCTTCCGACAATATCGACCATCCCGGCAATTTTGTTGGCGTACCGCTCCTGTAGGTTAGGTTTGATGGTGGTGATCTTCTCGCCGTTGCGTTTCGTAATCTCCGCAGCATTCTCATGGCTGATAAGTATTACCCCGTAACCGGCGTTGGTGAGGCGCCTGATTTGGGGCAGGAACTCGGTCCGTACCATATCATAACCCTTGCCGTAACCGGCATCGGCTTCGTGGGTGATGCCCAGCTTGTCGTACATGTAAATCCGGCAGTTCTCCAAGAGGTCTTCCACCAGGTCGATGACGATGGTCTTGAAGTCGTGTTGGCCGATGCACAGAGTTTCCACAGCTTCCTTGAACATCTGCCAGGCAAAAACCGTTTCCTTGATGCGGCCGTTCAGCCTTATTTCGTCACGGATAATAATCCGGGCACCGTCGACGTATTTTACATTACCATCAGTGTTCAGGTGGAGAACGTCCGGCGCCTGGTTGGCAAAGGTGGTTTTGCCGCTGAACGGTACCCCGTATAGCCACAGCACCGGAGCGGTCTCCCGGTCCACCGGTACCCGCTCGTTTTTTGGCAGCATCAACATATAATCAATTCCTCTCATGCAGTATTCATGATAATCGCACCAGTCGCACAGTTTGGTAGGATTCTTCGGATATTCGGCGGCGTTATTAATACTTTGAATATCCTGGAAAAAGCGATTCACTTTTTGCGGGTCATACACTACCTCGCAGACCTTCACTGTTGCTTCCTGTAATGTCCGGATTAAGCGCCGCCGGAACTGGTACAAGTCCTCGGTTTTCTTTTGCCGTATCGACGTCTTGGGAATAAAGATATATCCCATGCGGTCAACTTTCAGGCGATGGATTTTTCCCAAGTAGTACTTGTAAAGGTGAAGCTGTTCGGATTCCTGGTACCGGTCCACGTTGTTCGAATACTTGAAATCAAAGATATCCACGGCATCGCCGGCCTTCTTTACGATGAGGTCGATATAGCCTACGAAATCTTCTGTTTTGACTTCAAGCTCGAAGGTGGATGCATCGTAGTCAATCAGCGCCCGCACTTTCGGCAACATGGTTTCCAGCTTGATGATCTCATTCACGTGCAGGTCGGTCAGGACCGAGAACTGCCCGGAATACCACCGGACTGCCGCCGCTACACCCTCCTCGATGCCGGTATGCATGGCCTTGCCGATCACGAGGGGATTGTCCGCCGCCGGGTCCTGGATGGTCAGAGCGCCGTCCAGATAGCGGAGCTTGAATTTGTACGGGCACTGGACAAAGGTACTGACTCTGCTGTGGCTAAATCGCACCGGTCATGACCTCCCGCTTGAACCCTTCAAACTCCGAGGGACGGAGCACACGGGCATACCCTCCCGCCTCCTGGATTTTGAAGATGTTGACTTTCTGAAGGACGGTAGCCTTGCCTTTTTCAGTCTTCAGCTCCAGAGCGACGAACCTGCCGCGAATGCAGCAGAGCAGGTCCGGAATACCGGCTGTCTGGAAGCCTCCGCCCCAGACTTTTACGTGGTAAATCTTCTGAGAGCGTAAAAAAGCGATGATCTTGTCCTGAAACTGTTTTTCCGTCAACCGGCCACCTCCCGGAACAGCGCATCGGTAAAGTCCCGGCGCTGTTTCAGTACATTGAGTATCTTTTCTTCCACCGACTTCTCGGTTAGCGGGTAATAGTAGAAGCAGGTCCTGTTCTGGCCGATACGGTGAATCCGCTTTTTCGACTGTTCGAACAGGTCTGAACTCAGCGGTAGCGTGAAGTAAATGATGATGTTGCTGAGCTGAAGATTATGGCCCATTGCCCCGGCCTGGTACTGGACGCAGGTGATGCTGTCCGAGCGGGTTTCGTAATTTGCCAGATCCGTCCCGTTCCCGTTGATATAGCTGATCGGCCGGTCGGTCAGGGCTTTAATCAGTTCGAACTCGGCGGTAAAGTTGTAGAAGATAATGACCCTGTCGTTGTTGGAGTCAAGCAGGTCGCGTACGGCAGACAGTTTGTGTTTGTTGTAATGGCCGCATAGCTGCCGCTGGTAGAGCAGCTGTTTCAGTGGCGTGTCGCCGACCAGTTCCGAGGTGCCCAGAGCCAGATACTTGTCCCGTTTAAACTGTCGGTACTCCTTTGTCGCCTTGATCTTGACCACCGTTTCCACTTGCACCGGCAGGTCGAACACTTCTTCAGTTTTCATGAACACGGCGCCGTACTGCCGAAGCTTGGCTTTAAGCCGGTCGACATTTTGATACCCGACCACTTTGGTCAGAGGGAACCCACCTACGTCGATTTTTTCGGTAATGATGTAGTGGTCATAGAACAGTTTTTTCGATATGTTCCAGCCTAGCAGGCGGCACTGGCTCCATAGCTCTTCGTACTTGCCGCCCGTGGGGGTACCGGATAACAGGATGACGTTGGCCGGCTTCAGATTAAGAACATACTTGGTGCGCTTGGCCGTTTCGCTTTTGATCAGGCTCGATTCATCAAGAATCAGCGTAAAATCTGCCCAATTGAGATACTCCTTGCGCCGCCAGACCAGATCGTAATTGACAACGGCTACCGGAAGATCATAGTGGGTTTGAAAATGCTCCTTCCAGTCCTGAATTTTGGATTTCTGGCACACGACCAGGACCGGCTTGTCTATTTCCTTCGCCTTTTCACCGGCGACGAAGGTTTTACCGAGTCCCATGTCGAGATAATAAGCCACCCGGTTCCTGCCTCTGGTCTCAAATAAGCTTTGTTCCTGATGGGGATATAGCTTGATCATGTATCCGAGTGAGCAGTTCTCCTTTCGCACCGTTCATCAAAGTATTGAATGAGAATGTTGAGTTCTAGGGCCGCCTTGATCTCAGACTCCATGCCTTCTGTGATCTTATTGCCAAAAACCCAGACTTCGTCGCAGCGCTTCAGTAGCTCAAGTCCCATACTAAGCCCGAGGCTTCTTTCTTCCGGTATGGCATCATCCAGGAAACCAGTGAACATTGACGTGCGGAGCGATCGGCAAAACCAATTGCTTTGTGGCGAACAGGCAATAGCCGTTGGCCTTGCGAACATTGCGCTCCACATCGCCCCGTAGTGGGGAACAAATATACACAAGTTTCAACTTGTCACCTACTCTTACGAAATGGTTAAGCTGGCAATTGTCCGATCTGGGAAAGCCCGGAGCAATCCGGCCAACAGTTTGCGCCCAACGCCTCTCCTGCCTGCCAGTGCGTTCGACAACGCCCCTCGACTGATGCCGACCTCCTTGGCCAGTTGGTTTTGGGACTTGTTGCCAAGCAGTTCCTTGATTACCTGTGCGTTTAATTGCATTTCTTGCCCTTCTTCCCGTTCAGCACGGGGTTGAGCATTGCATCAAGTGCCGCCAGTGCCGCCTTTCTTGTTGCTTCTTTGTTCTCGGTCCTTCGTTCTGTGATCACGACAGATGCAGGCTTTTCAGTAGAAATTGTGATCCGGATCGTTTGCATCAGTTTTTGCCTCCTTCATGGCTTGATTTTGAGGCTGTAAAAAAAGTGCCTCCATAATAAAGCCACGGCAAAAGCAAAAAACAACTCCCCGAAAACTAATTTTTTTCAATTATTTTTCTGAGACGGGCTTTAATTTTGCTTATACGGTTTTGAACCGCCTGTACATTGATGCCCTCTTCACGGGCAATGTCCGCCATGGTTCGGCCTTCTAAAAACACCTTTTGCACCAAATCCCGCTGCTGTGGTAGCAGCATTTTAATTGCCTTATGCAATAGCTCGTGTTCCTCATTTTTCATGACAGCTTCCTCAACACTGCTCTCCCCATCCCAGAAATGCCGGCCTTGTTCCACTAACTCCTCCACTGAATTGTGCCTACGGGTTTCACGCCGGTCGCTGCTTCGGATATCCTTGTCTATTGCGATTGCCAACTCACCGATTGTTTCCGGCACCTCGATTTCCACAGTCTCACCGGTTACGAATTCGTACCGGATTTTCATAAAAACTTTTCCTCCTCGATTTGAGGGCAAAAAAATAGCCGGATAACTGCCATCACTTGGCAATCATCCGGCTATTTGGTAACTCGAGGAGGTTTAAGACCGCCTGGTTCCTTTGCTCGGTAAGATAAATATCTGTTAAATATTCGTGCTATTTATGCCCCATATTGAAAAGCGTCAGATAATTAGAATCAAATTATCTGACGCTTTGGTAGTTCATATTGACTCCACTCGGCTCAGTATACTCGAAGAGTCCTATGCGCTTTGTTTGCAAACTTGTTCTAACCGCAACTTGGAAATCTGTTTACATCTCGGGCATTTTGAAACTATTAAACCAGTGGCACCGGCACCTTCTACATCAAATAAACGCCTATCACATACTGGGCACTTTACTTCCTTTGTCATAGATGCCTCCAAGAGTTTAATTGTATTTATCATCCCGAATCTGCTTAACTATTGCGTTGAATTTATCATTCAATTCTTTCAGTTGGACCGTGATTTCGCGATTTCTCTCCTTGAGATAACGGATATCTGGAGTCTCAAACTCTTCTTCATAAGGAACAGATTCTATATAAGCCCCGGCCCAAGTTTAGCTTCGTTACGCAACACCTCCTCTCGTGGCACTAATTTTGTAAGTCCGTCTTCTATTTTTCTTTCTTGAATGTACTTCGAAATTGCAGTAATCCCGTGACCATTAATACGAATAACCGGATCAAGGCGCTGCTGGTACTCGATTGTCCGTTTCGAACCTAAATTCATGAAAAATATTTCATTAGTTACGCAGATTTTTCAAAACGTCGTCTTAATAAAAGTCGGTGGAACCATGCCGACTGGCAACTCAATACACGCGTCAATATAGCTTTGAATTAACATTTCTTTTCGTAATTCAGCTTCACGTCCGGCTCAATTTAGAGCATCAATCGGCATTACAAAAATACCTCAACCATGTTTTTTCAAACTGACGAGTAAGTGTTGCGCAAATAATGTAAATATATGGTATGTTGAATTTTCCCCTTTATATTTCGTTATTGTCCTTTTTTATCAAGTTCTCTAATTACCGGAATCAACAGGCAAAAAGCGCCAATGCAGACAATCAAAATACCCGATAACAAAAACCAGCGATTCACGCCAATCTGGTCCGCAAAAATACCGGAAAGCACCAAGCCAAGCGGCATAGCGAGGGACATCATGCTGCCCTGCAACGCAAATGCCCGTCCGAGATATTCCGACTTAATTTTTTCCTGAAACAGTGCTATCTGCACACCGCTGTAAAACGGCACGGAAAAGCCCATAAAAGCACTGCAGACTGCAAAGGCCACAAAGCCACTTACAGGCAACAAACCGGAAAAAGTCAGACTCAATCCCATCACCAAAATCGAGGCAACAATAGTAATAACACGGTTTTTAAAGCCGCCCCAAATACCCAACAGCAAACCTCCCACTAGCATTCCAGCGGCAAAGGCAATCTCCACAACGGAGGCATGAGCCGGAGTACCACCGAAATATCTCATGCTCATTAACGGAAACAGGGCATTGACCGGCATATAGACAAACGCATACACCGTCCCGATCCAAAGTAAAGCAAACAGCCCTTTGTTATCCTTCAGAGCCAGATAGCCATCAGCCATTTCTTGCATAAAACTTCCCTGAACTGAAGTTCCGTTGGTTGCAGGCTCTGGAATCGCCACACACGCTATGGTGATACAGGCAATGACGGCACCTACCACATCCATGGCAATAATAGCGTTCAAACCCCAAAGGGAATACAGGAAAACTGCTACAACAGGGCTGACAATATAGCTGGCCGACTGTATCGACTGACTGTACCCAGCGCATTTTGTCAACTGATCCTCTGGGACTATAAGCGGTGTTACTGCGTTTAGCGCCGGGGAGTGAAATGCTGTTCCGATACTGCGGATAAACAACACCACCATAATCAGCCAAACCGGTAGTTCCATATTTAGAGCAGTCACAGCCAATGCCGTACCCGCAGCAGCGATGATTAAGTCAGCACCAATCATCACAAATTTCCGATTGTATCGATCAACCAGAACGCCAATCATCGGACCGAAGACGGCCTGCGGCAGAAAACCCACTAAAGTTGCCATTGAAAGTACCATTGCGGAGCCTGTCTTATCGGTGAGATACCAGATGATCGCCATTTGCAGGATTGCGCTAGTAATCAGCGAGACTGCTTGTCCTGCCCATATTGTAAAAAAATTATATTTCCATTTTGTAGCTCGCCTTGTCATATCTATTTTCTCCTTGCATTTATTATTGTTTGGTTCATTCTGTTTTGGGCAATAAAAAATGCAGGCCACAAGTCCGCAATGCGGGCTTTGGTCTGCATAATTCACGAGAAAAAGACACGCCGGAAAAAGGGATAGCCACAAAAGGCTATTCCTCGCCAGTATCCATGTCCCAATTCGTAAAGATAAGCACAACAAAAAAGCCCACAATTGTGGATGGTTTTACCGCTTTTTTATTGCTAGCTTATCTAATACGAATGGAATGCAACATAGATATGGCATCTCCTTTATCTTTAAAAGTTCATTTTATTATAGAATTGTGAATCCGCAGTTGTCAAGTTTTATACGTATAGTAAGTACTACCTTCCACCAATTTCTAGCTGCCACCATTACTGGCTTGCCAGAGCCAACTGTATCAGAATGGCCGAAGGGAATGATCAAAAAGGCTACTCAAAGTCAATTGAAATTTGAAATGCATCTACAATGCTTGGTTGCTGTATCTAAATATTTCATTATGTTGTATCTGAATTCTATCAAAGCAGGCTTGTATAGTATCTTCACTCAACCCAGATAATGCCGCTTCCACGTCGTTCGCAAAATCTTTTGGGATATATGCGTCTTTTTGCCTTAGCAGTCGCCCCAAACTGCCTTTTTCGTTGAGCATATACATTCCATTTATGGCATACAAAACTTGTAGTAAGCTAACTGCACACCGAAACAGTGAACCGGCAGCATATAAAATATCTCTTTTCTCGATTGCCTTCCTCCCGCATTGTTGGGAAAACTCACATTCCCATAGGAATTTTTCTATGGTAGCTTTCCGGTAGTTTTCAGGAAATTCTATAATCCTTTTCTTCTGTTCCGAGATAAGGCTGTTATTGCTATTCAAGATTTTGCAATACACGACCTCGCCCATGTAAATGGAGTTCACGAACCCAAACGGATGACCGCATTGATAGTCAATCGAGATTTTTCCATTGATACAATCATCGATCACGGTAATGACTTTTGGGGTATTCCTGAAAAGAATATCCACAGCTATTCCCTCAATCTTCAGCCATCCTCCGCCGTTGATCCACGGCCCCCAGTCTCCGGGATCGGTTATTGCCTCTTTTCGGTGTTCATCATCAAGCAAAACAGCTTTTTGTTTGAATAAGGCAAGGTCAAACGACGCCTCGTCATAATAGATTCCTATATCTATGTCGGAAGCCTTGTTTGCCGTGCCCGTAGCGCGGGACCCGCCCAAAACGGTGGCATCAATACCGGTAACTCCGTTAAAGGCATGTACGACTTGTGTCAATATGTTTTCTATTTTATCAGGCATATAAATATCTCCTCCAACCCTATTACTCCCCAAAGTGTAATAAAATAACTTCAACTGATTGTTCTGGGGACAGTTCCGAGGTATCCAGCCAAAAGCCGATTTTGGGAGTCTCCTTCATGAAATCCGCATACAGAGCCTCTACCGTAAAACCGGTATAACCAACCTTTCCTCGCAACTTTTCACGCTTTTTTACTGTCTCCACATTCGGACAAAGTACTATTACATGAACAGGATAATCCTTCAACATATCTAATATACGGGAAATTTCTTCACCGTAGTAGTTGTCCTGCAAAACGACAGAAAATCCGTTGTCATAATAGGTTTTTGCCACATCTGAGGCCAGGCGATAGCGCAGGTGCAACTGTCGGATAGCCTCATCGGACGGCTGTACGGACATCTCGGCACGTCCTGATACAATCATTCGGCGAAACACATCACCGCGCAGATGCACGCTCTTTTCCAACTTCGAGGCGAGCAGTTCCGCAACCGTTGATTTTCCAGACGCCATAACGCCAGTGATTAAATATATCGCTTTTTCCAACGTAGAGTACCTCCTTGCTATACTCTTTTATGCCTTGTAATTCGATGTATTGGTCGACCTCTTTAAGGTAGGGGGTCATTTTGGTAGACCCGCCGATTCTAGTTTCTTCACTTTTAATTCGCCAACAACTTATTAACTGTAGCAATATCATTAACGGAAACCAATAGCTCAAGATTATCAAATATCTTTTGCTCGTCCCAATTCCACCATTGAAGCTTCAACAACAATTCAATCATTTCATCGCTAAACCTCTTCTTAAGCACCCTGGCCGGATTGCCGCCGACAATCGCGTAAGGCTCTACATTTTTCGTTACGGTCGCATTTGCAGCGATAATTGCACCGTCACCAATCTTAACCCCCGGCATAATCGTAACATTCTGCCCAATCCATACATCATTGCCGATCACCGTATCTCCTTTAAACGGTAGCTGCTCCACTGTAGGCGCAACCTTCTCCCAGCCGCCACCGAAAATATTGAATGGATATGTCGTAATGCCGTCCATGCGGTGGTTTGCTCCATTCATAATAAATGTGACGCCTTCAGCAATAGCGCAGAATTTCCCAATGATTAATTTATCCCCCAGAAACGCATAATGGTGCTGGATGCGTTCATGGAAATTCTCGGGAGAGTTTTTGTTGTCGCTGTAATAGGTATAATCGCCAATCTCCACGTTTGGTCTAGCTGGCAGATTCTTTATATAGCAAACCGTTTTTATATTTTCGTTGGGATATAGCTTGGTTTTGTCTGGCGCTACCGGCATATTGGCACTTCCTTTCAAATTTGTCTACCTCCTCAAACTAACAAGACCTGATCTCTTTACTTATTCAGTATCTACTTTCCGTATAGCGGCAAGCCCACGAATAGAGGGCCTGCCGTTATACGGTTTAAAAGGTTAGCTCTGCAACCATGTCATCAAGAAACCAGTTGATCTTTTCTTCCGATGTGTCCGGTGTGTGAAAACCAATCAACAAGTTTAAGCTTCTACTATTTTGCCTTCTCTGATTTCGTAAACTCTGTCCGCTACATTCTCTACAAGCCGTTTATCATGCGCAATAAAGAAAATCGTACCGGCGTAATTTTTCATCAGCGTTTCCAATGCTTCCACTCCGGGCAGATCAAGGAAGTTGCTCGGCTCATCCATGAGCAGGATATTGTAGCGGCCAAGCAGTAGTTTGGCTAACTGAAGTTTAATAAATTCACCGCCACTGAGTACCGACAACTTCTTACGGATGTCGCTTTGGGAAAAGCCCATTGACGCCAGTACGGAGCGAATTTCTGAAACCTGATAATCGCAATCTTCCTGCACAAAATCCATGACGCCTTGATTGCGATTGTATTTATAGCCGTTTTGAGCAAAGTAACCGATTTCTGCTTTTGGCGAAACGGAGATGCCATTTTCTCGGTTCAAGATCATCTGGAAGAGCGTTGTCTTGCCTGCGCCATTCTCCCCGGTCAACGCCACCTTTGTCCCAAGCGGGATTTGGAAAGAGGCTTTATCAAACAACACCCGCTCGGCAAATCGCTTGCTGATTTCAGCTCCGGTAATCGGATAGGGGTTATGAAGCGCCAACGCTGTACCTTGCCAGAAACGAATGGTACGGAGTGTCTCTGGTGCCTGCACATCACCCAGAGTGGCAATGCGATGCTCCATATTCTTAGCGGCGTTATAGAGTTTTTTTTGCTTGCTGCCTGTTGATTTTTGATGAGCAAGGCGACCGCCACTTTCAGAACTGTTTTTCTTAGCAGCACCCTTTGCCTTTTGGTCAACTTTGCGGGCCTGATTCCGTTTTTCCTCGACAGCCTGCTCCAACCGGTTCCGCTCGGCAATAAGCTGCTTATATTGGGCAGCTTGTTGCTGGCATTCTTCTTCCTTCTGGCGCAGGTAATCGGAATAGCCGCCCCAATACTCGGTAATCTTGCCATCTTTCAACTCCCATATTTTATCCACTACCTCATCCAGAAAATAGCGGTCATGGCTGATAATCAGCAATGCCCCGGAAAAATATTTGAGCTGACCAATCAGGAAGTCAGTGCCCTCCCGGTCCAGATGACAAGTTGGCTCATCGGCAAAAATTCCATGCACCTGTTCTGAAAGAGCCTGGGCGATTTTCAGGCGTGTTTCCTCGCCACCGCTCATGGTTTCCATCTTTAGCCGGTCAGCTCCCAGCCTGCCCATCAGCGCGTGATCCTTTACCTCCTGCAAAACTGTTTCGTTCAGTTGCGGGATATAGGCGAATTGCCCCAAACAGCGTACTTTGGAGCCGGATGGCGTTATTTCCCCCAGAAGCACTTTCAGTAAGGTGCTTTTTCCCGCTCCGTTGCCGCCTACTAGCCCGATACGGTCATAAGCATACAGTTCCAGTTCGTCAATATCTAGAACATCCCGTCCGTTATATTCCACGTAGATGTCTTTTGCCTGAATCAATAATTCCATTTTAATCCTCCTGTTAAATCGCAGTTTTGTCGCTTAATCGCAGGAATATCCTGCGATTTGAACAGGCAGGATTATGAAAAGATATAGTACATACCGTTACCCCCTAGTATTGTTCAGTTCATTCTTGTAATCTTCGTCTGAGCATCGTTCATGGTTATAGTATCCAGGCAATAAAAAATGCAGGCCACAAGTCCGCAA
>MTLD01003238.1_pt1 | contig 12565 bp, 14 predicted proteins | sample 1982471 | NCBI WGS metagenome assembly MTLD01 (sample SAMN05712604, study PRJNA340218) | biofilm metagenome | isolation source: sample SPM anode biofilm adapted to -50 mV | place: USA | collected 2012-02-03
CCTCTCCCGCCGCAGCCTGGCCCGCGGCCGCTTCGCCGCCGCCTTCGCCGCCAGCGCCGCCGCCATCGCCGCCCTCGCCGGCGCCGTCTTCGCCGGCCTCTACCCCCGCCTCGCCCTCTCCAGCCTCGACCCCGCCTGGAGCCCCGACATCTACGCCGCCGCCGCCAACCCCCTCACCATGAAAATCATGGCCGTCACCATGGCCGTCGCCCTGCCCGCCGTCCTCGTCTTCGAAGCCTGGAAATACCGGCTCTTCCGCCAGCGGACAACCATCGCCGCCCCCGGCGCCGCGGCGCGCCGCGAACTATGGCGCCAACTGCGCGGCCGGCTCCGGGCCCAGGCCTGCCACGCCGCCAAGGTCGGCGCCGTCCTGCGGACAGCGCATCTCGCCCTGCCGGCCGCCGACCCCGCCCGGCTCCACGAGCTCCGCGTCCTCATCGCCCGCGCCCGCCGCCTGGCCGCCACCCTCGCCGTTCTCCTCGCCGCCCTCCGCCGGCGTTAACAAAAAAAGCTACCCGGCCTTCCGGCCGGGTAGCCATGAGGTGCATCCGTGGATAACCTGCCGCTGACCCAAGTCCTTCTCGCACCCCTGACGCCCTTCATGGGGGCGGTCATCGCCCTGGCCGGGCTTTACTCCCTCACCGTCAACGCCGCCGACGCCAAGCGGCTCAGCCACAAGCGCGCCGCCCGCGTCGCCCGTCTCGGCGGCTGTCTCTACATCCTCGCCGGGACGGTCATCCTCTTCCTCCGGCTCTTTTACTAGCGCATCAACACCGGTCTCCAGATTATCACCCTAATACTCACGTCGAGCGGCACGCTGGGGAAAACCTCGTCATCCCAGCGGTCTTTTATTTCCCGCCAATACTGTGGATGCTGGCGATGCACGCGGCTGCCCAGCTCGCACACCTCCGCCCGCAGCTCCTGCTGCCGTACGTACGCCGCCCTCGTCAGGCGGCTATACTCATCGGCGACCGCCCGCTCCACCGCCGACTTGAACTCCAAGTCATACGCGTCCTGCCACGGCGCCATGTTTTCGCCCAGCGTGCCGAACAGCACCGCTTTGACGACGATCCGCAGCCGGCCGTCCGCCAGCACCGTGTTCACCTTTATATTCGGCGCGTACAGCTCGAACGCCACGACCTTGGCCGGATCGACCGGGTTGGCCACCACCAGCACGCCCTCCCGCAGGTTGTCGCGCAGGACCTTGCCGCCGATAGCCTCCAGCTCGCTCAGCTCGCCGACCATCTTCGCCTCGCGGTTGAACACGGCCGCCTTGGCGATCTTGACCTCCTGATTTTCCACCGCGATCATCGGCAGCGCGAACGACCGCTTGCCGCGGAGCGCCTTGGCGATGTTGCCCAGCTCGACCTTGCTGGGGAAATAGGGCGACCTGTCGACGTTGCGGACAAGCTTGGCGATGAACATACTGTTCACCTCCTCGACCTGCAGCTTCGCCGTCAGGATATCCTCCGCCCGGCCGGGGGCGACGAACAGCTTCACCCGCCGCCGCATCTCCGCGTCGCGCTGGAAAAAGTCGAGAACGTCGGCGATCCCCTCGCGGGCCACCGCCTCGCTGACGACGATGCTCTGGATATCCTCGAAAAACATCCCGAAATAAGTTTTCGTATTCACCGCCCTGGTGATAGCCAGCACCGACTCCCCTTCGCCGGCCCAAATCAGATGGGACTGGGCGCTGCTGACCTCCTTGCTCTCGGCCGCCTTGCGGAACTTGGGCACCTCGAACGTGACGCGGTACTTCCGCTGGCCGGCCGCCTGGGGCGCATACAGCAGATCGTGCCGCCCCTTCGGCCCGGGGGCCGGCGCGTGGTCAATCGCCACCCCCAGCACGTAGCCGCGGTTCTCGATCTCCTTGCGGTCCCAGCAGCCCGCCGTCGTCAGCAGCAGGAGAACCAGAACCGGAAACAGCCAAAGACTCCGGCGGCCGTTCAGCACGGCGGCCGCCCCCTCGACCGCCGCCAGGCCAGCAGCAGCAGCAGCGGCAGCACGCCCAGGCTCCAGCACAGCCCGAAATAATTCGTCCATTGCAGGAACAGATCCGCCGTCTGGCTGTCGGGCGGCAGCTGGACCAGATAGACCAGCACCGGGAAGGCCAGCACCGTCAGTGGGCGGGGATACTCGCAGCCCGCCAGCCGGCCGGCGACCGCGGTGACAAAATAAACCCACAGAATGAGCGCCGCGAAAAACAGGGCGATCCAGACGGTCAGCAGATAGCCGTCCAGGCGTTCGATGAACGTGTCGGGTATTTCCACCGACCGGTACGCTATAACCGTGGGGATGAGCAAATGGGCCGTTTCGTCGGCTCCAAGGATGCCCTGGGTGATGGCGGTGATCGCCGTGTAAACGACGGCGAGAAAGGCTATTGCCGCCGACCCGAAACGGAAAATCGCCCCCGGCCGCGTGACGAAGGGATACAACAGACCGACCGCCAGCTCCGGGCCGGTATAAATATACCACGTGGAGATTACCGCCTTCAGCACGGGAACCACCCCGGCGGCCAGCACCGGCTGGAAGTTCGAGGTATCCACGTTCAGCAGACCGAGCAGGATCAGGACGATGAACAGCCCGAAGCTCGGCAGGAAGAGGAAGTGGATCGTCCGCACGACCGGCATCAGGCCGTACTGCGTAGCGTACACCGCCGGCAACAGCATGAGGAAGTTGACCACCAGCGGCGGGGTCAGGTCCAGCAGATGGACCCGCACCGCCGTAACTAAAATCCGCATCATTACCGCCGGAATCATCACCAGCAGTATCATCAGGATATAATTAAGCGCCGTCCCCGCCGCGTCGCCCAGCAGGATGCGGCTGTATTCGAGGATGGTCTTGTCGGGGAAATAGGCCGCCAGCCGCAGGGCTGCCCAGAAGGCCGCCAGCACCAGCCCGCTGCCCAGCAGCACCGGCATCCACATATCCTCGCGGGCCATCTCGGCCATGCGCCGCGGCATGGTCAGCATGCTGGCCCCGAACGCCAGGTTGACGGCGACGAAAAAAAACTCGAACGGCGTTACTCTCGCTGGAAACCTCATCGTCGCGCGCTCCCTGCCCTATTCTTCCTGCCGGCGGCTGTCCTCCGGCTCCAGGTACGCGGGTCGCTCGCTCCTGACCGCCGCCGGCGCGACGATCACCGTATCGGCGACGTCCTGGAACCTTGCCAGGGTGCGAGGCAGGATCGCCGCCAGATACGGCTCGCCGAAGCTCTCGAGGACATTCACATGCACGGCGATCGTCAGCATGCCCAGCATGACGCCGAACATCCCGAAGCTCGCCGCCGCGACCATCAACGGGACGCGCAGCACCCTGACCGCCAGCGCCATGCGGTAGTTGGCGATGCTGAACGTCGCTATCGCCGTGAACGCCGTCACGATCACCAGCGACGAACTGATCAGGCCCGCCCGCACGGACGCATCGCCGATCACCAGTCCGCCGACGATGCTCACCGCCTGGCCGATGTTTTTCGGCATCCTGATGCCTGCCTCTTGCATCACCTCCAAAAAAAACAGCATTATCGCCGCCTCGATGAACGCCGGGAACGGGACGCCCTCCCGCGACGAGCCGATCGTCATGGCCAGCGGCGTCGGGATCATCGCCGGGTGGAAAGAGGTCACCGCCACATACAGCGCGGGGACGGAAACCGCCAGGAAGGCGGCTACGTAGCGCAGCAGCCGCAGGACCGAAGCCGGCAGCCACTTCTCGTAGTAATCGTCGCTGGCCGTGAAAAAGTCGGATATCACCGCCGGCGCCAGCAGCGCGAACGGCGTGCCGTCGATCAAAATCCCCACCTTACCCTTGAGCAGCGCCGCCACGAACCTGTCCGGCCGCTCCGTGGCCATCACCGTCGGGAAAGGGGAGTGGGGATGGTCCTCGATCAGCCGCTGGATGCCGAAATAATACGGCGAGTCGATGTCGATCCTGCCCAGCCGCCGTTCCACCTCGCCCACCAGCCGAAAATCGGCGATCCCCTTGAAATACACCACCGCCACATCCGTATTGCTCCGCCGGCCGATCACACGGTCGGCGATCACCAGATTGGCGTTCTTCACCCGCCTTCTCACCTGGGTGATATTCGTGTCCAAATCCTCGCCGAAACCTTCGCGGGAGCCGAAAACCTCCGTCTCCGTCCGCGTTTCGCCGATGGCCCGCACCTTCACGTCGCGGGTCGCCACGATCAGCGCCGTCGCCTCGCCGTCGATTATCAGCGCCGTGTCGCCCTGCAGTATCCTGCTCACCACCGTCTCCATCGCCGTCGCCTCGTCGACCGCGGCCGCCGTGAGCAGCGTGTCCTTCAAATACGGTATCGCGCCTTGGCCCGCCGCCAGATCCCCGGCAGCCGTCAGCCTCTCGATCACATGGTCGCTGATTAGCGGCTGGGAGCTCATATTTTCGATATATACCAGCACGGCCCGCCGGCCGTTCGCGCCGGCCACCCGGAGCTCGCGGAACGTCACGTCGTCGCTGCCGGCGAAAATTTCCCGCAGATGGGCGCCGTTCACCGCCGCGTCGGTCGTCAGCCGATACGCCGTACTGTCGACCGGCCGCTCCTGCAGCGTGCGGACGACAGCCCGGAAATCGCGCTCTATCTCCTGCGCCTGCAGAATCAACGACCGGAGATCGTCCAGGGCGGGGCCGTTCTGCCGGCCCGAATCCTTATCCATGGCATATGCGCCTCCCCGCCGGGACCTGTCCGGCTCCGGCCGTAGTAGTATCTGCAACGGGGGACGGTATAATCCCTCTCCCCATCCGCAAAACAAGGTCCTGATGCAAGTCAAAAATAATTATTATTATATAAAAATAAATATTGACAAATTGGCGCACAAATGGTAAAAATTAATCAAAAGCACCGATGGAGATGATGGACATGAAAACTCTCAAGGCCGACTACTCCCGGCGGCCGGACGAACAGGCCAAATTCAACTACCTCATCCGCCTGCTGGTGCGGGTCAAAGGCAAAACCGGCCGCCCGTCGGGCGAAATCGTCAGCGCCCTGCTCACCAAGGGCCGGGACGAGATCAACTGGAACATCCCCGGTGGCCTATGAGGCCCGCCCGAAAGGCATAAAGCCCACTGTCGCAAACGGCAGTGAACTTTATGCCGCCGCCCGCCCCGGCTGTCCCTGCCGCGACAACCTCGCCGCCCGCACCGCCGCATCGTCCCGCCCCGCCCGGTAAATACTAGCGCAAAAGGGCAGGGGGGGGGTCAGCCTGAACAAAGTCAAACTGCCGAACACGCCGGCGCTCGTTTTCCCCGCCGTCATCGTCGGGGCCGAAGTCGCCGGCCGGCCCAACTACGCCACCATCGGCGCCTGCGGCGTCGTCAACCTGCAGCCCATGCTCTACGTCTCCCTCAAAGACACCCACCACACCGCCGCCGGCGTCCGGGAGAACGGCTGCTTCAGCGTCAACCTGCCGGCAACCGGCCTCGTGCGCCAGACCGACTACTGCGGCGTCGTCTCCGGCAAAACCACCGACAAATCCGCCCTCTTCACCCCCTTCTACGACCCGGCCGCCCGCGCCCCGCTCATCGCCGAATGCCCGGTCAACATCCTCTGCACCGTCGCCCAGGCCATCCCCACCGCCGGCTTTACCATCTACCTCGGCGACATCGTCGCCGTCTACGCCGATGAGATCGTCCTCGCCGACGGCCGTCTCAATCCGGTCAAGGTCGACCCCATCGTCATGATGTACCCCTCCTACTTCGCGCTGGGGCGCGCCATCGGCGACGTCTACCGCGACGGCGCCGCCTACAAGGAATTCCTCGACAAATAACGCAAAAAGCCCCCGGCATTAAAGCCGGGGGTCTTCCTTACGGGCGGCTAGTACGGCCGGCCTCCTATGGCCGGCGTCGGCGTGCGCCTGTCGATCTTCTTCTTTTCGATATCCGTTATCCGGAAAGGGCGGGGGCCCTGCAGATTCCACTTCATCTTCTCGAGCGGGATGTCCTCATGGTGCTCCACAATCAGTACTCCGGTTATCATCTTGCGGAACGTCACGCCGCCGAACGTCTCCTCCGTAAAGGCGACGATCCGGTCCACCTTCCCGGACAACTGCTCGGCAAGCCAGCTCCGGATATCGTCCGACGTCAGTTCTATCGTATAGGGATACTCGATCATCAGCCAGAAGCTCTGCCTTTCCATGCCATCTCCTCCGAATTCTTCCAGTTGCCGCTAGAACATCATTCGGCGAAATGGCCGGATTTTCCTGCCGTCTTCCGGGCAGAATTCCCCTGGCGCCGAAACACACTGTAAAAAACGGCCGGTAAATGGTAAAGTTGTTATGAGAAATTACCCCTCTAGAACAACGGAGGACAGCATAATGAAAAACAGCGCAGCGAAAACCATCGCCATCGCCTTCATCGCCCTGCTCGCGGCCCTGCCCGGGTGCGCCCCCAACCCATCGCCCGCGCCGCCCGCCCCGCCGCCGGCGCCGGCAGCCCCGGCCATCGACCCCGCCGAGGCCGCCGCAGGGGAAAAATTCTACGCCCAGGGCCGCAGGCTCTACGAAGACTACGACTACCAGGGGGCCATCGCCAGCTACGACAAAGCCATCGCCGCCAACCCCGCCGACCACCGGGTCTACACCGCCAAAGGCATCGCCCTCTGCTTCCGGGGCGACTACCGCGGCGGCCTGGCGCTCATCGAAAAAACGCTCGCCATGGCGCCGGGCTACGTGCCGGCCTACTACGACATGGCCATGGCCTACAAGCTTCAGAACGACTACGACAAATCGCTCTACTGGTTCGAAAAGACCATCCAGGGCGACCCGAAAAACACCTGGAGCTACTACGGCATCGCCACCATCCACGCCGACCGCGGCAACACCGCCGAAGCCCTCGCATACCTGCGCAAAGCCGTCGCCCTCGACCCGGCCGTCAAAGCCGTCGCCCAAGAGCAGGACCACTTCGCCCGCATGCGCGCCCTGCCGGAGTTCCAGGCCATCGTGCGTTAGCCTACGCGCCCCCTCATATTCACCGTTTATTTCGCGCGTGCTTCGCGAAGAAATCGCCGATTTCCGTCAACAAGGGGGAAAAATGCCCGTGATGCAAAGCGACGATTGCCTTGTTGAGCCTTTTTTGCTCTTCCCATACGGCGATGGACGGGAGCAACCCCTTGAAGACACGGACCTGATTGGCGGCGTAAGCCTGCGCGCCTTCCGGGCCGATAAAGCGGCAGCAGCTATCGATTAGGCGTTCGCGGAGAACCAGGTAATTCTGCGGGTTTTCCCAGGGGCTATCGAGGTCGAAGGTAAACTTCCCGCCCAGGTAGTCCTCGCGCCTGCAGTGCCGCGTCAGCACGTCCAGGCCGGCGAAGCGGGGACTTTGCTCATTACACAGCAGAAGCACCGGCGTACGCAGCGCCAGACAGGGCAGGGTGGCATGCAGCCGGGTCGTCACCACGCAATGGGCGCGCTGGTACAGGTCGAGCAGCATCTCGGCAAATACGAAAGTATCTTCCGGCTGCATATGGCGCGGCAGCCAATGCGTCACCGGTATGACCGGGCGCGCCGTCCTGGTACGCAGCGTCGCCAGCGTCTGCGGGTCGACGTCGACCGCGCAGATATAGTCGCCGCGCACCGCTTGTTCGTTGCGCTGCAGCGTCAGCGTCAGGCAGCCGGAGAAATACGCCGGGACCTCATACCGCTCCAATAGCGCCAAAGTTGTCGTATCGCGGGCGCCGACCGGGCCGTGCTGCAGCAGATAGCGGTGGTTGTCGCCGCCAAACCAGGCGGCCGTAATCGACCGCTTATCCGCGATATGCATCGAGGTCAGCAGCGGCGAAATCGCGGCCGCGGGCGGCCACTGCGCCGGCTCGCACATATACCAACCGTTCAATATCGTTTTTACTTGTTCCCGACTGCGGAAATCCCGCAGGCTCTCCCGGTCCACCAACACATCGACGCGCGGCAGGAACTGGCGGGCCGCCAGGCTCTGGATCTCGTCGCCGATATTCCCGGTAGGATGATAATATAATAATCCGTACCGCACGAAGACGACCTCCTCTCCCGGCCGAAAAGTAGCCGACCATTCCTATGATAAACCATAAACTTGACAAATATGTGACAAAACCCCTCCCGGCTCACCCCTCCACGAACCACTTGCCCTCATCGCAGAACAGATACACCTCCTTGCCGCCGACCCGGCACGTGTAGCGCATGCCCAGGCCGCCGCCCTTCAGCGACGGCGCCTGCCGCACATCCGTCACCCGGTCGATCGCGAAGCGGCGTCCGTCCGTCCACGTCAGCACGAGCGGCCTCACCCGGCCGCTCTCGTCATGTTCCGCCGTCACCCTCACGAACGTTTTCCCCATACCGCCCACCTACCGGAAGAATGATACCGGATGGATCACATGGTCATCCTTGGGATTGAACCCCGTCAGCCGCCGGTCCTGCAGCAGCGCGCACCGCTGCACGCTGTACGGCCCGAACCGCGCCCGCAGGCCGTCCACCGCCCGCTCCAGCGCCTCCGCCCTCGCCCCGTCGCCGGCGAACATGCCAAGCTGCACCGCCCCGTCGGCTGTCACCAGGTCGGCGCCGCGCACTCCCACGCTACGGATAGGCTTCTCCCAGCGGTAAGACCCGCGGAACAGCTCCATCGCCCGGGCGGCGATATCGCCCGACACCTGGGACGGCGCCGCCAGCCGCCCCTGCCGCTCGCTGAAAAACAACTCGCTGTCCCGCACCTGCACGGCCACCGTCCGGCACCTCAGCCCGTGCCGCCGCAGCCGCGCGGCCACGCTCTCGGACAGCACGAACACGATCAGCTTCACATCCTCGTCGTCTACCAGATCGCGGCAGGCCGTCGTGCTGTTGCCCACCGACTGCACGAAGCCCTCCTCGCCGCACGCCCGCACTGGCGACTCGTCCAGCCCGTTGGCGAAATGCCACAGCGTCTCCCCCCACACCCCCAGCAGCAGGCGCAGCGCCTGCGGGTCGCGCCCCGCCAGGTCGCCGATCGTGCGCACCGCCCGGTTGGCCAGCCTGGCCCGCGTCGCCCGCCCCACATACAGCAGCTCGCCCACCGGCAGCGGCCACACCACCTCACGGAAATTCGCCGCCGTTATCAGCGTCGTCGCATCCGGCTTCTTCATATCGCTGCCCAGTTTGGCAAAAATCTTGTTGAACGACACCCCCACCGACGCCGTCACCCCCAGCTCCTCGCGCAGCCGGCGGCGGATGGCGTCCGCGACCGCAGCCCCGTCGCCGAACAGATGCGTCGAACCGGTCACGTCCAGCCAGCACTCGTCGATGCCGAACGCCTCCACCCGGTCGGTATAGTCCGCGTACACCGCCCGCGCCAGCCGCGAGAAGCGCAGATACTTGCGGAAATCCGCCGGCACGCACACCAGCCCGGGGCACTTCTGCCGCGCCTGCCAGATCACCTCGCCCGTCTTCACCCCCGCCTGCTTCGCCGGGCCGTTCTTGGCCAGCACGATGCCGTGGCGCGCCGCCGCGTCCCCCGTCACCGCCACCGGCCGTCCGCGCAGCTCCGGCCGGTACAGGCACTCCACCGCCGCATAGAAATTGTTCAAATCGACATGAAGAATAGTGCGACTCATGCTTCATCTACTCCAAACGTGTGTTCGTATTTTTAGTATAATAGCGAACGTATATTCGTGTAAAGAGGGGTATTTTCTGGCATTTTTTCCTGAGGCGCCGGGCAAAGTCAAACCTCCCGGGAACTCCCGGGAGGCTTCTTTGTGCTCAACATCCTGTTTGGGCCCCCTGCCGAGGCGGCCCTTTCCCCCTTACGGCAGCGTATACGAGAGCTCCGCGTCGGCAACGATGGCGCCGGATTTCTCCTCTTTCGCCGTAAACGCGCACGTCCCGTCAATATCCGCAAACCGTCCCGCGCCGGCCACGACCCTTCCCTGTCCCGTGGTGCGGGACAGGCCGTCATCCCCGATCCCCACCGCCGCTGTCCAGGAAATCACGATCCGCGAGCCGTCGGCAAAGTCGAACCGGGTATACCCTTGCGAAGAGCCGCCCTTGGCGCGGCGGATATCCACGGAAAATACCGTCGAATACCGGGCTTTTTCCTCGCTGTCGAGCACCGCCTCTCCTTCCCGCCGCACCAGGACGAGGGCGTGTCCCTCCTCATCGCCCGCGGGGAGCAGCGTTACGGCGACCGGGTAATTGATGACATGCACCCTCAGCGTCGCTGCCGCCGCCACCGCCGGGAAACAAGCCATGGCCGCCACCGCCAGCACCAGGAACCAAACTGTCAGTCGTCCGCTTCTCATCGTCCGCCTCCTTCATCTCGCCGCCTGCCGCGGCTACCTTCGCGACAGATCGGCCTGCAGGAAGGCCTCGGTCGCCGGCAGCTGCAGGACGAGTTTTGCCTGCGGCTGTATCTGGGCGGTTCCCCTGCCGAGGCTACAGTCGAGCAGATGCCCGCCCCTCTTCCGGTCGGCGCTGATAAAATGGAGATGGAATCCGGGGGCGGTGATGCCCTGGGCGTACCCTGGACACCAGAAACCGACGATCGTCCCCGTCACGTCGCGCGTCTCGAACTCGTTCTGGACGACAGGGTGGTAGGGCCGTTCCTGCCTGGGCACGCTGCGGGTCTTGACATAACTGAACGTACCGTCGATGCGGATCGCATGAAAAATGTTCCGGCTGGTGAAGAACGGCTCCAGCCCTTGCTGCAATTCGTCGAGGCTCGCGGCATTTTCCACCGCGAACTGCCGGTCGGCGGCAAAATTCGTCACCGTCGCGTACGGCGTCAAAAGCCCGTCGTCTGCGGCGAGAACGGTTCCGTCGCCCTTGACCTGATAAACCTTGCCGTCCAGCACGACCATCTCGCCGTCCAGGGCGTCGAAGGTCCCGATCCCGAAATCCCCCTGCCGTTTGAGCTCCCCGCACGTGATGGCGCCGTCGTAAACTCCCTGGAATAACGACCCTAGCGTGGACAACTGAAAAACGGCATTCTCTGCCTTGGCCTGCGGATGGCCCTGCAAGGCCGCAACCAAAACCAAGGCGAGCAACCCGGCAACGATTGCTCTCTTCATCATCGATTCCTCCCCGCGTCGTTTTTTAAATCATACGACAGATGGGAGGGGGGATACTTGCAAAATGCCAGCATCTATTTTAAAAATCCGTTCATTTCCGCCGTTTCGCGAACATATCCCGGTACTGCCGGGGAGTTATCCCGAACCGCTTGGCAAAACACGTGGAAAAGTGCGACGTACTGTTGAACCCGCACTGCAGCGACACCTCGGTAATCGTGTTGGCCGGATTCCTGAGGAGCTTCCGCGCTTTGTCGATACGCAGCCTGATTAGGTATTCCATCGGCGATACGCCCTTCTCCCTGCTGAACAGACGGAGCAGATGCGGCGCGGACATATTGGCCAGCCTTGCCAGGCCGGCGACAGTGTTCTTTTCGCCGAAATGCTGCTGCATGTGCTCGACCACCCGCTCGATGTCAAAGCGGTCGCTCGGGGAAATCGCCGGGGCCTCGACCTTCAGCAGGCCCCTGATCAATTCATGGGTGATGACACCGCCAACGCCGTCGAGGATCGCCCCGCAGCCCGACAGATTGCTCTCGTACTCGTCCATGAACTTTCGCAGAAAAACCATGATATCGGCATCGAGCAGAAACTGCTTCCAGCAGTCGTTCCCCGACGGCTGCCGGCCGTAAGAGGAAAACTGCCGCTCGAAATAATCCTTGGCGATAAAGATGGCGATATAACGGATGAAGGCGCCGGTCTCTTCCTCCTCGTGCGGCACGCCGGGCGATATGAACGCCGCCAGATAATGATCGTCCGGGACAGCGATTTGTACGGGGACAAGGCTTTGCTCCTTCGAGAAAAACACCGTAAAAGAATACGACGGATGGACGTGGCGAGGCTTGACGGCGTAACCGCAGTAACCCACGCTGGGAATGAATATCCCGAGATTATCGCCGACATAGCAGTCGACGTTGCGCAGATCGCTTTCCCGGATATCGCCGACCAGCCTCTGGATCTGTTCCAGGTTCGCACAGCGCTCCTTCATGGTCGCCCCCCGATCGCCACATGCGGAGAGATTCGCCGCATCGTCCCGCCCGATAATTGTTCGCGGACATTATTGTAATTTTTGACACCGATTTCAAAAAACCTACAGCAATGCCAAATTTTTATAATTGCTTTTTCCCTGCGCCCGCTATACGGGTGGGATTAAACGCTTAAGCAAAAGCCACGCCTTTATGTTATACGCCCTTCTAGGGCTTGTGCAGACCACCCCTTTCAGGGGTGGTCCTGACCAGGGTCACCGCCACCGGCCGACCGCGCAGCCCCGGCCGGTACAGGCACTCCACCGCCGCATAAAAATTGTTCAGATCGACGTATATTCGTGTAAAGAGGGGTATTTTCCGGCATCTTCCCTATCGGCCGGCCTGGTCCGCCCCCCGAATTTGATAAGTGGCTATAATAATTATAGTAATAACAATAATTATAGTGACTACAATGGCCGCGACGCCGCAATGGTTCGGCCGCATTCCTTACGAGACGTCAACTCGGGCCGCCTCCTGGCGGCCCGACCCGCGACCCGCCGCAGCCCCGCGGTCCTCGGCTCCCGGC